>Ga0209145_1000305_pt1 | contig 10342 bp, 6 predicted proteins | sample WorMetfiPIANOSA2_FD_187396 | JGI IMG/M metagenome (GOLD analysis project Ga0209145, IMG submission 187396) | Marine gutless worms symbiont microbial communities from Max Planck institute for Marine Microbiology, Germany - Olavius filocauda... | ecosystem: Host-associated > Annelida > Digestive... | reverse complement strand
CCTTCAGATGTTGTTGAATTTAGTACGTTATCTGCATTCGAAAGAACTATAAAGCTGGTGGACTTTACCGATTATTTGAATTGTTTTAATCTGTGTCTACTTTGTAATTTCATTTTTGCAGTTTTTATGTCTCCTCTGACCTCTGCTTTTAATTACATGTAGTTTGTGTTGTGTAAGTTGTGTCTAATTATGTTAACGTAGGCCTAATTTTTAAGGGCAGTTGTGATACGAGTGCTTCATGTTGAGCCTTGCTGTCCGACTCAGGCTGTTTTATGTTGATTACATTTTATCTTGTCTTTGTTTTATGAGCAAATAAATGATGATGATGATGATGATGATGATGATGATGATGATGATACATATACAGAATGAAAAAGTCGTATGCAACAGAGCCAATTTGCGACGTGAAAAGACCAAATTTCTAGCCAAAAAAAATTCCATGCACGGACGATTAGGGAGGCCTAGGCCCCCTAGCCCCCCGTGCCTACGCCACTGACAGTGGATAAAGAGACAGACTGAGACAGACTGAGATATGTATTTAAGACTTTGATTCACCTTAAGTCGGTTGCTTTAGATATTTTGTTTCCCAGTTTTATTAATCTTTGTTTTATTGACTGTACAGATTGATTGATAGTTCGTACATATCATTATGACACTAATGCAACAAGCTGTTAGATATACAGAACAAGCTGAACAACCGTTTTAGAGGAGACATACAAGGTAGCGTCTGAAAGATTGATAAAACTAGTCCGATATCCATTGCAAGTTGCAACACAGCAGGAATGACCAAATCCAAGATTTCATTAATATCAATCGTGGTAGTGAACAGTGGCGTCTGCGACGCATTTCTGTAGTGAAATATATCATTTGACACATTGAACAGTTTTTGTTTTAAATCTGACCTCGTTATTTTATATGACTGCCGACAAAAATGTCTATGTACTGAAATTTCCACTGTGCTTTTGAGCAACTGAACAATTACAATTTGTTACGTGTCTTACAGCATTGAATGTACATTCTTTAGTGCAGACTTATATGCTCTTTAACCTGTCACTAAAGAGACTTAGTTATTTCTGTCGATAGTTGATAATTTGAAGTTGTTTTGGTGTAAACGTCTGGCCCACTCAGTATTCAGCACTTTTATTTCGTTTCTCAGTGTCCTCCAAGCATCCTTCGATTCATCAAAGTAAACCAGAGCGTTGGCCTAAACAACCAAACATAATACAGACTATTCACTATAGGATTTCACGCAATGATCTATATGAATGTCTGCTAGTGCCTTGCTCGTATTGAGAGCCGGCTGACAGAACGATCGTGGGAACGGGTAGAACAAGTTGAGTTTTAACTGTCGATCAGTGGAAATCAATGTGACCTCGTCTGTTTGTTTATGGTGAAGTCGCTGATAAATTCCAAACGCCAATGGCGGAGCTGCTTCCGTTGAACGTCGTTTTTCGCGAAGCAGCATCCCTCCGTACTATACGTCCTTTTCATCACTGAATTTAGCCAGCGATTGTCAGCAACTATAAAATACTGGCGTTTTGACGGGTTAGGCGGCGACGGTTTGATGTCGCCCTGGGGAAGCGAGACGTCTTGTCTGCACTGGCCGTCCTTGCACTACATCCAGCCAGTCGAAGGCCGCAGTGATTCTTTGTCGTGTTCCACCACGCCGTTCCTTCATTGATCCTCATCTACTGAAGATTCTCGTTCTTCTTAGCCCGCTTTACGATTCCACAATCTGTACTTTATCTGATATGGGTTAAGTGGTACAAAACAAAGCTATGCAACATTTGCACTGACAACAAGACGCTTAGCTGTCGCAGAGACACCGTACAATTCTCCATATTGGAAATATTTTTATCTGTGAAAGCTAAGCGGCTAAGCCTCTTGTCTGCATGGAAGAAGGCAACCAATCGAGACAGCTGGCGATCAGTGGTGGATAGGGCAACGCTCAAGAAGAGTATGCCATGAGAAGAAGAACAATGAAAGCTAGTGTACTTAAATAATCCTTTAATTATACATAAATGATTTCATTTCTTCGGTAATTAATTGCATCATAGGTAATATTTGTTATATTTTTCGAGATATTGTCTTCCAAAGCTGTCGTTCGTGTTGTAGTTTTAGAAAAACCCTGCTTTTATCCTGCTTTTATCCCAGTTTCCGTTCGTATTCCTTAATGATGTCAAATTATCATTTATTTATTTATATTCACACGCAGCCAAGTCTGCAATGATGCCTCGCAATGGATGGCCAAGAGTAATTATTCGACGAACGCCCCAGCATATCTTATCATAGTCCTTGCTACTAAATTAGAACATTTCTCACTGATTTAGCTTTTAATAACTACTGACATGACTATACCCTTATTGCCTGTGAAGTTGTGGCCTTATGACACTACTACTATCCAGTCTGTCCTCCTCCTCCTCCACCTCCTACTACTACTACTACTACTACTGTTACTACTACTAAGACAGACCGACAGGACGTTGAATATACGACGTTGAATAATGGATGAGCTACATTACAGGTACATAATACAGGTAAAAGAAATGTCAAAGTCAAGAAACGGAACATTATAAAGATAATATACGTCGTCGATGAACGATGACGAATGGATGATTGTCGTCACTAAAAGCAAGGAGTGTTTCAGCTGAGGTTGTGAATGTGAAATTCGGTCAAAACCAACCATCTGCCAGCGTGCATGTGCCAGTCAGTGTTAGAATTCGTCGCCTCAACTACTCAGTACATCGTCATTAGCTCACGGTAACATACAGCGTTGTTGGCGTCTTTACTAGCGACTGGTTCGCTGTTGATGATGCTGCTGCTGCTGTTGTAACAAGGTTATAGAGACGCGGTAACCGGCTATTCAGTCCAACGGGCAGAAACTCCCGATGACAGTCAGCCTTATTTACAACTTTGCAACTGTATATGCATTTTTGCGCTATCCTGATCCAAAATAACTCAACAAATCTGTATATGTGAGACATTCTGCTAAATTTCATATTGTGTGGAAGTGAAGCTTGCAAGTATTTGAGCGCCGTTGTCGTTGTTGTTGTACTTATGAATATAGTAAACCTGCTTACTTCTTGAAACTTGAAATTGTTTCACTTTCCGTGGGTTATATGGGTGGAATTTTGTCACTGCCTGTGTTTATTCGGAGAGTCCAACCGTTCACAGTACCCTGCTGCAGGTCTTGTCATCAATTTACAATCTGCAGTAGCAGTGACGAGTCTGATTTGATGAATTGCTGTCAGCACACTGACGTACGTAGGGACGGTCGGCCGCGGAAGACGTTCTTATCACGTAGTTCCCTATGCTCAATCACATAACGGCAATTTACTCACGCGTCTCCCTACCGAATTCGACTGGATCGACCGGTCAGTCCGCCCATCCACAGAATTAGTCAATGACCGAGACCCGAGACCTTGGCCAAAGTTGTATTTGCATCGAATTTACTGCCACCAACCCTCGCCGGAAAGGCTGGAGTGAGGCTGTGGGGACTTGTTCTGATGCTTGGAAATGTGCCATTATGGCGACCAACATAGATGGTGTGGTGGGCAGCAGGAGGAAAGTGGCGTTCAAGTATTTGAGATTTCTGTCAACGTCACATTGACTGCGTGCATTATATCAGCGGTTTTAAGTTACCGGAGTCTATAGCAACATGTGAAGCTAATGTTACATAATGTCACACTGTACGAGAGATGATAAACCAGTGGACCACAAGACGTCACAGAATCTGGCGAGAGGCAGCTGCGAGCGGCCGTCCCACCGCTGTGTAGTGTGTACGCGTCGACCAAGATTGTCATTAGACGCTACGTATCTAGTCGATGCCGTGGCCCCATGGGCCATATGCTTGGACCGCACACGATGTAGTATACTTACCTCCGCCGAAGAAGTAGGTAATGTTTTCACTTTTGTTGGTTTGTCTGTTTGTCTGTCTGTTTGACTGTCTGTGAACAAGATTACTCAAAAAGTAGTGGACCTATTTTCACGAAATTTGATGGGTAGATGGGGCATGGCCCAGGCACGAAAAGTTTAGATTTTGGAAATGATCCGGATTTAGGACTGGATTCAGTATCAATTTTATCACTTTTTCCAACATGGAGAGATATGGCGTTTTTTGACATCGAGCAATATTACTCAAAATGTTGTGGACCGATTTTCACGAAACTTGCTGGGTGGGTGAGGCCTGAGCCAGGGACGAATCCATTAGATTTTGGGACAGCAAATCGACTTTTGAACATGGAGAGATAGGACGTTTTTAGATGACATTAATCAGAAAGTTTCGGAAGAATGTTCATAAAATTGTTGGAAGCGTAGATATCGGGACAAGGAACAGTCAACTAGATTTTGGGACTGATCCCAGTGATCCGGATCCGAAGCCTGGATTATAGGCCTACATTTCGAGTCGAAATATGAAATTCCTCGAAGTAACTGAACGACAGGTAGGAGTACTTCGTACTTGTAGGTAGGAGTACTTAGGCTTCAGGATCCAGATCCAGACATCATGGTGACCGAGTTTTTTCCAGATCGCTCAGAGCGGTTCATGCAAAACGCACGGACTGCCCGAATCAGTTTTTCAACGCTCTCAGATGTATAACTTACGTTAGTCGACGCTGTCGACAACTTACGCAGGCTTTTGGTAAATACAAAATAAGAATTTTGTTGCTTTGGCTCCTTCTAACCAGTTATGTCTAATCAGGGTGGCATAATCGGATGACGGGAATGTTTGGCACTCAGTGAGCCTGGTTTTATAGTTATCGCGTTAATATAACTTGAAAGATAAACGTTACGTTTGTTGTAATATTAATTACTACTATATCTTTTTGTGTTTGTGTCTGTGTGCGTAGTCGTACGTGGCCTGCACTCTGGGCGTAAAGTATATCGGATACAACATGATCTCGTTCGGTATCAACAACTTCATTTTCTCGGTCATCGTGGGTGTTCTGGCTCGTCGAGTGGCCGCCGAGGCGCTCGTGGGAGTCGCCACTGTCCTTCAGCTTGGCCTCGCCGTCTTCCTTCTTGTCTGGATTCCCGATCGCAACCTCACGCCTGTCTTCTTTGCCGTGTCGGCGCTCTGGGGCATGTGTGATGCTATCTGGCAGATCGAGTGTAACTGTAAGTGCTCTTGTCTGTTGTAGAAAAACAACGAAATTAACACGTAGTTACCAAACTTTGATACTTTGACAACATTCAGATGTTTTCTTGTTACCCACGCCGACTTTGTTGGTCGGCGTGGGTAGGATTTTCGAGTCTGTCTGTTTGTCTGTTTGTCCGCAGCATAACGAAAATAATCTTGGTATAGGAATGACTTTGAGATGTACTAGAAGTGATGTGGATTGAAAGGTCAAAGGTCAAGGTTACAGGGTCAATATGTGCATTTTTCACACTAATAGTCGGGGCATAACTCAAAAACGAATGATCCCAAAGTGTTCAAACTTGGTGTAGGGAATGACCTTTGGATATCCTACAAGTAATATGGTTATGAGTTGAAAGGTCAAAGGTCAAGGTTATGGTTATGGTTATGGTTAGGGTTAGGGTTAACAGCAATACGGCGCGGGTTCGAAGTTCGAACTCTATAAGTGCCTTCTAGTTATATTACATGTGTCTGCAGTTGTTGAACTCGCATGAGTTGGATTTTATTATTGGTGCTGTTTGTAATAATAATAATAATAATAATAATACGACAATTTATAAGGCGCCGTAACATGTACTGGTTAGCTTAGTTTTCTTTATTTTTTAAAAACTTGTGTACTTCTGTACGAACTTTATAATAATAATAATAATAATAATAATAGTAATAATAATAATTCAGAATTCACTGGAGAAAGTTTTCTGTGACCATATGCAAGTATACAATAAGAGGCCAAAGCGCCAAACACATTTGGCAATATGGGCACGTCGGGAATGGAGGGAACATCCACCGGGGGAAATCCCCTCTAAATGACGGCCAAGTAGTGTAAACGAAGTCGAGTGTTTAGTGTCATCAACAACTTCGATAGCCGCACTGTTATTAACAAGCCAGAAAAAGAGAGAAAAAAACTGCGGCTGACAACCACGGTTAAACTGTTCATATAGTACAGCAATAGCTATATGCTGAGTGCTACACTTGATGTGACACAAACAATCATCTTTATCATAAAAGTCACCAAAGTATTGCTAAATTAGTAGTTTAGGAAGGATCCGATCCCCTTCTAACAGTCTAGCAATAGTCAAGTGTAGCCCAAATTGAACAAATTCCAAAACCAGCTCGATCCACTCAGTCGTTTTGGCACAATTCGCCGAAGAATCCAACAAAACCCGAAATTTCAGACATCTGCTGGACTTTCGGGGTCATTTCAAGTTCTCGCATTTTTTCATTTTGCTTTTTGCGACACAACTCTACGAGCTCTTCACAACGTACCAACGTCGCTCGGATATACAGTATTCAATACAATACAATACAATACAATACAATACAAGATGAAGCCATATTTAGTGCAAGGCACTAATCGTATAGCTATTCATTTTAGAGCAAAACTCGAAAGAGTCACAGAAAGAGTCACAGGTCAGAACCCCAACTTTGGGGGACACCTGACCCTCGTGTAATACAATGTGACTTTGACCAGATCAACCCCGGTGACAAGTGTTGTTAGTCCGCGTGACTTACCAACCAACAAACTATTGAGCATAGGCGGAGTTTGGTCTGGAGGTAGAGCGCGGGAGCCAACAAACCGTTGAGCTTCATCGAGATAGCAATAATTATTCGCTTTCCTTTCTTTGAGTGTGGCCTGTCCATAATGACAATGTCGTTTCAGTAGGCTAACTCACGACAATTTTTCTCGTATTTGAATCGTCATGTTATATTCGTCTACTGAGTGTTCAGAATATCTGCTAACTGTGTAGATGCATGATTTATGATGATCAATACTTTTGACAGTATATCGTAAAAATTCACAAATCCTTCCCACCAGCACGGACTCTCGGAAGTTTTCAGATTTCTTATGCTCGTTGCTTTGTTTATAAATCTCGTTTAATCATTTAATCTCGTTTAGTCTACAGTGTGTGTGTGTGTGTTTGGTGGTCTGTAGTCCTGGTCTGTGCTAGCTGTTCACCGAGCGAACATGACGTCGCATTCCAGAGCTGTCGAACACTCCAAGGCGCCGGCGCCGCACTGGCGTTCGCCCTCAGCTCTGGACTGGTCTGCGTCACCGTCAAACTCTACATCATCATCATCATGCTCATCGTCTCCATCATCTTCTACGCCGTCTTCGAGTACCGACTCCGACGATCAGCTTCCGCAGCCGGGGCCGACGACTCAGACCAAAGGCGATGTAGAGGGTCTGCTAATATGGAGCACGGGTGTGATTTCACGTGATGCGCGTCCTTCGCTGAACATATATTGGGTGGCTCATAAAAACGTCCCGAACTTTGGCACTGAACTATAAAACACTGAAGCTGAAGTAAATCAAGCTAAATATATATTTTCAGTGAGCAAACATTTATTGATGTCTACACAGAAATTTACGCTGACAATTCATACTTTTACTAAGATTCTAAGCAGAGTCGTGCTACATGTCAAAATGTCAAAATGCAGAAAAGCCACAAATTATTTAGTCAGTTATCAGCAGCATTATTGCATTAACAAGCGTTCAACTAAAGATGTGCTGATGGTCCCCCATCCTGTTTTGTGACTGCTGCTAGACGCCTTTTCCGTTGCAAAATAGCCTTCTTTTATATTATAGGTTGGTCATCGATCTCGTTCCATTTTTAACGTGCGTCAGTCATACTGCGCACGTTATTGATATAGGCTGGACGTCTCTTTGCTCGTCCGTCTGTCCGTCTGTCTGTCTGTCACACAATGGTATTGTGTCGAAACGGCTCAACCTATCGTCAAACTGTCTTCACTGCCTGGTAGCCCCATGATTCTAGTTTTTGAGGACCAAACATTTTCCCGGAATTCCAATGGGAACACCCAAACAGGGGCATTAAATGCAGGGGGTAGGAAACAAGTTGCAATTTCCGACCAATATCTCGCTATTGTCCCAGGGGCGTACCCAGGGAAGGCCAAAATGTGCCTTAGGCTGATTGCAGAAACTGACGCACGTTCCGTTGGTGATAGCCATCCTTCTTGTTATTGTAGTATTGCTTTCTCAAGTTCATGCAAGTTTGCATACGGTTCAGCCAATGACTGTGTTCATTCAAGACAGTGCGCCATCACATCGAGTCAAGGCAACTCAGGATTTTCTTCAAAACGTTGTTCCTGATTTCATCAGTGCTGAGGTATGGGCACCACGCTCACCAGATTTGAACCCTTTAGATTATTCCGTTTCGGACATCTTGCAAGAACTTGTGTATGAGAGCGACGTGAACCGCATGCAAACTTACATGAACTTGAGAAAACAATACGAAAAAAATGGAACGAAATCGATGACCAACCTATAAAGAAAGCAATTTTGCAGTGGAAAGGTGTCTAGCAGCAGTTACAAATCAGGATGGGGCCAATTCAGCACATCTTCAGTTGAACGCTTGTTAAGGTTGCTTATAACTGCTTATTACTTTGTGGCTTTTCTGCATTTTGACATGTAGCACGAATTTACTTAGTATCTTAGTTAAAGTACGAAATGTCAGTGTGAATTTCTGTGTACACATCAATGAATGTTTGCTCACTAAAAACATATATTTAACTTGATTTACTTTAGCTTCAGTTTGTAGTTCAGCGCCAAAGTTCGGGACGTTTTTATGAGCCACCCGTGTATATAATGTATATATACACCGTGAGCCATAAAAAGTGGCACTTTGTTTTTGATTATAACTTTGGCTATTCTTGGTCGATTTTTATACTTTTTGCACCAGTGGAAAGGGAAAGGAATACTCTACACGGGCGTTAACAAAATTTGTCACTTCACCCTAACTGTGTCTCCACGCTACCTTGTAAAACTAAAACCACATATAAACAGCACATTTTGAAGTCAATCGTCACATGCGTTCGATCGAACCGGTTGTTCGCAACTTAAGCAGAAAGCTGTGCAATGTTTTTCTTTTCCAATGCTTGGTAGAAAATTCTTTTATCGATCTTCTGTGAGAAAAATTTTCACATTACTACAGGTTTTTGACAAAAAAGTTAGGCCTATCTTCAAACTCAACGTATTTAACTTGAAGAAGTAACCGTATGAAGCAAACTTTTGTGACGTGCGACGTGATGCAGTTATGACGTCATCAATAAGTAGATTGTAGAGTATTTCTTCCCGTTTCTACTGGTACAAAAAGTATAAAAATTGACCAAGAAACGCCGGAGTTATTATCCAAAACAAGGTGGCACTTTTTATGGCTCACGGTGTATATATGAACTATGAACAAATATGAACAAATCGATTGCACTTCTTGTAATGCTGAACAAGCGTCTTAGAAGCGATATAAACTTGCACGCTGCAAAGTTAAGCCGCTATCTTATAGTGTGAACTGGCCCTTTCTTTTCATTTCTAAATTCTGTATCTGCAGATTCTCCGAGAGTCTGCATGCCAACAGTCGATGCGGCGGAGATTTCACTGATGTATCGTCGAAGATGAAACTTTGAAAATCGTCTGCATTCTCAGTAACAATTGACTACTAATACGACAACTGTGAAACACGTAGGCCTGAATTGTAGGATACCGTAACACTTTGAAATTCACATTGACAATTGAGGTCACTATAATTATCGTCATCAGTAGACACTCAGGTGTGGTATTGTCGTTGATATTGGACTGAACAGGTCACAGTATGTAACAAATAACGATACCACGACAGGCAAGGATAGAAAGGCTCCAGTAGAGCACTCATCAATACAATACAATAAGTACTTCAACAGATCATTCAATGGGAGCCTGCCCGTTTTCTTGAGCGTTTTTTTCGAATTGGCCTGTGATCTGAAAGTCTTATCACCCTGAAAGCCAAAGTAAATGTTTCTCAAATGATGCTGACATTCAAGCACTAACCGTTTCGCCAATGCAGCAAACCTCGAACATAAATGAGTGAAGAGTACGGTACACCTATATAGCACGGTGAAAGGGCGCTTACAACATCAGTATCAGTAGAAAGCGCAGTGCTACAGACGAAAACAGACAGCGTGTGAAAGACGAAAACAAAAAATAACAAGAAGGATCGATGGCTATCGTCAACGGAATGTGCGTCAGTTTCTGCAAACAGCGCAGCCTAATGCACAATTTGGCTACCTCAGGAGAGTCACGCCGGTATATCGTTGCCTTCACCCGTTTTGCGGGTGGAGGCATTTGGCTACCTCAAGAGAGTCTAAGGCACATTTTTGCCTCCCCTGGGTACGCCCCTGGGACAATCGCGGTAAATGTTACATGGATGGAAAGAGGAT
>Ga0209145_1000304_pt1 | contig 10362 bp, 7 predicted proteins | sample WorMetfiPIANOSA2_FD_187396 | JGI IMG/M metagenome (GOLD analysis project Ga0209145, IMG submission 187396) | Marine gutless worms symbiont microbial communities from Max Planck institute for Marine Microbiology, Germany - Olavius filocauda... | ecosystem: Host-associated > Annelida > Digestive... | reverse complement strand
AAGCTGAACGGTGGTCTGTCCCAGCTTCACTCTGCTGATGACGCTGCTACTGCCTGGCTGACCAACTATGGGTCTTAATCGCATACGCAAGAAGAAGAAGTGAAATGTCAACTTTTTTTTGAATTTTTAGCCCACTATCACTAAGAATGCATTCGATGTGTCCTGTTTGTGTGTGTGTGTAGAGAAATACAATACTACACAGGAACCACAAAGCATATAAGAAAATTTACAGTAAAATCTAATGCGGTAATGGGAATTGAAGTGAGACTTTCTGGGCCATGCCAGCATTTTCACTATTCATATTACTTTACTAGATTCTATTCAGTTCGTAAAATCGTCTCCGAAATGACCTATAATGTGTCGATGGGGACGTTAAACCCTACTATACCATACCATTCAGTTGCTGTTTTCAGCTGTTCAGTTCATAAATTCTGACTTTGATCTAGTACGTACGTAGCGTTTGGCAACCCACTATAACTACCATCCTCAGAAAATTACAAACATGCTAACGCGTCAGTATATGAAACAACACAGCAGTTCACAGTTTCATTTCTACAATGTTACAACTTTCTCACGTCACTGAATGACTGTATAACTCTGTAGTAGTTTGTGCTGTACTGTGGAAACTTTCACACTGACAGGACGTTATATGCGACAGACTGTAGATACTCTACGGCATAGGCAGCGATCCTGGCAGTGACCAACGGGGTGGCCCGAAACAAACGGCAAATAAGTGGTTGATTGTTGATTGTTGATTTTGTGTCACCAAAGGTATGGCTTTCAGCTCAAAATGCACCATAAAGCACCATTGGGCTCTGGCCGGACCCACTGAGTGAGCTCACAGCTGCATTTAGGGGACGTGACTCTGGAGAGGGAGGCGAGGAAGAGGGAAAGGAAAGGGACAGATCGCCACTCTGCTCTATGCCACACATTCAACATTATGATGACGACAATGATAATAATGATGACATGGTTGACGTGCTCACTGCTGAGTCTTCATAAAGGGGCTGAGCCAGTTCTTGCTCAAATACAACAAACTACCTATAAAATCTCACATCCATAAACCTAAAAACACGAGCAAAAAAGTGCCAAAAACCTGCTGTATAGCAGGCAACTAAAGAAGGAAACCCGAATGATCAAAAATCAAATATTAGCAATTTTAATTATTGTTTTTCTATTTAGATGTTTTCTTGACAGCTGCAACTGCCCAAAACAAGAGGAGTATCAGCATCATCCAACAATCCATACATCATCTACAGATAATTCAATCACTGTTTTCATCGGCTGACATTGCCGACCCCTGCTGTTCAGGTGAGGCTGAACGATCTCGTACAGGTGAAGCAGATGATGCCCGTGACGATGATGGTGATGCTGAGCGTGATCTTTCCCTATCACTTGCCTTATCACTCGTCTCACTGTCTGATAACATCTTTGCACGCGACTTTGAACTCGTCGCCTTATCTCTGCAACATAAAAAAACCGCAGCATCAACACCGAAAACACAATACAGTCTACTTTCAACAGAGACAGATTTTCTGTCAAGGTTTTTTTGGGAATACTGTAAAACTTGTATTTTTCACATCCATATTTCTCGCGTGTTGAAATTTCATTATCTTAGTGTATTACTTAGTCCAGCAAGCAAAATCACCAAAATAATGTAATAGATCGAACTGCCAAAATTAAGGGTTTTACAGTACCAGGTACTGGGGACATGGACTAATGTGTGTTGAGAGAGTGCAGTGTTAAACAGCTGTAGTATATCTGTATTGTATGATTCAAGAGTTCATTCAGTGTAATGGCGATCAAATGAAATACACAGCGAAAATAAGTAACGCAACTTAATTACAGCACGTTGTTGGCACCACTATCCGATGAAGCACTACTGTCAACAATGTGTACAGTACATAATTTGATACATAATATAATGCCAGATGTCCATCAGTAAATGAATTATGGTACACTTTCCTGTACGAACTTTAGGTGATGTTTTGACACAACACAAGATCAGCAACAACAGGTCAATGGTGTCGACAGTCTTTCCAGCCAGTCATTTTATCAACAAGCAACAGCACTTTTTATACATAGCTGATTGGACATGTTTAAATAAATAAAATGACAGAATTAGTAATGTTTGGAACATGACGCCACCTCCGTTACATTTGGTGGATTATATACATTATTGTGTACTTTAAGACTCTAACTGAGGCTAGTATGGTGATTAGTGACTTACTGTACCGTGCACAAATTCTCTAACTTTGGTTGGACATCAGGCTGTCCACTGTCAATCAAACCATGAGTAGCCAGAACACACGCAGTTTAACAACAGTCACAACTTGTCCAACAAGCAGAGAGTTACTCACTTGTCATCATCTTCAGACTCACTGGACGATGATATAATAGCCTTTGAGACCACCTTTCTCCTCTGTTTAGCAGTCAGTCCGTCGGCATCTACTGCAGACTTCTGCTCTTTAGCAGCATCTCGCTGTCGGCGTGCACTGGAACCGCCTTTCTTGTGTCTGTCGTGAGACCTTCAAATCAGCAACAGCGTCATTATCCTCTATCGACAACTTTGCGGCCACAATTTTTGAATTTATACCACGAAATGCACAAACTACTGGTACTTACAGCTCCTATTTTTCACACACAATTGTAAACTCAAATGTACGAAGATAAATGGCCACAGTACCACAAAACTGCAAGTACCGGTAATGGTATGTCTGTAATGGAGATGTGTGTCTGTGCATGTGTCACTGTACAGACCTGTGTTACCCGATACTCTGATACCAGACGTCTACCGATACAGATAACGGGAATGACGTCACGTCTTATGATCACTGCAGCCCTGCGGCGCACTTGTGCCGTTTGTTACTTTAATGTGCGCCTTTAATGTGTAGTTAATAACAATAATAATAATAATAAGTCTTTTTTTTCCAGGCAAACAGACAAATTTACTGCTATAGTTATGTCCATATATATTTCCTCAAATGCTATAAACGGCAATTAGGCCTAAACATAGTAGTTAACAGTTGTAAGTTCATGTAGGCGTATTTCTCATCAAACACAACAAACGACGACTCTGTCACAGATGATCTGTGTCTACAGTACAGACAGTATCTACATGTAGTTCGTGTAGCAAAACGAAGACACATTTGAGACACTGTCTCAGGAACCTTTGTGTTTTGTGTTTCCTCTCCTTGTCGCCAGCTGTAGCAGGACTGTCAACGTCACTGTGTCCGTGTCGACGTCGTTTCGTCTCGTCGCCCGATTCACTTCCTCCTTCGCTCACAATCTCGTCTTCCTCTGTCTTCTTTGACCGCTGTCACAGCCACACACCACACCATTTTTAATCTGTTTACTATTTTTTTGTTCTTATTATTATTTTTAATATATCTATGCCGTGAGCCTGTAATTCATTTATTCCTTATGTCAAAGCAGCACATAAAACACAAAAATTACATAAAAAGTAAATGTAAAATACAATAAACAATACACTTCCTCGGTAAATTAAATTTTAGTTCAGTATAATATTGCTCGTTAGGTGATTTTAAGAAGGCATGTGGGCTGAAAAAATTAACTTAAAACAAATGAAAGGTAAGTATGCAAGATAGGCTGTTTAAACAAAAAAATGACAGAATTAGTACTGGAACATGACGCCACTTCTGTTACGTTTGGTGAATGACAATGTGTACATTAACATTCTGATTGAGGCTAGTATGGTGCTTAGTGACTATTTTGTTTTACAGCACCGTGCACAAATTCTCTTTTCCTCAGCAAATTTCAGTTCTGTATAATTATGATAATAATAATTTCTCAGTAAACTATCAATGGCAACTGTAGGCAGACCACATCTCAAGTTACAACAACACAAGTAAAATTGAAGAAATAGCATAATGTTGTTAGACGGATCTATCTGGCTGAACAGAACTAGACAACATAGTCCAATTATCACTCGCACAATTTCAAACGAATTCTTTATCAAGTATTTTAAACAACAGACCTTTGTAGCCGTAGGTCTCTTGGCCTTGTCGTCCTCGACCGGTTCAAATATCAACAGGTTTTTGGTTTTCTCAATGAACTTTGTCCTCTCTTCTTGCAGACGCTTCTCTTGTTCTTCCTTCAGACGATTCTTCTCCATCTGTCAATGCAACACATCACCATGTCAGCATCATACAATGTCACTGCCGCTGCTGCAGCCATCCTTATCTCCTCCTCATCATCATGACGCAACCATGGCATACTAAACAACAAATGACTGGTCAACACAGTTAAAAACTGTAAGAAACTGTTGCAAACAACAGAAACGACGCTGTTGTTCTACAACATGTAGCTCCAGCGCAATCTAGCCAGTCTTACTGTCACAACATACTTTTAGCTGAGGCACATCAAACTGAACTAAATGGCTGGGTAGATGGGCAAGTAATAATGCAGTTTTTTTGTAAATGCGATTTCTCCAGATCTAAGAAAGCCGGAATTTCAAATTTTGTTATGTGAAGAGCATATAGTATGAGGTTGATGCATATCTATTTTACATTGAAAAAAATAGTTTTTAAATTAAAAATAATAAGCCATCATTCACATATGTGAAGCCACACATCTAGATCAAATTCTGAAGCTGTACTGAGGACAGAAAACAGAAAGTCACCTCACACTTGTATTTTAAGCACCGTAGCATCACCATTTCAGCTGGATAACGATATGAACATTTGCATACTGGAACTACACATCTTTGTCTGTGTGAACTTTCAAGTACTGGTATGTCTGTAATGGTGATGTGTGTCTGTGCATGTGACACTGTATATACCTGTTCCTGCAAGTGTTTCTGTCTCAGTGCCTCTCTCTCTTCCTCCTGTCTCCGTCGCTGTTCACGTTCTTGTTCATCAATCTTGCGAGCGTTGGCGACGTGGTACTGAGCTTGACTCAACAAATCTGCACACTGTTTTGCCTCCACGCCAGCTTGCTCCAGGTCAAACTTCATACGATCTCCTCGCTGCGAGAGGTACAGAAAGTACCTACACACAGATACAGATGGACATAAATAGACAAAGATCAACTGATCTGTCTCCCAACTACAGTAGAGCTCGTCCAAAATGACTTATCATGTTAAACCCTGCTTACTTAGTACTCATTCATGATGATAACTAGAATGCATTCATAGAGTCTGAACCCACGCTGTGTTGCTGGTGCCTTAACCCTAACCTGTGACTCAGAAACCCCAAAACCACATGATTTCTAGGATATCCCTACACTAAGTTTGAACACTTTTGGACCATTCGTTTCCGAGTTATGCTCAGACAAACAGACTAACAAAAAGACATCCATGCCGACCGACAGAGTTGGCATGGATAACAATGGCGATCATGTTGATAGATACGACAATAATGTTGACGACTCTGGTCTACCTCTGAGCGAGCTGAAGTCCCTCGACAGCCTCAAGCACAGTCTTCAAGTTGCTCTTTTCGTCCTTGAGAATTGACGTCGCCAGTTTCTGCTGAACGAGAGCGATGTTGTAGAGAATGACGGTATCGGCCGGCGAGACGTGACGCGCTTTCAGTAACGTCTGTTTGCATTCACGCAGCTTGGAACATTTGTAGTAAGCACGAGCCAGATACATCAACACCTCCGTGTTGTGATGCTTGAAAAACTTCTTCATACAGTTCTCGTACTAGCACAGACCACATATCCACTGTTAATAATTTCATATCAAACCAATCGATCAATTCTTATGCACTGCTATACTCTTTCGAAATTACAATGTATCTTTTCAGAATCAAATTCCTTATACGTTATCTTTAGAATAAATTTTTGCAACTACCAATAAAATATGTAAAGAAGTTTGTGAGAATATCTTTTTTAACCAGCTATAACAGAAAGGCAAAGTTTAGCTACAATTAATTATCTTAATCCCGAAATCAATTTTGTTGAATTGTTTTTTTTTTCTTCTAATGAACAAAATTTTGATTAAAGTTTTAAAAAAGCAATGTACAAAATGTCACATACAGTCATATCAGGTATTCAACAAAAGTTGAATCAGCTGCAGAAAATGGTGGCAAGAAATCTCTTTACAGCACTATTCTCGTGTGTTCGATATTTTAACAATGGAAACGCCATTCCCATGCATTCCAACAGCTTTAGTTCCCATGCGTTTCCCTTCAAAATGACCCTGCTGCCAATAACACTAAACACTCATCAACTGACCATCTGAATGGCAGCGACGTACTGCTTCTGCTCAACATAGATATGAGCAATGTTGAGCCACACGTCACAGAAATCGGCCGTAGCCTCGCGCACTTGGGCGAATACATCACGAGCCTCATTGATGTGACCTTTGTGTGCTAGAACACAGCCTGCACACATAAACAGCAGCAACACTCCTCGTAAAACTGTAATGCATACTATCTATAGGAGGCAGTGTAAAGGAACAGCCACATTGGCTGTTGAGCGTGTCTATTCCAACATCCTCCCTCCACATACATGTATATATGTGTACATAGCGAGTAGAAGCAGCAGCTTTTACACTTTCTGACCCTGCGATCCTGATCTTTGACCTTTTGACCTCAAAATAGGTTAACGGGTTACCCATGTCATTGGCCTGCCAATTTTGGGCTTCATAGGCCTTTCCGTTCTCGAGTTAGGTCAAGGCACGTGACATACAGACAGATGGACGGACAGACACTGCCCATCATTTAATAATACCCCTACCTACGGAGGTCGGGGACATAATAATGAGTATTTGTTGTTACTAGAGGTAACAGCAAGCAATAACCCATGTATGATACTGCTCATGGTAATACATTAACTATACACACAAGTGTCAGTACTAACCAATGCCGTTGGCTGCCCATATGTTGCGAGGATTGTTACGTAGCACGGCTTTGTACATGCTCAGTGCTCGATCCTGATGACGTTTCTCCTACGCAGGCACGCAGACACACAGACATACAGAAATCATGACAAAATCACAGTGCACTTGACACAGTAAACTAGGGACATGCGAAGCTTCGAGATTTGATTCGAATTGGACAATTCCGACTCGATTCGAGTCGAAAGTGATGGACCGATTCAAAATTTTTGAATCAGCCAAACCTGCAGTCATACCACAAACCATGCTCACTGTTCAACAAAAAACTTCAACCGTTGTGTCGCTGTAACTTGTAACTGAGATTTATTTTATGTTTATGATATGTTTATGAATACATGATATGACCATTACATTTACAATTACTTTACAACGAAGCACGTAGTAGGGTAGTTCCCGGTAGTACGCAGTAGTGCTACACAACTCCCGTGGCAATCGGCATTGAACACGTAAACGACTACACCTTGATTCGATTCGAGATTCGATTCAAATTCGAATCGTAGCAGCCGATTCAATTTGTGATTCGAACGAAAATTTCCGATTCGCAGGTCCCTACAGTAAACCTATAAAGCACGTACTTATTACAACTAACATCAACGGGACTGCCTTTACAGACTCTCTACTGCCCAACGGTTTTTGTTGTAGTTTGTCCATTATCTCTTTTTGTTTTCGCATGTGTAGGACTGTATAGTCAGTTTTTGATCACACGTTAATAAAACCAATTTTTATTTGAACTGTTATACAACTGAAAACAAACCTACTTAACAGCTCCGATTCTGAACTGCTGAATGGCAAGCTAAAAATTGGTCTTGATGTAATTTTACCCCTTCCCCTCTCCAGTTACCATATAAGGGTCAAAGATTATTACACAGCAAGCATGAGGACCAGTTAAGAACAACGTCAACTGTTTTACGGCCCTTTAACCAGGATAAACCGGGTGAGCCTGTACTAGAAACAAACAAGGCACATTAACCCCCGCTATCATCACTATCCTCCTCAGTACCTCTAATCAGTTGTCTCCATTTACTACAAACCAATGCATCTTTCTTACTTAACTTCAAGCTCTTCATATCTCCCTCGACTACCTCAGTTAACCAGCTGAGATATCAACACTGATATACATTTCCTTGTATGATGTTTCTTGTTAGCAGGTGCTTGATGGAGCAAACAACTTCTAATTATCACACTTATGAAAACTTTTTCTTCATCTCTGAATGACTGATAAAAACAAATAATTTCAGTTATAATACTAAAACCATTTGCTAAAAATAACCTTTCCTCATCTCTAATCGGCTCAGAAAATGACTTGTTACTAATAATACCTTTTCCTTGTCTCTCATTGGCTGGTGAAGAGTCTGCAGCCAGACGTTGCCAAGTGCTATCATGGAGTAAGGATCATCACGTGTTGATGGTCGCTGAAGTATACGCTCAAACTTCTTCTGTCCTGGCCCCCACTCCTGCTTGGCCAAGTGTAGGTTGCCAATCAGAGACCAGGCATCCGCGTGATCCTGTATCATTCATATCATCATTTGTGAAGTCACTCAATCTGCTAAAAATTGGGACTGACTTCACAACAAGTAAACTTTTTCTAACTTTTCTAAAAAATATACTATTATTGAATTTAAGTTAAAAGTCCATATAATTCAGGAAAATGAAAAATATAAGCTGGAAAGACCATGTACACAATAAAACGGTTTTACAGAGAATTAGAGAAAAAAATGGCATATAATAAATACAATTAGAGAATGACAAGCAATTTAGCTTGGTCATGTGTTGTGCAGAGATGCACTTGTAAAAGAAAGGTAAGAAGCAAAGTGAAAGACCTCGAAGCAGAACACTAGACTGGATGAAGAGACAATAGCTACATATATCAGCGTTTGAAAGAGATGGCACAGTGTAGAAATACATGGAGAAATTGGTGCCTAAAACCTGTCCTTGGGCAGAGAGAAGATAATTCAAAATGTTCAGTGTACCTGACGTTACAGACATGCTGAGACTGTAAGTTTAACGTGTTCAGTAAAACGACAATTATAAACATCACAGCTACAAGTATTTTTAGTGTATAAACTTGGAGCAATTCACTGAATGTCTACAGTAACTATCAGTCTCCTGGTCAGCATCTCGAGACAGACTACATAGTAGATACTAAGACAACAGTGATAACTGCCATTTAATTAGAATAATAGTCTATCACATGGAAGTGAAGCTACACCAAGCTAAAATATAGCTGCTGATATCAGAAACCTGGTTAATCTGAAGTGCTTCTTTGAACCAATCTGAAGCCTCATAAATCTGTCCTTTATCGCGGGCCATACAGCCAAGCCGCAGGTAACCTAGTACACAGTCAATAACATAACCAGTACGATTACATCTAACAACGTAACTGAACAGATCACAAATATCTCACGACATATCACCAGAAAAACACTATATAAACATGAACGACGACAAAATTCTGATAAGTTTCATTTTTGCTACAGAAAAACTTAACAGATGTAAAGATGAGTGTGCTTCAGGTTTCAGATGGTGCAGAACAAAGTAAGCTTTCCAGCCAATCACTTGGCTATGGTACTGACAAAACAAACCTACAACACTCAAGATAAAGATAAGAAACCCAAAGATATAAAGAAACAAAAATCTAAACACAGATGTAAGCTGACTATGTCACTGGAGTATTCAGCACTGTTTCCAAGATGCATTTTTATTCTTTACTTGTTTATTTAATTTTTTTTTCAAATTTAAAACAGATGCGCATCTTCCTCGCACCACATGGTCTTTGCATACAAAATGTGAAATTCCAGCCTGTTGTAGATCTTGAAAAACTGTTTACAAAAATCACATTGTTAATCACCCACACAATTAGCTTAATTTGATGTGCCAGAGCCACAGCAGTGCTAAAGAATTACAAGACTTACTGACAACAGTGAGAGCTGACGATGATGATCAGGGTTTATTTTAGCTTATTCACGAAATGGGTAGTGTTACACATGCTCTGCAAAAAGGACATACCCTTATACTAACAAAAATGGATAGCTTCCAGTGACACCTAAACGTGTTTATTTAAACTCACAGCACATATTCAATTATTTAACTCAGAACATGCGCACACCGGTGTAACATCAATTCTCAGACACACACACTTGCACTGTAATTTGGCCTACATCAATAATTGCTCTTTTGAGTGTTTCCATTTTACATACACATTACAGTAATTGGATAAAGTGGTTTCGCATTTCATTCCTCTATGTATCATTACACTTTTAATGCATAATGCTACGCAGTGACCCATGATGAAAATGCATAGCACTACCCGTCACCTGTCTTACAAATGCGTTATTTTTCCACCCAATAGCACGAAAATGTGTATTACAAGTCCTAAAATAAACCCTGATGATGACGACCATAATGAAAATGATAAAAGTCAGAGTAGAGTAGAGTAGGGTTTAACGTCCCACCAAACACATTATAGGTCATATTGGGGACGATTTTTACGGGTCAGATGACCC
>Ga0209145_1000303_pt1 | contig 10364 bp, 7 predicted proteins | sample WorMetfiPIANOSA2_FD_187396 | JGI IMG/M metagenome (GOLD analysis project Ga0209145, IMG submission 187396) | Marine gutless worms symbiont microbial communities from Max Planck institute for Marine Microbiology, Germany - Olavius filocauda... | ecosystem: Host-associated > Annelida > Digestive... | reverse complement strand
GTTATGATGAACTAAAGATGTTGGCACAAGACAGATCAAGATGGTGTCAGTGAAGATGGAAACCTGCCATTGGGCAGAATACTACAGCAGCAGCAGCATAGTTTAATTTTACATAGCTTTAGTCTATAACTTAACAATAGTAATAATAATACTGTATTGATAATAACAATAACAATAAAAAGCACCTATAATGCACATAAATCAGTGTCAAAAATACAATTTAAGGGGTTGTTTGTATCACAAACAGTAATCTAAAAATGATTTTCAGTTATGGTAAGCTGTGAAAAACTTAACTACTGTACCAATAAACTTGACTGAAATGTTTTTCTTTTGTTTAGATCACATAAGACACACAGTCTTCCTAAACGGAAATGGCATTAACAGTTTGGACTGTTGTAGACTGTTGTCGTTAACAAACAATTGTGACAATGCAAATGCAAAACAAACTTACACATTCTTGACTAAAATTCTTTGCCTTGCTTGGTATTAGAACCCAGACTTTTTCAGTTACAGGGCGGTGTCGGTGTCCATTGTTGTTCTGTTAGTATTTTGTTAAAAAGCAATTATTACAAACTTAACTATCGAAAAACTTAAATAATTGGCGTAACAGTTAGCTTAGACAATAAGCTAATCAGAAATTTCCTCAAGAAAACATAGGAATTTTGCTTTTTAAAATATTTTTAAAAAATACCGAAATATTTCATCAAATATTTCACCTTCAAAAAACAGTATTTTTACATCACTTGCCCAAAAGCTACAATTTTCATCCATAATTTTAGTATTGTCCTAGTTTTCACAACGTAGTGTTTTTGATACATTTTATGAGTAGTGAGCTGTTTGAATGCTGTTGTGTCAAGGATGACTGAGAAAGATTACTGTCTAAAGTCATTAAGATCGGAACACATTAACTGTAGATTTTTCCTGAACACATGTTTCTACTAAGGCGTTTGCTGTCATTTATGCGAAGTTCCAGTTAATAATGCGAATTACAGTTGAGCCATTGCACAATGTCATAAATTTCAGATTGCAGTTGTCGTCCGTTGTCAGGTAGCTAAACACACTGCTGTGGTCATGGTTGTTTCCTGCTTCTGTTGGTGCTTTGTGGCATTTCAGCTACTTCTCACTGCTGCACTTCATGCATAGTTTCAGTTATATGTCTAATTTTATTTTGGTCTTATTATGCTGCTACAACTGCACATTGCCAGTTACGTGGTATTACCAGATTTTGACAAATGTGCAAGTCCAAACCTGAAAGTAAAAGGAAAGTCCATAAAACTATCAAGGTTCAAGATTGAGATAACTAAATCTTTTTTTCTTACAAATATATTTGCATGTATTTTGTTTATATCATATCTTTAGTGGCTAGTTATTGTGTCATTATTATATTGTGAATCTGTATGCTGAATCTGTAATTTTTTGAATCCGTATTTTCCCCATTGTGACAGAATCAGACAAATGGTGACATTGATCGCCCAGGCTGGCATTTATGAATAATTCCCATGATTCAGTTTCTAGCCAGTACTACCAGATGATTAACAATATGCTGCTAATAATATGACTGATATGGGTGTGCACAGTACCGGTACTGATGTAAAAAGTACAACATTATGCCACTTCTTCTTTATCTTCAAAAATAAATATTGTGCATATAGAAATTATTTTAGGATTCATTACCTTGTCCTCCTTTATGCTGTCAAACATATTAATTTGTATTAGTTGGTGAACTTCTACTGAGTGACATAGAACTAACTGGCATCAAAATAAAATTAGACATCATTTTAATTAATTTAATTTAACTGTTAATTGTGTTGAAAAATTACGTGGATGGATATACAGATTCACTGTGTAATAATGACATTAAAACACAGGCATTTCGGTAACACTCTTGTGAAAGTCTGCATTCTATAAACGTACTTGTTTGTATGAGCTTTGGGCTTTGTGTGGGTGGTAGTCTGATTGTCCAGTGTCCATGTTACATGAGCATCAAGGTATTGGAAAAGATTGTACGGACAAAGAAAGAGAGACTTTAAACAGTCACATTCTAAAGTATAACTATCAGTTTTGCTATAAAACTAAATACCGTACCTTACTGACAATCATGAAGAATGTGCTCAAATTCTTTTCACTAACCTCTGTCCTCTGCATTAATATTCATGTTAATATTGCTGAATTATCGAGTTTGTCTACAGTAGCACCCTGTATGTAAGGGAATGTACATGTAGTTATTTGTAAGTACTGATGCAGTTAGACAGAGAAAACAGTCTCATGTTGATTATGCCTACTCATATTTTGTCGTTCATGTGCCAAATTTTATCTACATCACATCTGCTGATCAGTAAATTTTTCGTTGCTTTAGTCTGTGCTGGATATCTGTATATTGAATGCATTCTATGTCTACCGTTGCTACATTCTAGTCTACTGTATGTCACTGTATTGTGTGTATTTTGACTATTGCATTGGATGAGGGTGTGAGTCAGTTTGAACTTGTCTGGTATTTTTTATGTGAACTGTCAATCTTTCTGTTAGCATGAGTTTTCTGAAGGCAGATTGGGAAATACAGCATGCTATTGTAGAAACTGGCCGAGGTGAAGCAGGTTTAGCAAAAAATACAGTAAACACAGCGTGTGGTAGAGAGGATATCCCATTGCGAATTTCACTAACCTCTGCATTAATTAATGAATTAGTTGATCTTGTGGCAATATTGCTGTTTTTATCTAAAACAAATATTTGCCAGTGTACATTGAATAACGATTAATACAGATACTGGAAGATAATATTAACGCAAGCTGTCTGATCAAAATTGGGTTCAGCATCATCGTGGTTGTCTTGTCTGTCATCAAGAGGTCGCTGATACTTTGCTGTCTGTATTGTATGACTTTGTGCTGTTCATTTGTACGTGCTGTATATGTTTGTAATGTTGGTTTGGCATTTAAGTCACGTGTGCACGTTGCAGACAGTGTAGAGGTGACACTGTCAGCAGTATCACTATCACTCTCACTTCTTTTGTGATAATATCCAGGCAATGTATCCCCACTTTCAGACAAAGTAACATCTCGGTGCTTAAAACTGAAAATCAGTAAATTTAGCCGTCCTGATTAATAATGTATGTTGTGCACCAGCAAAAATGAGCACCATACTACAACACTTTCACATTGTGTTACGTTTAAGATCTGCTTTTGTACATTCACGACCATCGAACAACTAACAGAATTTTGAATAATGCTTACTTGCTGACCAGTGATGAAGAGTGTTTATCAGTGACAACTGGTAATAGGTGTAATACTGAATTGTAACACTGTAATTAATGCTGCAGATTTTTTTTATCATTTGATTAAAGGGTTGGAATTGGCAATTTGCTGCTTTTAAAGTAATATTACTTCGAATGATTTTTGCTGTTTTTTTATGCATTATACGTTGCAGGTCACCATTGATATATATATTTTTTACATTTTTGTTTAATTAGAAGTGGGGAACTGCTAGATGATGACGATACTGTAAAACTCTTTAATTTTGGGGCCATCAATTTTCACGGTTCGATTTATTACGGTACATTATTTTGGCGCACTTAATTTCTGCATTTTTGCTTGTTGGTCTAAGTAATACACTGAAATAGCATGAGATTTCAAATATGTGCGACCCTTTACTTTAGAAATTGTGACTGAGAGCAGACATAAAACGGAGCAACGTTCCTTCCCTCTGGATCTGTTGGTGATTGAAGAAAGGATAAGGGCCAGTGGATGTCTTTAGCGCTGGCTGGCGACAGGAAGGGCATCTGGCAACAAAGTCTCTGCACTAGTTGCTCCTCATGGAATTTACTTTCCCTCCACTCCTCTACCTTCGCTGCACTGCCTTCTGCTGTCTGAGAAGGACATGGTGCGATGGTGTTAAAGAGGATGTATGGAGAGAGAGAGTCGAGGGGAATTGACTAACTCATGTTCACCAGGATGGCTCTTAAGCCAGCGTGTTTTTAATGTGTAATTTTATATGCTTAACGGGTTTGTATTAAGCCTCTCAGTTTTCTTTCTGGTGGATATTGAAGCCACGGCAATGAGTATTGTACTGATTAAATATGAATGGAGAGCACAACTTAAGTTGCTGTATCTGTGCTTCAGAGCAACGTCGTACTGTTGGCAACTATTCTACCACACCAGTAGCTCGAGACCACAGTATTACTTCAACCGTCGCTCCAGTTGGTGCAGGGAGTGAAATCGAGTACTTCTTTGCATCTGATGCAAGGTTTAAAAATTAATATACAATTGAGATGCCGTCTGCATCTTAATGTATATATTAAAGTAATGTTTGTGCTGGTTGTGCCTGAACAGTTTTAGGCATGGGTCTTGCTGTCTCGGTTTGAATCCCATTTCTGATCAGATAATTTGTGCTTTGCTTTACTTTGCTTGGCCTTTGATGACATAAAAACGACATTTTGTGGTTGGGGACCGACCTTCTGTAAGCCTTGAGTACATTCTGGTCTGTGCTAGATTTGATTTCTGATTTGAGAGCTGGCCTAGCCTGGATGCTTACTTTGGTCATGGGTGGACAACTGTAAGCCAGGGTGATGTTGCTCACCCTGCAAGTCTTCAGCAGCTTTTCAAGAAGTTTGTTTTTTTGTTGAAACATTTGTGAACAAAACATTTTGTCAAGACTGATTCATGGTTTCTTGACTTCTTTGGAGATCAACGCCATGCTTTGCTTTTTTAAAGCACTCATCAACACGATGATCAAGACCATGATTGTGATGCTAAAGACTGAGACTTTTAATATTGCTCAACTACAGGACTGCAGTATTTTTGTTGAACTTTTTGCATGATCTAAGAATTACATTGACATTCATTGTTGTATCTAGCATGTTTTACATCAATTTTTAATACCTAGTAAGTGATTATAATTGAAGCGCAGATTGATAGCAATGCTTTTGCTGTGACCTGTATAAAGATGTCGTCTTTTTGTTGTGTTGTTTACGCAGTGCAATAATAGAGCACACAAACCAAGTGATATACCTGGAAGACAATGACGTTGCCGCTGTGAATCGTCTTGGCCAGCTAACGATACATCGTATCCGTCAGAGTTACGACGACCCTCACGCTTCTGCTGTGCGAGAAGTTATCACGCTTCGCATGGAAATCCAACAGATAATGAAAGGTTTATTTTTTTCTGTTAAAAGTTTGTCATATTGTGCTCACATTGTATTGCTAATTTTAATTAGTATCATGTGTGTTATTTTCAGTTGTTGTGGCAGTACTTAGTTCCGTCTTTGTTAAGTTTCAAATAAAATATTAATTGGCCATGCTTAAAATGTGCTACTGCAATTTCCCTGTTGTTTTTCTTCGGTGTGATTTTACGCAAGTGGTGTAACCTGCTTCGTGTATTGACTGTGTATTGCAGCAGATGCTGTGTGTTGTAGGCAACTACAGGTCGTTCATGCAGAAGGAGATTTTTGAGCAGCCTGACTCGGTAATGAACACAATGCGTGGCCGTGTGAACTTTGAGACAAATCACGTAGTGCTCGGAGGCATCAAAGATTACTTGCAGGAGATGCATCGATGTCGACGATTGCTGTTCATTGCATGTGGCACGAGCTACCACAGCGCCATTGCTGTAAGCTCAATACTGTGTTGATTGACATGTTGTCCTTGTAACTGGCCACAAGCTTAATTGCGAAATTGGTGGAATGATTGGTTTCTGTTTGTGCTTCTCATTCACAAGTTGCCTGTTTCATTTTCTGTTGTGTAATTAATCATCTTCTTGTCGATCGACTGATGTAATTTGTGTGCCAAACTGTGAAAATTTGGCTGTTTTTGTTCTATATTAATTTTGCTGCAGTATGAGTTTGTTTTATAAAAATTCTGAATTTTGGAGTTTGACTTGTTTGATATAGACCCGTCAGCTGTTGGAAGAGTTGACTGAGCTGCCTGTGATGGTTGATTTGGCCAGCGACTTCCTTGATCGCAATACTCCGGTGTTTCGTGATGACGTCTGCTTCTTCATCAGTCAGTCCGGTAATGTCTTTGAACTGCTCGTTTATGTATTAACTAATTTGTTAATTATTGAGGGAAAAAAGATGCCCATTGTGTGTCATAGTGGTCTATAATTATAATTATCTCAGAGACATGTGGTCTACAGTGATCACATGACCATACATTTATTGGCACAGGAAATGAACTGTTCAGCTTTCCTTCCTGCTCTTGCTGCTACTCATTTGTATATGAAAGTTTGGTCTAGACTGTCCCTGTAGAGTGTAGAGATTTAACAGCTGACCTGTGAGACGGATTTGAGCTAAGATCTGTCATTTGTGCATCAGGTACAACGGTCATTCAGCAGTCATGGCATGTAGAGCTGTTCATCTAATGTAAATATATTGTGAATGTTTGCTGTGGTATTGGTATGAAGTTGTGTTAATTTTCCTGCAATAATTTTTGTAAAGTTTTCCACACATATTATATACGTATTGTCATTGTTATCAGCTTACTGCATGTATGCCACGTTTGCTAGAACTCCCCGGCACAACTCTTGAGATTTTGACTAAGTTGTATGTATTGTTGATATTACCTGTTGACCCAGGTGAGACGGCCGACTCGCTAATGGCACTGCGCTACTGTCGTCAACGTGGTGCACTGATTGTTGGTATCACCAACACCGTTGGAAGCAGCATTTGCCGCGAGTCGCATTGTGGCATTCATATCAATGCTGGGCCAGAGATTGGTGTGGCAAGTACGAAGGTATGACAGTATGACAGTTATTGGATTTATGTATTTCCGTGGATGATCACTACTAATGGTACTAATTTTATTTTCAATCTAGCCAGCTTTTTTGAGTTACTCCACATGAGGCCAGGTTACTTAAAGGTTTCCCAGAAGTAGCTCAATAAGAATTTTTATACAGGCCAGATGCACTAACATTGACAAACACTGAAGGAGTGAGCTTTGCATGATAACAGTGATGTTGTTGACAGAATGGGTGACAATTGACGTTGTTAGTAAACATCTAGAAATAACTTTTATTGGTTTGTTTTTTGTTTGTTTTGGATTTCTGCCAGTCGTTCTTTATCGGTTGTTATAGTACTGTATTGTTGTACTAGTGACAGCAAGCACTGATCAAGATCGTTGTTGATTTCTTGCAGGCATACTCAAGTCAGTACATTTCACTGGTTCTCTTTGGTCTCGTTATGTGTGAGGACAAAATGTCAATGCAGCCTCGTCGCCAGCAGATTATTCAGGGACTCCGCAAATTACCTGGTGTGTAATGGCTTTTATGATATTTGTTTTTTTCTGAGTACTGATATTTAAACCAGTGGGGTTGCCACAGTTTCGCAAAAAGAAAATGCAGAGATGGAAAAGCGCGAGACAAACACAAATGGACGAAAATACATTTACTCATCTCATACTTCTTGTTTGCATTGTTCTGCGGTTTTGCTTCTCAGTTGATCTATGCCAGAGCCAACATCATTTTGAGAGAAAAGTACGTTGTTTTCAAGTTAAATTTTTGGCAAAATTTCTGCAGGATTTGGTTACTATCTGTCTGCAATGCCTGATATGCATTTCATGCAGATTATTTGTAAAAACGTGCAACAGTAATGTACTTGTTTTATGACGCTAATTTTACAACAATACAGTTTTGCCAGTACTAGTTCTGTAGAAGACACCAATCACCACACTACACTACACTGTTAGTCTTCTCTATTTACAAACCGTTGCATCTTTCATGTTTAACAGAAAGACTTGTCGGATTTTATATACTACTTTTTCCACGTTTTACTGGCACCTTGCACCTCATATTCCGTAAATCTTTTCACTCAGTTATTCTCATACTTTCCAAAATGTGACTAAACTATCTCAGCCTATTACGTTAATTATTAACTAAAAGTCTGCGTGAAATAAATGCACGTATCCAGCTGCAGCCAAGAAACTCGTAAAATGATGTTTGTTGCACATTACAGAATTCCCAATGACCTGGAAAGTCATAGAAGGTGAATGGGAACCCTGCATTAGCAGTCTATATTAATGCTGGTATTATGTTAATTATTTGCAAAGTTATTTATGTAAAGTTTGTTTAAAATTTCAGAACAAATAAAGGAAGTGCTGGCTCTGGATGAAGAGATCCACAGTTTTGCTGAAGAGCTTTATCAGCAGAAGAGCCTGTTAATTATGGGTCGTGGATATAACTATGCGACGTGTCTGGAGGGAGCCTTGGTTAGTTATACATTGTTAGCACTGATGTGTTGTACTTTTATTTCAGCAGTCGTCTGAGTTTATGCATTTTGCTGCATTTGGTTAGTGGAGATTGTTTAATCTTCTGATGACAACGTCGGCATTATCCCCATTGCCAGTAGGCGAGGCGGGATATAGTATCGAGCAGTTCTGTATGTACATCATTCTGTATGTATGTGTGTATGTAACAACTTTGCATCACTGTGGTGGGGATCCATGCTGTTCAAGCACTTTTGTTTTTTATTTGTACTAGAAATTTATACATAATTGTCCGTTTGACTGTTTACTGTTCTATTGCATCAGTTCTGTTGTTGCATTTATTGTTTATTTCTGTTGCACTTAGGCTGAGCGAGTTTATCCGTGCATTGTTGTTTCTGTGTCGTGATGTCACACAGTTGTCAGCAGTGATGAATAAAAGCAACAACTACTGATGTTTATGTAAGCAGTGATCTTTCTTGAAGTGGATGTAAAGGTATCAAGTGACTGTCGTGTTTGATAGAAAGTGAAGGAGTTGACGTACATGCATTCAGAAGGCATCCTTGCCGGTGAGCTGAAGCATGGACCGTTAGCACTGGTGGACCAGACAATGCCTCTGATGATGATTGTCACCCGTGATCCTGTCTACACTGTAAGTGCTTACTTACTTATTGTCATTCATTTACTCCAATTTCGACATTTCCTTAAAAACTAAGAAGCAGTTAATAGTAAGTAATGTGTAATTATTTGTTACCTGTGTTACACAGGGTGACAGTTTGGCTCAGTTGTAGTGCATTGGCCTTGATCAGCATAGTTGCTCTACGTTTGACCTGGTTAGTACTGGGATGGGTAAACCATCTTGGTATGTAACCAGTCACCTGGCCAGTCCGCGATGGATAAACATGGTGAGTACCGGAGAATCTGAGGCTTAAACAGGCCCACCATGCAATGCACTCTAGACCCAAATTTGTGTCTTGCAGCATAAGCTGTGTTCTGGCTGAGGGCTGAAGAACCGGAGATCATGCTGCCCCATTGGTTCATGTGGTTCGGTAAAGGCTTCATTCTCTGTCTGTGTGTGTATGTTATATGAATTATTTTATGTTATATTTTTGTCTTACTTGATGTATTGCTGCTGTTCAGACGTCGCTGTCCTTAAATATCTCTACATTTATCGTAAATTGTTTACATGTAATTTGTTACAGTTACAGCTTTTACAATATTATAATGCAATAGCTATATATTGATTGTGATACTCGGGTGCGAGTTTTGCTGTTAGATGGATTCGTGTAGCAGTACAAAATTTCAGAACAGATTTTTGACTAGGTTTTCGGTATCCATGCAATATAATACACATTTTAACTTTAAATAGAATGTGTATGCTGAACTACATTATTTGTGCTCCATCTGTGTTCATCTAAATTGAAACGAAATTTACCACGCTCAACTGAAAGTTTAAAATAAAAATTTGTCTCGTGATTAAATTTCTCTTCATCAGTTAATTGTTACAGCTGGTCTTTGACAGTTTAGTGATATGTGGATGTTGCAATGTTTGTTTATAGAAATGCATGAATGCCTTGCAGCAAGTTAAAGCGAGAAATGTGAGTATGAAAATTTGTTGAACTGTGTTAGCATATTTTGTCATTTTGTTCGTTATTGATATAATAATGCTTAACTTACACTCAAAAGCTGATGTGTAGCCAGCTTAGTCTATTGCAGAAGGCCAAAACAAAATATTAACAAAAAAAGAACTAAAAATAAAAACCGATCAGCATGAGAAATCCAACAAAGGTTCTAAACTCGAAGGCAGTCTGGTACGTAACCAGCAGGCACTGTGATGGGAAGGATTGTGGAACAAGTGAGTTTGAAGCATGTTGGCCATGTAAGTTAGTTTTTTTAATTTGTGCCACAAACAAGTACAATTATAACTGAGCCGAATGATCTTACCTGGGTTCAGCAACCCATACAAAGAAAAACATTATTTTACTAACAGTGACATGGATTTTTGTAAAACAACAGGCTTTCAGTGTGATTTAGTTGGTTAACTTTAAATTATTAGTGATTTTGGATATTAAAGGGATACTTAACTCATTTTAAGCAAATTTCAAAACTGAGCAATATCGACAAATTGATATTTATTAAACACAATCCCAAGTTTTCTCAATCATCACATGTCGTCTTCCT
>Ga0209145_1000302_pt1 | contig 10377 bp, 7 predicted proteins | sample WorMetfiPIANOSA2_FD_187396 | JGI IMG/M metagenome (GOLD analysis project Ga0209145, IMG submission 187396) | Marine gutless worms symbiont microbial communities from Max Planck institute for Marine Microbiology, Germany - Olavius filocauda... | ecosystem: Host-associated > Annelida > Digestive... | reverse complement strand
TGGCAAGTCTTTAGTATTGGAACAGTCGCTGCTTATTCAGCCAAATACAGTGGTTTAGTTCCAATACTAGTCTTTCCGTCCCGTCTGTCAGACACAGACATGAGTGGAAGACGGGCCTTTTTCACTGTCTCATCTGGCCCATCTGTCCTGTCATGTTTTAGTGAGACCTGGGAAGACCATACAAACTGTTGACATATTGTTGACATGTAGACATATTGCTATTTTCATATTTGTGTACACACTGTATCCATCCTTACCTTGATTTCAAAACAGCATCTTTACCATCAATTAGAGGTCGGCCGATTAGGACGTCAGAAACATCGGAGCTTATACAAACATCGGTGAATCAGTCTTGCCAATGCAACGATACGGGTGTTAGAATAATAGCAACGCATAACATAGCACCCATAATGACCATTCTACAATTGCGTAATACAATCACCCGACACGAGTCCGACAGCCATCGTTATGTAATAGCCCAGCCCATCCCCTCGTAATTGCTGGAGTGCAAAACAGGTGAAAGTAGAACAGTCATCATCAGAGAATGAATTCCTGGTCGACTTATTCTGCACATCAGCGACCTCAGCAGTCCATGATGAACTCGAGAGCTACCTGACCTGTACTGACAGTGGACCTGATGTGCTCAGCTTTTGGCATGAAAAGTAGGACATATGGCCCTAGTTGAGCTTGTGTGCTAAATAGGTCCTGTTGTCACCAACGACAAGCATCTCTAAAGAGTGTTTTCTGTGTCACTGGCTATCATAAGTATATCACAAGTAAATGACAACTTACAAAGTCTGCAAAGTTGAGTCCAGTCGTTCGCCAGGCTAACAGTCACATGATACTAATTACTAACCAAGCAGCCTGTAGACCTATTATGCACGCCAGCATATCTCTACTGTCTGTGCTTGCTGACATCTGACAAGCCATGCAGGAACTGAAGGCGATCGATGGTGGCGGTCATCCAGTGCGAACACTGGATGACCACCACCATCTGGACGACCGCCACCACCCAAATCGGCCGAACTGTACCATCAATATCTCTATTATCCACTCTAAACTTAATTTTTGTAATTCAGTGTACTATACAGTCTAGAATAATTTGATAATTTGATTGCATCAGTTTCAGAATTGTTTTATTCATACAGTTGTTAAAGCCTCTGAATTTCTGATACTGAGTTGTGGAATAAAAGGTCCTGTCTACATAAAAAGTTCTTACAACCACTGAACCTTTACAATTTAACATCTGTACAACTTGATCTCTGCTTAACCCACTTGCAGCATTCACCAACAGGCTCCTCTTTAAAGGCCTGTAGGCTCATATATTGGAAAATAACATATAATAATAATTAGGATGTGTTTACTAATGAACAGCAAATCATACATAGGCTATCATGTCTTTATTTGCACAAGGCAGCAATAAAAATTCAAAATGCACATTAAAAAGAACATACACAACACAAAGAGAACATAAAAATAAAAATGCGTAAAAACTACAGATTCAATGAATTTACAAGCGTTGTCCATATTTGTGACTTAATTTTTGCTTTTGTGAAATGTCAACTGAATAGAAGGGCTGTTCAAGGTCACAGGCAGTCATGATACTGAGCAAGTCGTAGAGATGTTTCTTAGAGGACTGACCAACTATTGTCCTTCAGTGTTTGACACTGTTGGTTGGGTCATCTGACCCGTGAAAATCGTCCCCAATATGACCTATAATGTGTTTGGTGGGACGTTAAACCCTACTCTACTACTTAGACATGGTTCAAGATAGATAGCCATTATAAGTATGAGTACTGGTATTGTTTGTGTGTAAATTGTTATCATGCATGTGACAGATTAAATAACATGTTGCAGGCAGTTACTTTTCCATCTTCCGTTAAGATTGTTGAAGTCGGTCCTCGTGATGGTCTGCAGAATGAAAAGGTTTGTGATCGCTTTTTTATATGTAGCAACTCATGTTTTTGCTCCTTTAAAAATGTACAGTACACAACCATCGTTGACACACTAAAATGTAATATGCAAACTCAGTAAGTATTTATTTATTATTTGCACAGCACGAAAGTATGATGGTAGAATTGGGAGCAAAAGCGAGATTTAGCAAGTAATAATTCATAAAAGCGAGAGCGAACAAGATATTTTTGCAGGGTATATTTGATAGGCCAAATGACCAGTTTATACAGTGATTACTTTAGTAAATCTGGTATCGAGAAAAAGAGGGAGATTTTTTGTATGCAAGTGTATAAAATGAAATTGCTCTAAGGTCTATATGGCAGTAGCAAAATGGGTCTAGTTACCCATTTGTGGAACCCACTAGAATGTGTTGTTAGAATTGAATCAGAATCCAAATAGTAGTGCATATTGCTAGTTAGCAGTATTGTACTTTGATTGTAGGAAATCGTGCCGACCACGGTTAAGATCGAACTTATAAACCAGTTGTCTCGGTCGGGACTGCCTGTTATCGAAACTACAAGCTTTGTCTCACGAAAGTGGGTCCCACAGGTTATACCATCGTACATTGTTATTGTGCATATTTTATTCAAAGTAATAAATAATGTAAATAATAATTCTATAGTGTGATACTTTTTTAAAATTTAGAAACAAATTACATTTTAGAAAATGTTGTTGCACAGATGGCAGATAACGAGGCTGTGTTGGAAGGTATTGAACGTCGACCAGGAGTAACATACAGTACATTGACACCTAACATCAAAGGTTTCCATAACGCAGTTAGTCGAGTTAGATTTATACTGTAATTATTGTATAGAATTGGATATCTAAGTTATGATAACTAATAACTATTTTTGAATAGTTATTATTTGCATAATTAAAATAATAAATTACATTCATAGTGACAGACTGTACTGTGATACTTGCCCTGTTAATGGCTGTGAATAGCTCAAGGAACATTAAAAATCATTTTTACTCCTTTATTTATCCTTAGCTAATGTATTCTTTTATCATTATCAGTATTTCTTAAGTTACTTGATGATATGAACATATCATATGGCTGTATAAGTTAGTTGAATGTTTAGGTTGCTGCTGGAGCCCATGAAGTGGCTGTATTTGCTGCTGCCTCTGAATCATTTAGCAAGTAAGTTTCGACCACAACATGACTTTTGTTGAATTTTGGCTTTAGGCATTAACTCATACCACACCAGAAAAGTGTGACAAGCCTAGTCGACTTGAGCATGCGTTCAGGCATCCTCACCAGGCTGTGCCAGGCCTGCTGTCAAATCACTTTAGCAAGCGTGAACCATTTTTAGTTCCACCAACAGTGACAGATTATAGAGGATGCCATCTCAAACCACCGTCCTGTCCAATAATCCAAAACATTCACACTAATAATTCTGACTGAAATTATCTTACCAGACCTGGAATTTGAATTGCTAAGATTTGTTACAGCTCAGCTATCAGAACAGCCTGTTGCCTGTTGAGATAACCGTCACAGTTGTGAGAAAAAGTATTGTTAAATATTACTTGTTTACACATTTCACCAAGCATGTGCATCGTCTGTAAAAATTCTTTCCATGATCCTTATGTTAACGAATTTCAACTGCTGAGGCTGTTTCTTGTTTTCATCTGTATTTTCTGCTTATCTGTGTTTGTTTTTCTCCGTGTCTTTTATTTATGTGAATTTGTTTTTCAGCCACCATAGTAAATTTTATTAAGCAGTTGGTGTGTTACTAATTATTAATTTGAACAGCTCACTGTGCAGTATAAAAAATTAGTATTCATTATTTTAAGTATGAATTAGTGATAAGTGAATGCCAGTACGTGATGAATGCAGATGATATCAAATGCTGTCTCTGTGTCATTATTTCCTGTTTTTGTGCAGCATATTTAATCACACTTCTGTCTGTTTTGAAAATAAAGGACTACTGAAATGCATGGGACATTTCCATTCTGGGCTCCCTCAAGGTTCTGTGCTCATTGTGGTGCTGTTTAACTTGTACACTAACAACCTTCCAGGTATTTATAGCTGAAAGTTCATATACACAGACGACATATGTCTTGCTACTCAGGCCAAATATTTCAGCAAATTAGAGTGCAGTCTATCATCCGACTTGGCGTGAATGTCACACAACTGTTGTCAATGGCGCCTCAAGCCAAGCGCTGCCAAGACAGTGGCCAGTGCTTTCCATCTGCACAATGTCAGTTCACATTGGAAATTGCAAGTCTGTCTAGACAGTCAGCGTTTCATGCACAATCCTTATCCAAAGTATCTTGGCATGATGCTTGATCGTACAATGTCACTCAGAGAACACTTAGTAAAGACTGCCAGAAAGGTGAAAAACAGAAGCAACTTGCTGATGAAGCTAGCTGGGGCGCCAATGCTGAAACCCTGCGATCATCTGCATTGGCTCTATGCTACTTAGCCGCTGAGTACTGTGCCCCTGTTTGGTCTCACTCAGCTAACACAAGCCTGGTCAATGTACAGCTGAACTCTACCATGCGACTCATTTCTGGTACTCTACGCTTCACTCCACTCTCTTGGTTAACAGTTTTCACCAACATTGAACCACCAGCCCTCCGAAGGAAAGCTGTCACGGACAGGCTAGTGACGAAGGTCCTCTCACATGATCGTTGGCCAATTCACCGTCATATCCTACAACAACGTCTGACATCTAGAAAACTTTTGTGGTGTGTCATGACTCCGACCGATATTAAAAGTCAATGGCGGGAATCCTGGAAGTCGGCTCCGGTGGTCAATGCCCACCGTGACCTGGTGGACGACCCCACAATCCTGCAACCTGGTTTCACCCTCCCATGACAACAATGGTCTCTCCTGAACCGTTTCCGTGCCAGTCAAGGGCACTGCGGGGCCTGTAGAAAGACTTGTGCCCCTTTGGTGAGACCCAAACGATGTCCCACATCGTAGAATCCTGCCCTCTTACCAAGCTGATCGGTTGTCTGTCTCAGCTTCACTCTGCTGATGCTGCTGCTATTACCTGGTTGACCAACTATGGTTCTTAATCGCATACGCAAGAAGAAAAAGAATTCTAGGCATTCTTGTGAAGTACTGTGTTTTAAAATCTGCAGAGCTTTATTGTTTTGTGCGGTAAACTTTACTTGATAATAACGTATTTATAGAAAGAATATCAACTGCAGTATAATGGAAAGCCTGGAGCGGTTCAGTGAAGTTATTGATTCTGCAAAGAAAATTGACATGCAAGTTCGCGGGTAAGCTGTTATGTGTGAAAGTTTTTCATGTTATTTGTTGATGATTAACATGAATGATTATTTGCAGTCAGTTGAATTAACAACAGACGTTGCTGTGAAACGACTGCTGAATGCTGAGTCAAATAAAACTACACATTTGTATTAGTTTCGTTGTATTTAGGATTTTGTAGCAGATAACAGTATAGTCAAACTAAAACCTAACTAGTTTTTAAGCCACAATGTTCAGTACTAGGTAATATTTGTCGGTGACAGCACCGTACTGGGCTTACATTGGGCAACAGTGTCAAATTAATGTTCAACTTTGGAGTGGTAGGCTACATAGTGCCAGATGTCTATTGTCTAACGTATAATTGTGTTACTGTTCTGCCACATCAGAGGGAGGGGTAACGTGTTGGTTTCAGTCAGCTTTGGCAAGAGGATGATGATGAAATGGACAATGCAGGTTAATCAAGTCTGCACCTGAGTATTACTACTAACTATGCACCTTACAAATTTATGTATTATTATTATTATTATAATTATAATCTTTCTCTCATGGCATACTCTTCTTGAGCATTGTCATATCCACCGCAGATCTCCAGTTCTCCCAAATTCCCTTCTTTCTCACAGGCGAAAGGCCAATATTTAGTGGCTTAGATCTGCCTCAGTTGCACATAGCCAGGTATGACTGGGTCTTCCTAATGGAGTGCTAATATTCCATTCAATCCGATATGCCTGTGTAAAAACAGTAGTTCACTGGCACTTCTTTAGTCACTTCAGTGTCTTGTGTTAATGATTTGGTCTGTCCTGTCTGCATCCAATAAATAAGAAACTACTATGGATATAGGTTATAGTCTGTCTGCTGCGCTATAGTGAAATGCATATTGTCTTGACTGTTGTTAATATTGTGACATTCTTGTTTTGTGTAAGTTAGGCAATTGTTCTACTGTAATTATAGTCATAGCTGAGTTGAGCAGCTGTGACTTTTAGTAGTTAAGGCAATGGACTCGGCAAACCTACTTTGATTCCTGTTGTCATCCATACGCTGCATCAGAATAGCATCTAGCCAAAATTGCTCCTGCATTCCAGGAAAAGTCGTGTACAATACATCTGAGCCCTCAAATGAGTGAGTGCACAATGTTAAAAGATGTTTTTTTTGTAATTACAGCTATGTGAGCTGTGTCTTGGGATGTCCGTATGAAGGTCATATAGCACCCGAGACAGTTGCAAAGGTCAGTGTTTGGGGATAGTTTATTCTTTCCAGCTTTATTTGAAAGAATTTAATGGCCAGTATAGTGTATATTGTATTTTTTCTGCATTTTTGTATATATGCAGTGTCTTTGATTTTATCAAAGAAATTCATTTTTGTCATTTACTGTAAATTGTTTATTTTATCTTAATTGCCTTGATACTGTTGGTTGTGCATCAGGTCTGTAAACACCATGCATCAGCCTGTAAACACCATGCAAGCAGTCTTATAATGGTTTCATTGTAGACCTTTAGTAAACCATTCTGTTAATAACCAACTCCTGTGTGTTAACTTGTGTTCTGGATAGTAGATGTAGAGTTGTCAATAAATGTACAGGCTGCCCGATCTTTGTACGAGATGGGCTGCTATGAGATATCGCTAGGTGATACAATTGGTGTCGGCACACCAGGTGCAATGGTGTCGATGCTTGAAGCGGTGTCACAGCATATTCCAATGTCCTGCTTAGCTGTTCACTGTCACGACACTTATGGACAGGCAATTGCCAATATTTTTGCTGCACTTCAGGTAACATTTTAGACTTGCTGACAGTAATAATGCTGGGTTGTGATGATAAAAATAAAGTGTTTGTATTGCTGGCATTTTTTTCCAGTAAAAATGAAATAAAACCAATTTTTTGTCAGAACATCACTGGATTATGACTGTCACATAATTGAGTGATGATATTGTTTTTAGTTACTAATATCTTTGATTTGTATTTTACGGGCCTATTTTTCCAAATTAACATAAGTTAGGTTACTTCCTTCAGAATTTTTGAACAGTGATTTTTGCCAGCTATATTCCAGGTACTTTGAGACTGATTCTGGATGGGCATACAGTTGTACTTTTTCGTCGGTGTATTGCTTTACTGTCTTATCTTCTGTTGTTATTTAATTTCACGAATTTGACGATTAAAGATTCTTATATAACATACAAAGATGGAAAAAGTGCATTAGACGTTTTACGAAAATGCGCTGTACAAATCTACTACTTACTTACTTACTTAGTTACTTACTTACTTACATTAAGGTGCCAGTTTGTCATTTCTCCCTATCTGCATGTCTGGTAAGCTGTCTGGTTGTTTGTGACAGATGGGAGTGAGTGTCATTGATAGTAGTATTGCCGGCCTCGGTGGTTGTCCGTATGCACGTGGTGCTAGTGGCAATGTCTCAACAGAAGATGTTGTATACCTGCTGAATGGACTTGGCATCAAAACGGTATTAACTGATCAAGAGCATTTTTCATTTTTTGCATATATTTTCACTGCTTTAGCACTGTTGGTTAGGTGCCATATCTAGCCTGTAGAATTACAGCTCCAGCAGTGTCCAAAGGTTGCCTTGGAGACCTGTCGGGGTACACCTTAAAAATGGCCTTTCTGTCATTTGCTAGTGTGTTCATGCAGCTTGCGATGTTATTAATGTCTTTAACAATGTGGTGAGAGTTCCTCAGATTTTTTGTGTTGTAACTTTTACCAAACTTACTTTGTAGATGGGAATGCCATTACTAGAAAAGATTGTGTGAATCGGAAGACGATATGCTGGACAATATGTCGGCTTTGTAACATATTTGCCTGAAGATTAGTAAAGCAGCCTGCAGTCCAGTTGTTTGCGTGAACTTGATTCACATCTGAACATGCTGTGTACAAATTACACATGGTTTGCACTGCTGCCAGTGAATGTGCCGCAGCTTTTCATTGTAGCTGTGTGTAATTGGTGTGTGTTGTTAGGGTGTAGATCTCGAACAGCTGCTTAACACTGGCCTATATATCTCGGAAGCTCTCAAACGACCGACTGCATCAAAGGTAGCACAAGCACGAGGAAAGGCAAAGCTGTAGTTTGTATTCAATTGTTTTCAACGTACCATCATTGTCTGAAGTCAACGGTGCTTTTGTGTGCAGCTGTTACAGTTATTCAGTGCGTCACATTGAGCTAATGAAGTTAGTGGATGGTTGGGTGATTAATAGTGTGCTTTTTCTGTGTAGATTTCTCAGGACCTACAAAATGCCTGATTTTGAACTTTGTATGCGAAGAACTGTAAAATGATGTTGATGCTTGTTTATTTTTAATTTGAAAAAATCATCAGTAAATTGACGAAAAGGTTACACATATGATTGGTGTGATAATTTCATTTCATTCTGCTGATATACAGTTAACTAATACATCGTGATGAATTGTAGAAATAACTTCTGTATACATTAAATTTGCATGAAGTTTAGTACAAACTTGTATTTTCGTCAAAAAAAATTATGTATTTTGCATGTTTTGCTTTGTACTTTAAAAATGTTTTACTGGACACCTGAATTAGTCACAGCATTAAGGATCTAGGTTGTATTTGTAAGCTGTGCCGAGAATCGTTCCTTGAGGACTGTTGCTTTCTTGTTGCTTATTCAGCATTGATCGATAGCTTTCATTAATCCATCACCATTCACAGGTATGCAGCCTTTGTGCATTAACTTGCCGTGAAATGACATCATCAGTAATTACACTTCACCGCTTTAATTTACGTTTTTTTGTTTTGGTTGAAATGTGTGGACTGTTGCTTTCTTGTTGGTATTTGTCGATTTACTGTTGTATGTTATAATGTGGGTCAATATTTTCATTATTTTTGTAGTCATTATTTTGCTTTGTTACTTGTTGCATTGTTGTATTCATTTGGTAAATGTTGATGCATGCATTTGCCCACAGTTTCATTAACTGCCAATTTCTGTTAGGTAGAGATGAAGGAATGGACACTTACTGTAATGCTACTGATATGAGTAAGACTGGCTGCACATTACAATTTCAGGATTATTTTTCTGTCTTTACTCGTATTTGCCACGATTGGTTTCGTGGCAATGATTTCATTGCTTCCTGTCCTTTGACACATTTGGTGTCTGTCGTACATCACTTCATCTTTGTTGTTGTAGCTCCTGTTAGAACTATGTTAATTATGGTCCAGGAAAAATCTATTAAGAAGGGCATTGAGCTTTTAAGAAATCCCACAGCAGGTCTCCAAAAGGTCCTTTTGGAGATGTGGTAAACAAAAAAACCAAAAGTTCCGGTAGCAGTATTAATGTGTGGTTTACAAGGCTTAAACAATGTTCTCACCTAGGCTAACAAAACTTAGTTTTTTCTTCATTGTATTTTTGTAGCCGCTGTGTAAATTGTAAGTTGCATTCAGTTCTAATCGATGTTAGATATGTAATATCTGTATATTATGTATAGTTAAGTATTTGCTATATAAAACCTTTAGCTTCAGTAAGAGTTGTACTTATTAGTTATTACACAAAAGCTGGTAGAATTAATATATCGCAAAAAAGCTGCTTGCTTTTGAGTACTTTTGAGAAGTGATATCTACTGGATGAAATTGTCAGTTTACAGATTTGAAATTCATCACATTTTCTTCAGAAGAATGAGACAAGTCCGATACGTTCATTATAATCGATTTTTACTGTAAAACTGTAAACCGTTTAATTTAGCTACTCTTGAGCGTAATGGTTTTGCACCTAACATTAAGTTGGCTTCATTCTGTTTTCTCATATTTGTACCTGATTGGGTCTATCACTGATATTGATAACGTCTATATATACATCTTTTTAATGTCACGATTTCTTTTATGTCACAAAACATGTGAAATAATTTGCATGAGAAATTAATGGTTTTTACAGTGTGTGACGTAATTGAATTTTAGAGCGAGTCTTTTTGCCTGTGGTTGACCTGTAGGCCTATTATTTATGCATGACACTATTGCTAAGCGCAGAACTTCAGAAGCCTGTGCTACAGCAATTATGTCTGACTGCCCCTCCGTCACGTAGGCCCACGTGCATTGTGTGGAAATATCATCTACGTAAAATATGCAACCAAACTATTGTTGTAATTCAATATCCGTCCGCAGCACAGCTGAGGCTCTGACGCATCAAATGGGCTAACTGGTTGGCTGGCTGAGTGACTTTTGCCTTTGGATCTACAAAATGCATGAATTTCTAATGT
>Ga0209145_1000301_pt1 | contig 10387 bp, 5 predicted proteins | sample WorMetfiPIANOSA2_FD_187396 | JGI IMG/M metagenome (GOLD analysis project Ga0209145, IMG submission 187396) | Marine gutless worms symbiont microbial communities from Max Planck institute for Marine Microbiology, Germany - Olavius filocauda... | ecosystem: Host-associated > Annelida > Digestive... | reverse complement strand
AAATTACTTCGTGCCTGCATCTTACTTTGAAATTATACGCTTATCAACAGAGTTGCGAACTACAGTGAATCAATACTGTTAAAATAGCAGTTATGCTTCAACATGGCTGAAAAATAGTTCTATTCAGATTTTGTTGTTTTTCGTCCACTATGGATGGAAAATAGCGCCTGTTCTTTACATTTATAGGTCCACAGGAGGGAAATAACACTGAGCATATATGGACGTCTGTGCAAAGCCATATAAGCCTTATAGCCCATATGAACACACTGCTCAGAGACTCATCCATCTGCCAAGATTGGAGACTCCATCTTATATTCAAATATTAACAATATTGATTAAATTTTGATATTTAAAAATATAGTCTTTTTTTCGGGGTGGGTTCTTTTCCTCCTGATCTGACTTAGATGGAGCTTACCTGCACTAATTTTGTTGTAAATGCCTGTTTATGTGACATGTATTTTTATGTAACAGCTGGTGAGAAATACCAACATTTGCTGGTTGAAACACGTGGAGAGAAGTCTGATGTTGGTCTTATCCAGCTTAATCGTCCAAAGGTACTGAATGCTTTATGTGATGCCTTGATGGAAGAGTTGAGACAGGTCCTTGATGACTTCCAGAAAGACCCAAACATTTCATGTGCTGTTCTTACTGGCAGCGACAAAGCCTTTGCAGGTTAGCTTGATACATATTTAAAATAAAAGTATGTGTTTGATTTTGATTTTAACTCTCATATTGCGCTTTTATTTTTATGCACACGTGTTTATCTTGGGGTAAAAAAAACCCCTACGAGTTTAAGTAGAAGAACAACAAATTTGTTTGTTTCCAACTGCACCCAGGGGTTTACGACCATGGCGAGTTCAAAGAAAGTGCTTGCGAGAATGACCGACAACTGGAAATAGCAATATGGCCGCCCAAACCGGAAGTACTTATTTCTCTGGAACAATGATATATAGCATGGAAATTCCAACGGCAATTCTGGCGTTTTCAACCATGACGAGTTAAAAGAAAGTGCCCCCAAATGATCATTATGATTGCATCAGTGACCGACAACCGGAAATGGCAATACGGCCGTCTAAACCGGAAATACTTATATATCTGGAACTATGATAGATAGCATTGAAATTCCAACGGCAATTCTGAGGTCTTCGACCATGATGAGTTCAAACAAAATGCCCCCTTCAGGTGCAATACAAGGGTTAACGATTATACTCAGATACTGGTGGTTATCAAGAAATTAATTCAAAGTTTTTTTTGGTTGGTATCAAGTTCGACCTGCACACATTTATGTGAAGGATGTTGAATTTTCTGTTTATTTATTTATGCTAAGTGTACGTTTTTCAAGGCCTCTTACTTACAAAAAATTGAACTTAACAGAATAATCTGTACACTGGACCCTCGTTATAATGCAGTAATCTGGCACCGTCGCCCATACCGCATTATAGTGAGGACTGCATTATACTCGAGTGCATGCTCTGTAGCCCTGCGGCATAGGAGAAACAATGCTGTTTTCTCTCACACGGTCGCACCATAAGCAGTCAGTTTATTTGACACTGATATCAATGTACATGTAACGTCAATTATGACGTGAATTTCATTTGTTTTTGTCCATAATAATGCGCCGAGTCTCTGCTAATGACTGCTGGGCTGTTAAGCATCATGTGCGCGCCACGCCGTATGTCCTCTGTGTTAAGAGTGTCAGAGTTCAGCACCATGTACTACGCTGAGTGCACCGTGTGTGTGCGTGCAGATTGTTTAAGCTGTTCATCCACCCGCTAACATATCTCCCTCCACTGTACTCTCCGTACTGCACACGTCCTGTTTACACTTGTGGTGGAATCAATGTCCAGCTTTGGTCAGTTCAGAAAATCGAGATCCATGACTTCAACCGCGTTGTAAAACCGAATCCGCATTATACCGAGGCGCGTTATAGTGAGGGTCCAGTGTATTTCAAAATAGTAAAGGACATTGTTATTGTCGTTTTGTTGTTATTGGTAGTGGTAGTGATAGTGGTACTGTAGTAGTAGATTTGTGTGGTGTTATTCATTGTTGGGTAGTAACGTGTTACAGAAGTAATGTTGTAAGTAACTAGTTACTTTTTACAGTAACTAGTAACACAAGTAATGCATTACATATTTTACTACTTGCCATGGCCCATCTCTAGAAATTGTTGACTTTTGCATTTGCATTTACATTTCCTGTTTCTTAATTCTCTATTTACATTTTAATATAGCTGACGAAGGAACATGTAGTTTTACACTTACAGTGGACCATTTCTGTTTTCATGATAACAGTTTTTCTGACTTGTAACAGTACCAGTGTGTTAGAATGATCATGCAGCAGTTTCAGTTTATAGTAACTAGAAAAGTAACACTTTAAGTAATACTAAAAGTAATACTTTTTATAGTAACTAGTAAAGTAACTAGTTACAATTTTCAAAAGGTAAATAAATAAGTAACTAGTTACTTTTTGGTGAGAGTAACTAGTGACTGTAACATGTTACTTTTTGAAGTAACTAGACCAGCACTGGTGTTATTGCAAACATGCTGCTGGGACACTACATATCCAGAGTGATAAGCATGTCAGAAATGGTAATTTTAAGATAAAGATACAAAGACTGATATAATGGACATTTAGGATTCTCCCACATTTTTATGTAATAAGATTTTTGACAGTATGATGTGTGTGAGACGCAGTGACTGAGACACCTTAGTTATAGCATATGATATTTGATGTGATGTGCAGCTGGAGCCGACATAAAAGAAATGGAACAGCTGCAGTTTAACGACGTCTATATGGGCGGCTTTTTGTCACACTGGACACGTGTCAGTACATTTACTAAACCAATCATAGCTGCAGTCAATGGATATGCGGTAAGCACACGCTATTTGATGCAGTTCTTGGACGTTATGTGCACAGTGTAGATCTGTTTGCTTTTTCACATATGGTATTGTATAATGTTGTTTTGCTTTTACAGATTAAAAATGTGTTGTATTTACACTTGTCAGAGTGAAAAAATAAGTGTAGCGGTGAAATGTGAGGTTATTAGATAAAAGGTTATATGATACATGGAACATATTGTCATTGACTAGGTGCTTGGCTCCAGCAGGTGATCTCTGTATTCTCACAAACTGAGTGATTTTGCTGATGATAGCTAGTGAAGTTCTTCTCAAGCTGAGGCTTATAGGATGATGCTGACCTGTATTACACAGCCTTTAGCCATGAACCATGGATGCATGGCTAATTTATTCCCAGCTTGTGTTGGTATTAATTGCACCTACCTGTGGAGGTATGGCTAAATTGAGTGTTCTTATGTAGTATGATGGTTTACTGATATGATTACTTTACTCGCCTTGGTACTGACTGGCTCATCTTCAGTTTCGTTGACCAAGACCAGGTGACCACCTTGTCATTACTAAGCCAAATTGCTTATGAAAATTGATTAAGTTGCAAACTTGTGTCAATGGTTTTATGCATTGTTTTAATGAATTAGCATATTAAGGGAGATGATAATGTTTTCTATTTGTACCGAAATTAACTGAACGCTAATCTATGCATTTGTGTGACGTGATCTTAGCTGGGCGGTGGCTGTGAGCTGGCAATGATGTGTGACATTATCTATGCTGGTGATAAGGCTTCGTTTGGCCAACCAGAGATCGCCATTGGAACAATTCCTGGTGTGTAGAAGATTCTTTGACCAGTTAAAGCTTTGTTCTGTGTTGTGAGACTCTTGAGCTGCCATGTATGCAGGATCTTTATTGGCATGTTCCTTACATACAATATAACCTGAATAACTAGTTCATTTTGCACATAACACAGGTTACAGGTATTGCAAACATGTGTCAAGGAAACAGTTTTTATTGGCTCACCTGTAGAAAAAATGATCAGCACGTCACGGGTGCTGATTAATCAAATGTTAGTGAATAATTTTTTTAGAAATGTTTAAGTATTTGAACAATTAATCACATGTTTTTAATCATTAACTTTTTGCACAGTCCTGTTATAAATGCATGTATAAATTCATCTATAACAACTTCTGAAAAAAGTTTAGATAGATGTTAAGTTACTTAATACTATTGAAAGCAAACTGCTCTGTTGGAAGTAAGTTGTTTCAGATCGTAGTTGCTGCTAGTTCAGTGCTGACTGCTGAGCTATGATGTAGATGCATTGTGGCAGTACTTAGCCAGTAGATTGTTAACATAATGAAGTTTCTATTTTGTAATTGACCTAGGTGCTGGTGGCACACAGCGGCTGACACGTGCCATTGGCAAGTCAAAGGCGATGGAACTTGTACTAACAGGGAACAGAATGTCAGCACAAGAAGCACAAATGGCTGGTGTGTGTGTGTTTGTTGGATTCTGTTGTTTAGCACACTTACTTGTAGTTTTTTCTCCTTCCCAAATGCATATTACTAATTTTATAGTGTGATGCATTGCACACAAGTGTGGTATATAATTATTCTGTTTATGCTGTGACAGTTCTGTCTGTTCATCCGTTTGTCACACTGTAGCAAACCGACGAATATATCATCAAACTTTTTCACCACCTGGTAGTCTTATTATTTTAATTTATCATAGTTTTGCAGCAAAATTTTCTTGGAAACGATACAAGATATGCAAATAATTAAGTACGGAACACTGATAGAACAAGAAGGATGGCTATCACCAACGGAACATGCGTCAGTTTCTGCAATCAGCCTAAGGCACATTATTTGGCTACCTTACGAGAGTCACGCCGGTATGTCGTTGCCTTTAGCTGTTTTGCGGGTGCAGGCATTTGGCTACGTCAAGAGAGTCTAAGGCACATTTTGGCCTCCCCTGGGTACGCCTCTGGGACAATTGCGGTAAATGTTACACGGATGGAAAGAGGATTCAGTGCTTATCAAACGCATCGCAGCATGTACCCATCTATCTTCAACCATTTCCCAGTAATTCAACCCGTAAGTTCAAAAGTTCGCCATTTTAGCACATTTTGGCCTACCCTGGGTATGCCCCTGGGACAATCGTGGTAAATGTTACATGGATAGAAAGAGGATTCAATGCTGGTCAAACGCATCGCAGCATATACCCATCTATCTTCAACCGTTTATGAGCTATAGTGAAATATTGGTCAGAAATTGCAACTTTTTCCTACCCCCTTGTATTTAACGCCTCTGTTGGGGGTGTTCCCACTGGAATACCGGGAAAGAGTTTGGACCTCAGAAAACTAGAATCATGGGCTACCAGGCAGTGAAGACAGTTTGATGATTGGTTGAGCCGTTTTGACACAATACCAGAGTGTGATGGACGGACAGACGGACGTCCAGCCTATAGCTATAACATGCGTACTGACGCACGTTAAAAATCAGTATATGATTTTTGAACATTGCTATTGCGATGACCTTCAGTGACCTTTAAAGGTCATTTCAGCTGCTACTGGAAAGCTCGTTAGGGCCATTATACTCTATCATGTTCAAAAGTAGTTACAACAATTGACAGTCCTGCATGAGTTACAGTTGTACTTATGTATTTGAAATGAAGTACGCTGTATCAACTGGCACCTTGCTGATGACATAAAATAGCTAAATATAGGGCAGTTTAGTAATGTATACACGTTAAAACGACAATTCCATGGTAGCTGTTTTGTGGTAGAATGTGCATTGTACACATTTTAGGACTATTCAGTGGCACAATGCTTTTTGGCAAATTTCGTCACTTTTTGGCCAAAAGTCACATGTTGCATTGTTGATAGGTTGCTGAGTAGGCAGAGTCTGGAGGTCTGTCAAAGATGATAAGCAGATAAGATAGTTTGTCCATGTCACGGTTGGCCAAACAAGTTCATGAATATTTATACTGTGCTATCTATTGATCATATTAAATCAAAATACATTCATATAGTGCCATATGTCACAGTTGAATCAGAGGCACATAGTGGCAGAGACTATGCAGAGTGTTTAGTATGCAATGTCAAACAGCTCAGTTTTTAAATTACGCTTAAAAGTGCTGAGAAGCTGAGCAGATGGTGTGTATGTAACTGGACAGCCCTGTATTTAGCTGTTTTTAACTATCTGGCTGATGTATGTTTTAACCAGGTCTAGTAAGTAAAGTTTTCCCAGCAGACGAACTTGTCAATGAAGCCATTAAACTTGGAGAAAAGATCGCATCACATTCTCCATTGGTTGTGCAGATGGCGAAGGAAGCAGTTAACGCTGGTATTAAACCAAGTCTCTGTTTGCAGATGCTTATGTGTGCGTCAATAGACTGTGCACACTTGTGTATATTACTGGGTTACATGATCTGGAAATTTATTTTGGTTAGCCCAGCAAGAAATGTATTTACTGGAAGTTATATCAAAATGTGGTTCATTTTATGGAAATGAGATACGGTACATACATATATTGATAGAAATCACGTGAGTCAGACACTGACTTCAGCACTGTGTTAATGATGGGCCGTACGTTGTGTATGTCACTGCATTCACAAATGATCACAGTTGTGAGACTGATGTATCATGTCTGTGTTTTTGTCTCATAGCTTTGTTGGTTATAGATAGTTAGGGACACTTGAGCTTATTGTTAAAACCTGACAATGTAATCAGTCAATCAGAATCAAAATATTTAACGTGTAGTCAAAATCTGGCAGGAAGCCAGTTTAGTCGTGTACCGAACTTAAAGGATAGTGGAAAAAACATTCGTGCATTCAGTTAACTACTGGTTTAATGCATTTCCATCCAACATTTACTACCCTTACTGATAGAATATTTCTACACCTTTTTCATTATTTATAGTGAACGACTGTTAAGGTAAGAGTTTCCTAAAAAATAATACACAACTAGTATGACCATTTTTTAAAGGTCTTGTTCAATTAAATCCTTTTTGATTATTTTGTCTCCTGTGTAGAAAGTGATTGGATATCTTATGTGATTGTACAATCAACAAACAGTGTGAAGCAGTGTCAAATTGTGGTAGAAATGTAACTGAAATATTATGCACCAAAGTTGCCATAAGAGCTCATAGACTCGTAGTTTTGCATCCAGTACAGAACATAGTGCCATAGAATTCTGTTGGCTAGCGAGTGTGTGTATGTATGTGTGTAAGTATTTTCTTTTTCTTAAGTTGTTAGTGTGTTTTTGTCATTTTATTGTATTCCTTGTTAGCAGTGTTTGTAGTTTTCTTAATAATTGATGTCATCATTTGTAATCACTAATGCCTTTGTCTTCAGAGAGTTGCGCTGCAGTTGTTTTGTGTGGTTTCTTTGTTGTATTTCCAGCGTTTGAGATGTCATTGGCTGAAGGAATCCATTTTGAACGTCGATTCTTCCATCAGACATTTGCTACGGTCATTTCTATGTTGCTTTTTATTAACAAAGCTGGCATAGAGCTATAAAATCAACACACTTCGTTGCATAGATATCTGCTTCAGCTCTTTTTTTAGCAGAGATAGAAAGTGAAATGGTGTCTCTGAAATGAATCAATGTTAGTATGTGAATTGAAACAAGAACTGTGTTAACTGTTGTCTTAATTTGTAGTAAACTTATGCAAAGGAGAAATAAGATTAAATTGTGAATCATGTGTTTAATTTACTGTTTGTTGTGCTTTATTTTGTTATGTCACTGCCTTTATTCTATTTACATCCAGTTGTATCTTGTTTCAGTTTACATCTACTACATTATTATGACATTTAAAACAACCCTAGACACAGTGAACATCTACATTGTGTTGAATCATTTTAGACAGGTAAAACATTATTCCATCCACTGTGTCACTCAGTTCCGCGGTACCTGTCTGATTTCTGCACGCCAGTCGCGAATGTTGCCGCTCATAGTCAACTATGGTCCACCAGGCTTCATCTAGTCGTCGTTGCACGCTACAACAGGTCCACGTACGGCCGCCGCGCCTTCTCTGTAGCTTGTCTGATGACCTGAAACTCTCTCACAGACTGTCTGCGCGATCCATCGTTGTCCATTGACAGTTTTTGTCGCCAGCTCAAAACATTTCTGTTTTATAATTAGACCGTGTGTATTCAGCACATTAGAGATATGTTTGTCAATGCGCTATGTAAATTGATGTTTTACATACTTACATACTTCCTGACTTACCGTCTAGCGTTCTTACCATAAGACCAAGGCAGTGAAAGATTGTGTTGTTTATTCTAGCGGTAGCTGATCTGTTTGTTGTTTCGTTGTTGCAGAAGGATCGTCGTGAGGGAATGAAAGCCTTTATTGAGAAACGAGCACCATGCTTTACATCTGAATGATGACCAAAGTCAAGTGTTCAACGGACAGACTCATTAAATGCTAAATTTTATGTTAAATTACTCGACATTTATGGGACCAACGACTGATCTGGGTAAACCTGGAAAATAGCCATTAATTTGGTGGTGTATAGTTTGTGTTATATCATGAGTGACTAAGTGTTTAATATGGTAAATGAAGTAACTTGTTACCTGTGTAGTTCCTGTTTTGTATACAATGAAGTTTTAAGTTCGTAGACTATCGTCATGTTTAGTGATCTGTTTTTTTATATGACTGCATTTGACAGTTATTTTGCATTGTCTGTTTCTGCTGTTGGTGCTATGCATACAGAAGCATACTGTAGGATGGATCAGTAGTTGTGGACAAACGTGTGAAGAGGGGACAACCAGTACTAGATGTGTAAAGTTTATAGTTGTTTGGTGTTTTTCTGAAGTTCATTAATATGTGATTAGCTGGAAAGATCAACATATTTGAAACTATAAGGCACTCACAGAGTTTGAACCCATGCAGTATTGCTGTTTCCCTAACCTGTGACCTTTCAATCCCAAAACTGTGACAGCGTGTTCTCAGTTGCTGGCCGGAAAGCTTGGAATTCCATTCTAATCCACATCAGGCGCATTAATTGTCTGAAACGTTCTGCCGCCGTCTTAAAACATTTTTATTTTCACATTCATTTCCTGAACACTAACAGTGTTTTTACCATTTTTAGGCCCCATTTTATTCATTGTTTATTATTCATTTTATGTAAGGCGCTACTGAGCTCTGGCTGAGGAGCGCCATAGCAACTGGTGTTATGATGATGATGATGGTGATGATTTCTAGAATATCCCAAGGTCATTCCCTATACCAACTTTGAACACTTTTGGATCTTTTGTTTTTGAGTTATGCTGCAGACAAACAGACAGACAAATAAACAAACATGGGCTCGAACTTTCGGTCGGCGTGGGTAATTACATATACCATGACTGACCGTTTTTATGGACAGCAATGCATTTCTTCTGGTTGGAAATTAAATCTAGCAAAACTATCAGTGTGGAAGTCTTTAAATGACATAATGTGGTGAAGGAAGTAAATACTGGAAATGTGAAAGCATGTTGATGTTAATGTGATATTGGTCTAAATTAAACGGTGTTTCACATGATACATGATACACAATATTCACAATACAGAGATACACAATTTTCAGTACAACTTGGTATCTATGCCATAATGCACATGTCTGTGTATTGTAAGTCTTGATACGTGAATAATTTGCTTTGTGTTAGTAGTTATTACTGTTAATAACTAATACTGATATCATTGGGCTGACTGACTGAAAATTTTGGCATAACAAATGTAACAGGTAGTAGCCTAATTTGTGTCGGACTGCTGCTGATGTCTGTGATATATGTGATTAATGGATTTCATGCGAAAAAGTTAGTGAGAGAATGTCCAATTACATATTGCTGCACTGCTGATTGTATGCCGTCAATTACTTCATGAATTTGTAGTTTTTGCACTGTGACCAGAGCCTTCGTTATTTTTTCTGCATTATGTCTTTTTATTTTAGATTGCATTGTCTGTCTTAGTTTCATACACCTGAGCATATACACAGTGGGCCAAAAGTTTGTGCCCTATAAATAAATCTCTCAGTCATTGCACCATGTATGCATATCATATTTTATATCACCGTAAAGAGCTGATAATTTTGCGTAAACTACACTTATATGTTGAACTATGATGATGCGGATGTATTTGCATCCTAAACCTGTAGTGAACGCAATGTGTCATCATTTGTTTATCAGTCGAATTGTCAAAATGCAGATGTCTTATGAAGACAAGTGTGATGAAAATGGGTAGGTGCGAAGAAAATTTACAAGGAATTTTCTCAAAAGAATTGGCCAGTAAACTGTGTCATCATGACATTAATCAGAAAGAGTGCTAAACTGGTATAATAGCTAGAATGGCCTGTTTCCAAGACTTCGTCAGTCATGCCATTATTGAACAGTGCTGTCCAACACTTACTTTCACAGTGAAATGTAGCGATTCATTTGTTTATGTGCTGCAATTCCCGTTGTGTTTTTCATCATCATCACATCTTCGTTTAATAAAATGACTTGACAGCCGCAAACCATTTACATACAATAGTTATAGAATAGTTAGTGACAGTAATGCAAATA
>Ga0209145_1000300_pt1 | contig 10399 bp, 8 predicted proteins | sample WorMetfiPIANOSA2_FD_187396 | JGI IMG/M metagenome (GOLD analysis project Ga0209145, IMG submission 187396) | Marine gutless worms symbiont microbial communities from Max Planck institute for Marine Microbiology, Germany - Olavius filocauda... | ecosystem: Host-associated > Annelida > Digestive... | reverse complement strand
GTGAACTTCTGCAATATTATATGCTGAACACAGTTATTAACTTTTTGTTTAAAAATTTCATCGCACTGTGGCGCCACCTAGCGAAAACACAGCTACTGTGTGATGCTCAAATCTATTTGTACAGTGGGAATAAACAACAGTAGCTGTGTTTTCGCTAGGTGGCGCCATAGAGCGATGAAATTTTTAAACAAAAAGTTAATGACTGTGTTCAGCATATAATATTGTAGAAGTTCACCAATTTCAACGCAATTCGGTCATGAAATATCAGAATATTTGCAATGAGATGGTGGCCCCGTTTTTTGGCCCACCCTGTAGTGACGAACCAAGCTCAAAAGTCAATAACAACACAGTAATTTATGTACGCTACACTCTACATGCTCTGTGTATTACACACACATGGTCACACACTGGTTTAACAGTCATCCTTCCAGGAGAATCTGGGTTAGTGAGTTGCCCCTCGGGACATTTCACATCTTCTTTAATACCATCCCACCATGTCCTTCTCAGACAGGAGAAAGGGACGGAGAGGAGTGGAAGGAAAGTACGTAATTCCATGAGGAGGTGAGTGGTGCAGAGATTCTTGTGAAGGACAGTGCCAGTAAATCATGCAGCACGACACAACTGATAGCGATCGATAAAACTCAAAAGCATTATTACAATCCAGTAGTGGAACAAAAACAAATGAAAATAGCAAAAAAAAGTACACACCATGACACTTGGTCCTGAATGGTCCACTCTGTGGGCTGATGATGCCACGTACATCCTGTTCCCCAACTCGCAGTATCGGCAAAGTTCGGAACTCGTAAAAGGAGTTTCGTCGCAGGTCCAGAACTGTTGCGACCTGCTGTGCTGATCCGGTGTTTTCAACGACAGGTCCGGGTCTCCACACTCCACTCTCATTGCCACCATGGTAGTCACTGAGCTTGTATTCCACCTGGTAGCGGAGGCCGATGGACGGGTCGACGTAACCCGACCACGATGGCCACATGATCGTCATCTCCGACGCCGTTGTACGTGGCGCTTGAAGTGTCGGCGGATACTTCAGATGTGGTATTCCTGTGTTAGGCACAAACAGAGCAATTATCAGTACAGCCAAACACTGTTTAGCGCCCCCGCGGGGGTGACCCCGTCAGAATTTTGCGAAGATCCTGTATACACACAAAACTAGAATGAATAGGCTATCGTGTGGTGAAGAAAGCATGACAATATGTTCATCCATTTTGATACAATACCAGCGTGTGACGGACAGACAGATGGACGTCCAGCCAATAGCTATAACGTGCGCAGTAAGTGAAAAAAGGTAATAAAACAAAATTTCAACTTCTGAATTAACCATATCAAACCATATCATCAGACAAATACATCGCTGCATTACAATCCATAACCACAAGCTGTAACCATCACACTACATACATAAATACACAGTTACACACAGACGTTGGTTTAACCCCTTAACCGCCAAATGCCGGATATATCCGGTGCAGCAGGAATATTGCGTATGCCAGCTGCCGGATATATGCCCAGACTATATTGGTACCTGGCGACATAAATATTTTGTCTCTAGCGTATATAATTTTTTTTAAAGTTTGATTTTGACCAGAAAACCCCTGGCGTAGGGACTATTTTTGTCATTCTTCAACCACGGACTGAAGTTCCAGCAAAAGCAGAGAACTGGTCATAAATACAGTTACACACACACGTTGGTTTAATGGCCATCTTTCCAGGTAACCCTGGCGTAGGGATTATTTTTTTCATGGCAGTTAAGGGGTTAATGGCCATCTTTCCACATGAACCTAGGTTAGCCAGTTTATGCCTTGATTATCACTCTCCATACATTCTCTTTAACACCATCACACCATGACCTTCTCACAAGGAAGGAAGAGGAGTGGAGGCAAAGTACGTTCCATGCGGGGTAACATAACATTACCATACATAAATATTCTAATCAAAACAATGACACTGTTTCGGAAACAGAAAAACTACACTCCTACCAATCTGACAATCTGCCAAGACTACTGTCATTTTCAATCATGGCGTGAATTTGAAAAAAAAACAAAGCATTGGTCATAAATTATAAATACAAACATTATCGTATAAAATGTAACAAAGACCCAGAAGTATAAAAAAAATTACAGCACTGCTATTATTTTTAAAATTTTTGTATATCTTTTCTGTAGCTACTCCAGGTTAGAGATCTGATCCACTAAAAGTCTCTCAAAGGGAATCTTTATGGATTAATAAAGTAGGATTTTCACAGCCAACCAAGTGCCAACTGCATAAAAGCAAACAAATGACCGTACAAAGCCAATAAGTCACGCCTTAAACATAAATTACATTATGTTGTATAAGCATGTATGCAAGCTTGTACAAAGCCAATAAGTCACGCCTTAAACATTTATGTTATGTTGTGTAAGCATGTATGCAAGCTTGTTGAGTAAAGCCCGGTTTCCACTACCCGAGTAGACGGGTGACCGGTTTCCATTACCCGTCAACATGGGCCGTGTTGACGGGCATGCGTTTCCACTAGCTGAGTCAACTCGGGCCATTAACTCGGGCTGTCAACTCGGGTAGTGGAAACCGGGCTTAAGACGGAGATGAGTGACCCACATCTACATACCAGTCTGGCAGCTCGGTCCAAGCCAGTGGTCAGCACATCCAGTCATACAAGTGCCATCGACAATGTCGCAAGGATCGTCATACATGCAGTGACATCTCTGCCGACAGCTTGTGCCAAATCGACCCACCATACACTCTGCATACAAGCACATACGCAACAACAGTGTTACTTGCTAGCTCAAAGTTTTAGCCAACATTAGTAGCTGACTGCGTTTTCTTCAATTTCCTTCAGTGCTTTGACACTGTTGGTTAGACATGGGGTGCTGATACCATGTCTATAAAACAAAAGACGACCAAACTACTGGGTTTCCTGTAGTGCTTTGACATTATAGGTTGAGTGGCAGGAAGGACATCTGGCTCATAAAAATCCAGTGGTTGCCCAGTAAGTCTCTCCTTTGTGAGAGCACCAGCTCACCCAGGTTAGACTTTATGCCTTAGACCAGTGGTGTCTGCGGAGATTGTTAGGCATTAAATGGGCCAGTTTGTTTCCAACGCTGAAGTGTGGCAGACAAGTGGTCAACCTCTCCTTACCTCGACTATCCAAGCACGGCGTCTCTCTTTGTTTGGGCACATTGCATGATTGAATGACAGTGTTGATGCTAAGAAGATCCTGACTGCACTCCCACCAGAAGATTGAAAGAGACTGCCCGGTCACCCTCGGATCACATGGATGAAGACAGTCCTAAATGACCTTGAGTACCATAATCTCACATTGACTGAAGCCGTCAATATGGCTCAATCGACGTCTCTGGACGTTGCTGGCTGCAAGTGGCACTAAGCACTCAAGAGTGATGCAGGCCATAAATGATGATGATGATGGTGATGATGATGATAAAACGTCAATTCTCGGGGGATGCCCCCAGTGCATCCACTTATGCAAATGTTGTTGCCATACTGTATATTATAATCTAAACACATAATTAACAGTGTCAGCAACCTGTCTGACAGTCCGTGCCATTCCAGCCGGCGGCACACAAACCCGGACAAACGCCGCTGTCCTTAGCACAAGCTTCCTGCATGTCACAGCGACACTCCTTGTCACAGTCGCCGCCAAAGAAACCGTCGTCGCATTCTGCACATATCAAAATCACATGGACGCAGATAATACAGGTACTAGCATGTCAACAAAGTATTTCCAACACAGCTTAAACCAGGTAAGCTACCATTTTCATCATAAGCACAACAGAAACAATTGCCCTTTTGTGGTATATGTTAGCTTCAGTTTTATTATTTCTTTAAATAGACAAAATCAATGCATTGTCTTCCATCTTAACAGGATGGAGCATAATAGTAGCTTCTGTACTGTGCAAACGTTCATCTCAACTTTATGACTTACACACATTACACGTGTAAACAAGGTGCATCAGTATATCAAAATAAAAAATGTCACATTAACACTGTTGAATGCCGGTGCTATAGGGCAATGGAAACATCACTGAATAGGTCACGTTTTGAGATATGATGGCCTACTACACAAAATCATCAAAGGAAGAATCACCAAGAAGAGGAAGCAGAAGATTTACAGATGCTACATGCTCTGACTAATGACTATTGCACTGAGCAGCTGAAGAAAGGAAGGAATGGAGATTCAGTAATATGATGTCAGAATCAGAAACCTGCTCTACAGCATAAGGCGAAAGAAAAGGGACATGGAACTATATTACACGACGAAACAAACTGGTTCTATTCAACACAGCTGCCGACTCACATGCCATCAGATAATTCCTTTAAAAGATAATGCTAAACAACACAGACAGCTCACAGAAGATACTTCTAAGCAAAGCAACAATGGAAGACAGAAATTACAATGAAGAAAGAGCGAGTAGTTACCAAGCACTCGGACATCACACAGCTTCAGACTCCCTGTGAATCTATTCTTTATTGTAACCACTTGGCCCGACATAGCACCACTGAAGCAGTGGATTACATACTCAGACTGGCGGTCAGACGTCGGGCCATATGCACATGGTGTTCCTGGATTTTCACTGTCCAACTCATTGCCGATATAGATCTCGACATTCTGCCCGAAAAACCCGCCGCCTACAAGAATACGGTGTTTAGAATAATCACAGCAAATCTTGTCGACATAATAGCAGCTCTAATCTGTTAAAAGTTTATCTTCCTCTCTGTATAATTCTGTCCTCTGTCTATCTTTTACATTTGTATGCTCATATATGTATGTCTATGTTGTTCTATGCTGCATTCATTGGCGAATAAACGTATTCAATAGCTACCAAAGTTTATAGAAATCTTCAGGTATAATCAACATGGTACAATCGACAGAATAAAAGTTTCCGACTAGATAAATCTGACGTCCTTTACAGGCATCTTAAACGTTCATCACAAGTTACAGGCCAGGCTAATACTAAATCAAGGGATAGCCAGGAACCAGAAGAGCATCAGTGAACCAACCTGTACTGATGCGAAGGTGGCTAATAACATGCATCTGTCCAAGATCAACCATCCACGATGCTCCTCTCTCTTCATCAGTTCGTGCACACGTAGACGGCGAATCATCGACAGCGAGACTCGCAGGATTGTTGGCACCATGTGACGAACTCTGTGAAGCTGTTTTGAACTGGGCAACATTATGATATCGGCGGGTCTCGTTCACCGCTGAAAACAAAACACAAAAAACAGGTAATAAAACAAAATTTGCAACTTCTAAATTAACCATATCAAACCGTGCATACTGTAAACTACTTGCAACTTGTTCCCTAAAATTAGAAGTTGCTAAAATTCATACAAAAAAACTGTCATGCTTATGTACTGTGTAGGGATGTTAAACGAACATAGATTAATCGATAATCACTTTTACAAACGATCATCAAATAATAAAATAAATAATCAATATTCGGCAAACAACAGCCCTTCCATTCCACCGTATCATTAGTGTCACTATACAGCGTAATGTGTGACATCTGGCAGTCGTCCCATGGACAACGGTACCATTTACTGCAGCGGAAATGCGGCAGCGGCAGACGTGGCAGCGAAGGAGGGGAATGAGGGAGCTGGTGGCGGCGCCTTTGTAAACTGACTGTGGCACATAATCATTCTGTGTGAAGTAGTGACGAGCGGAATAGGTGACTCGACCGTCAGTCTAGACTGGCTTTGACTTGTGTGCTTTAATCTTGCTTGTCGAAACCTACTCAATATTCAGGCAAAGTTTTGAATATCTGTGCATGCACGGTGCGGCCTGCTACAAAAAGCTGCTCTGTTCTCCAATGTCTAGTTACGTACTCACAATAACATAATTTCTTTCCATTGTATATTATGTCTATGTGTAGTGTCGTTTTATGTTTTTTTAATGTTTTTTTAACGGTTAGTGGTGTAACTTTGTGCTATATCTTTCTTTTCTTATTTTACCATGTATGTATTTGTGCTGCCATTTGGCATAATAAACGATGATGATACTAACTCAGCAGTCAATTATAACAAGTTCAAAGACTTTTTGGTAGTCAGCATCGCCTGCATGTAGTGAATATAAATGTGGTGGGCTACAAATGCTCACTCGTATCCGACCACTGCTGATGTCGCCAAGTAATTCTTGGCACTGCCGGCTATGTCTGTACAGTCGGAAAGCTGTACAGACAACTGCAGGCCTCCTCATTACAAAATTTCATTCCAGGCTTATTGCTGATCATGTTGACACAATCGTTTTTTACGAGAACTTGTAGATTGTAGACTGATGGTAACTGGTAAGTTACTGATGCTGACTTTTGCCACAGTGAGACGACGCGTAAATTCGTAATTACGTTATGTTATGTACATTATAGGCCTAGGTATATAGATTTGCATATCATTGTTTACTTCGTGTGTTTTTTATTTACTTTTCATTAACTTTTTTTGTTATTTCAATTTTTATTGCCTGTTTTCCCACATATATTACAATTTACTTTGTCTTGTCATTTAGTCATTTAATCTTGACACTTCAACTTTCACTCACAGCTGCTAACCTTTCTACAAAGTTGCGCTGTAGGCCTACACATGGGTTACCAGTTTTGTGATCTTTTCATGGGAGATTTAAATCGAACATCGAATATTAATCAATTATAACAAAATTAACATTGATTATGACAAAATTGAGCTTAACATCCCTAGTACTGTGACAACATACTCAGTGAACTAGCTCAGCTTATTTATAATTTTATATTTCATATTAAGACATTCATTACTGAGTTTATTAACTCTGTAGTCTAAATTTAAAACATATTTCTGTCACGTTCGGGATGTTGTTCTCTAAAAACTGCCACAAAGTATAATACTGGTTGCAAAAATAGAAGGAAAAAGTTGTTCAAACAAAAAGTGCCAAAGTAAGTCATTTGGAATGATTGAAATAGAATATGCTAAAATTTTCGGGGACACATTAAGAATAAGAGGTGCAATACAAGAATACACACACTACGCACTGTTTAAGATTACGATTATAGCATAAATAGTCTGATTACATTTACAGTCCCTAGAGTTATGAAGTTATGAAGAACTGAATTCGGCCCTTTTTAAGTTCTTTTTCCGTAATATACCATCTCGACAGCTACTTTTATGTGTTGCTAAGAAACTATCCACACACTCTTTTTCTGTGCAATGCACAACAATTTTAAGTCAAGGATGTTCGAGGTATACTGCCACGCCCCCTGGCACTACAAACATTAGTATGCAGCAAAAACAACGAATATCAGGTACACATGTATATCACACCAATTCACACAACGTGCGAAATCAACAGACATCCTTATAAAGTCAACTTACCGTTATTGGAACGAGCAATTATTGAAAGCCCAGATATTAACATAAACAATCGTAAACAACCCCCACTCGCCGCCATGTTTGTAACGCGATCCGTCTAATTCACCGAATTCACCGAAGCCGTCAATGTCAGAGACAGATGACATGAGTAAGCACCGGCTTCGCCGTACGCCTAACGCCTACTCTCTAGCATAACAACCATAATTAGTATCAGTGTAGGATTATGTTGTCTCCGTGAGCTTGCGGTTACTGATCAGCGGCGTCTGTCTGTCTTTCTGTCTGTCTGTGGCTGTATACATAATACATTGACCTGACTAAAAAGAGTTACGATATTTAGATTTGAACAAAATTATGTGTGTCAACTGTCAAGGTAAAAGTGATTTAATTTTGCTACTGTCTGCATCTGGATTACAGGTATAATGTATTTTTATATCATCTCGATTTCGTTAAAACTTAATTGGCAATTTTGGGGTATAAATTCGCTAAAACAACGATAGCCTACTACTGGACTATACTCATTTTCCATCATGCCTTTGGATTAAAACTAAACGATAAAAACATAGGCTAGGCTACATTTAATTGCAGTTTATGCCACACTAAAATTTCTACTTCCTCCTGTTGGCTTTTGAAATTTTACGACAACATTTAATTTAATTCAGCTGATTGATATAGCCGTCTGAATTCCGTGGATGAAACTTGCAATTCGATCGGTTGACTAATAGTCCTACAAAAAGTAGGCCTAGGTTATAGACTTTGGCAAAGGAAACCTGCTGTACTGTGGCTAACTGCAACTGCAATTCGTAAATGCATAAATGGCTATTCTACCCACTCTGTTCTTGACTGAAAATATAGGCTATGTTTCTGGTAAAAGCAGTTCATCCATCCATGTCACACTTTTGTCACAGCACATACAGCGTTTTCGCTAATTGGTAGAAACCACATGAAATGTTATGTAAGAACATAGCCGAGCTTCATAAACAGTGTATTGCGTATATTTTAAGCCATCCAGTATTTATAGATTACCGGTACGTATTTTTTGTTAGACTCATATGGCGGCGTCAGGCATATGCATACCGGTATGGTCTAAAATCGAGAGGGACGTCCGGGGCGTGACGCAGTTGGGTCAATCGATCGTTTAAGCTCCGGTCTGGGGAAGTCACACGTAATGTTTTTTTTTCAGATATACATGTCATGTTAAAACACATTTATAACCTATTCTATCGTCTACTTAACTAGTGTCACTGTCACTGTCAGTATGCCATAAAAGATAGCCTACCGCTTTAAAATTTCGTTTAGCAAACTTTAATAACGTTTTTGCACTGGCATATCGTACGAATTGGGTAATTAAAAACTATATTTATGAAATGTTAACGCCTGGATCTGAAATAGCTGCAATCGATAAAACAACGCAGTCAGAAAAAAATAATAGGCCTAGGCCTACACTGTTCCAAGTTCAACTGTTAATTAGCACGTGAGTATGTAGAAACTTGTCAGTGCATTCATCCGTCATTTTCGTAAATGCTCTCCTCACTGTATTCAGTGGCCCATGACTCTCTGTAGCTTTCCAGCTGCGGCTGTTCGTACTCGTCCGGCATCACATCGGCTGTAGCTGATGATCTACGCTTTATCGACTCAGCATCAACTGGTTGCGGGTGATTCGTGACCACAAGCTGACTCATATTCACAACCGACGACATCACATTGGCAGAGATCGGTCTTGGTATAATCTGCAGCGCATGTATCAGAATCAGAATCAGAATGTAAATGTTTAACGTGCAATCAAAAATTAACCCAGTTTAGTCTACTGCACGAACCAAACTAAAAGGTTAATGGAAAAACTAAAAAGAAAGCCATTGAGCAGTCCAGTGTGGCAGTGTCCGTAAAGGCAGTCCGATGATAGGGGTTGGGTCTGGCGGGAAGGATTTTCAGTAACTCGTACTAAAATGCTGCTATTTTAAAGCGAGCTATTTCACATTGCATCAGCAATACGGAATAGGCCTACATTACAGGAACTGTGGTACTGTCGAATTTAATGCGAATTGATCACAGTAAGTGTTTCTGTAATACAGGATTTGCTTTTCGTAATAGGCTATTTAAATGAGACTAGAAGTTTGACTGATGCTGGCATAAAAATCGAAAGCCGTTACTGTAGAACTCTCGTTACAACTTATAACGATCGAGAGTTCTACAGTAATGGCTTTCGATTATAACATCTGTCACATTCCTTGCTTGTTGCGAGCTAAAACTCAAAGGCCTGTACTTATAGATCTACTAGAATTCGTTTTTTTCAGGAAAACTTGTGTTCGATACTGACGTTTTGCTGTATGCAATGGGCCTACGTAATAGTCCGTAGATAGCAACTGAAATCTTGTATATACAGTATACATGATACAATTATGAACTTTGCGTTTAATGTGTAATGTAATGGGCTTTTATCATACCAATTTTGGGCTAAGAAGCCAAAAATTGGTATGATAAAAGCCCATTACACGGATAACTATAGTGAACCTATTTAGAGGTCAGAAAATTAAATGTCAACTGTCAAGGCCACTAGGCTGATTAATGTCACGTCACGTCACGTACCGTGACGTGACGTGACGGTGTGACGTCATGTCACATTACATTATATTATATATTACTGTTGCTGATGCTGATGCTCAACAATAATCATACAAACATTGATCTCCTGGTACACGTTGTCATTACTTGACTGTTTGTGAGGAAACAGTTGACCGAGAAGTTGGCGGATGTCTGCGACCAGATGAACGCCAAGGATTACGATTGCACCGAGCAGAAACGCGGCCAGTAAAGTCAGTATGACTACGCCGGCGATTAGACCTGCAGCATGTAACATTTACCGTGCGTATACGCAGTTAAACCAAGGACCATAAAGTCCGGTTTCCACTACCCGAGTTGACGGCCCGAGTTGACGGGTGACTGGTTTCCATTACCCGTCAACACGGCCCGTGTTGACGGGTAATGGAAACCGGTCACCCGTCAACTCGGGCCGTTAACTCGGGCCGTCAACTCGGGTAGT
>Ga0209145_1000299_pt1 | contig 10419 bp, 2 predicted proteins | sample WorMetfiPIANOSA2_FD_187396 | JGI IMG/M metagenome (GOLD analysis project Ga0209145, IMG submission 187396) | Marine gutless worms symbiont microbial communities from Max Planck institute for Marine Microbiology, Germany - Olavius filocauda... | ecosystem: Host-associated > Annelida > Digestive... | reverse complement strand
GCACTTATGCTATTTTAACAGTACATTGATGAACATGGCTGGAAAATAACTCTATTATACCCGGTGCCTGATTTTCTTGTTTTTTGTCCACCATGGACGGAAAATAGCGCCTGCACTTTACATTTATCCGTCCACAGGGACGGAAAATAACACCGAGCGGTCAGGGCCGACAGGATGTCAGTTAACGCACGGCAGCATAGCGACGATGTACGACGTAGCATTTGCCCACACCCGTTATAAAGGATTACGACAGTCAATATACAAGTACCGAAACTTACTAATGACTACTCTGCCAAAAATTTCCAGCCATTTCAAATAAATCTAATATAAATTTACAATTGACATAAACAACCATAAAATATTTAATGCGTGTCAAGTGCTCGATAAAAGAGAAGCACGAATAGTTTAATTTCTTAAACGTTTTTGCTGCACACTGCTTATATTATGTCAACGGAATTTATGCTAAATAAAACGGATTATATAACTGTACTTTGCAGTGACATTACAGATACTGCAGTTAAAAGATTACTGTAACACTAACAACCGAATCGTTTAAAACTAACACAGCTGAATGAAAAGGAGATACATATCATAATCATCAGAGGCAGAGGCATCAGTACTTTAACTGGTCAACTGGTTTTACTTTCACACTTGCAGCTAGATAGCCGGATAGATTAATAGAACGCAATAAAATGCAATGAAATAGTAAATACGAAATAATATATACACGAAATGCTAACCCTGTTTACGGTAATTGGCCGTTCTTATCGCTGTATAGTGGTTAATTATAGCAACACTTTTTGCAATTTATAGCATCGTCTTACATAGACAAACTTTTGATCCTAACTCATGAACTTTCTTTCAGTTTCTACTTCACTGGTGGATCCAGGGGGCCAATCCGGCTATGGCCCCCATCCGGTCTGTCAATGGGACTTGCACCGCCCCAGCCGTCAAAGATTTTTACCGCACAAAATGGCACACATCCTAGTTTCTGTCTACTCTGTCTTCTTTTAACCTCACTCGACTTCCGAACCCATAACAATTAACAACATTCACATCATTGACCTAGTATATACATGTATAATCACCTCCTCTAACTCTTCCCTTGCACCTTCTCAAGTTCTCTGTCTATGACGGTATGATCTATTGCACGCCATCTGATCACTTACTCCATTTCCACTAAATTGTCTGAATGACACAAAGCGGCTAAACGCAGAACAGAGTGCAAACCTCCTCCAAGCCCCCATTTTTTTACATTGTTGACTCCTCTGGGGATAATGGGGGCAATTGGTCCCAAAATCTAATCATTTCTTCCTGGGATACACCACACCGCTCCAGAAAATTTCATAAAAATCCGTTCATAACTTTTGGAGTAAGCCTAATCCAAACAGATAAACCAATGCCACTGATGACGACTTTGCACGGTTTGGTGACGATATCTGAGCTTTTTGCAGGCTTTATAACCTTATTAATACGGGCGTTGTGAACTGACTATCATGTGTCAGAACTCAGAATGCAAGCAAAATGCACTATTCCAAGGCAATAAATCCAAAAATTGTCTGGGGAGGGGCTGTGCCTTCCCCTCGAAGCCTGCGGCGCCTCAATGCGCTTGACTTGGCCCCCAAACGGAAATCCTGGATCCGCCAGTGTCCTACTTAATGTCTAAATCTCATATTCTCAATGATGAAGTTAGAAAAAAATGTATCCAGGATCATTCTAAAATCTAACCGAATGATCCTTTATCAGGACTACCCTCCCCAAAAATTCATGAACATTCACCCACAACAATTTGAGTAGGCCTAATCCTATTTAACGTCAAAAAACAAACGTCCTATCTATCCATGTTGGAAAATGCCTAACACGCCCGTGAACATGGGCCGTGAACACGGGCCGTGTCGAAAAAAAACATTGTCAGCAATGCTTTTTTTGCAACACGGGTAGTGTGTATACCGACACCCGTGAACACGGGCATCATTTTAGACACCAGTGTTCACGGCCCGTATTCACGGGCGTCGGTTCACACTACCAGTGTTGGAAAAAAGCATTGGACGACAATGCTTTTTTCGACACAGCCCGTGTTCACGGGCGTGTACATTTTGTCACCCGAGCGCCGGTACACACTACCCGTGTTCACGGGCCGTGAACACGTCAGGCCGTGAACACGGGCGTCATTTTTGACACCTGGTGTGACATTCTGAGGGTACATTAGTCGCAAATGAAGTCAAAAAAATTTTTCAAATGAATTTGTTTGGGGGAAAGACGGCAGTTTGGGGGCAATTGCCACCGCCGCCGTGCCCATTCCTGGCTACGTCACTGCATAACATGTTCAGTTTTTCCAGCCGATATAAAAATAAATTTGTTGGGTCCAGATAAGTTAGGAAGGGGCACGAGGGAAACTGCCTTCTTGCCCCAACAAATTTATAGGACAAATTTTTATTGACCTCCTTTGCGAGTTGCGACTAATGTGCCCCCAGAATTTCACAAGTGGGTGTACAGACCAAAAATTCTGCTCGTTCCTCTCGCAGCATTGTTTTGTACCATACTCTCAAAACGGTTGCGCCACCCGTGATTGCGACGGTTGGTTAAGAGTATGCTTACTATATTGCCCCCTAAAATTTCGGCCGCCCCAATCGGCATAGTCTAGCTACATGCCTGGTTGGGTTGGGTCCCAGCAAACTTATTTTTCAGCTCAGGGCGGCATTTTTATCTCTCGCCTCTAGCAGTGCAAAAGGTTACTACGCCACTGACTAAAGTTGAAATTTCATTGTAGCAATTAAATCTTCTAATAGCCTACCGCGGTGTGTATCAACCGAAAACAGTTGGATATATTTTAAATAAATATATTTATCATCAGAAATAACAAAATAACACACGAATTAAACAATTAAACAGACATGTAAGAAAACTAAACGGTTCAACACAACGACAGTTGTTTCCAAAACAAAATATACAGTACACACATCACGTTACTGACAAACAACAAATTCAACCAGCCCAAACTTGGAAAATGTAATTAAAAACTACCAGTATATTACACTACAGTGAGTTCAATTTCTCATCCTAATACTAACTATAGGATAGGCAGAGGATCGCAACATGTTAATGTTAATGGACTCATTGATAGTAACAGACCGGCAAAGACAAACATTGTTTCCTAATTTTACCCGTTTCGGGAGTAGTAACCGTGTTGTAATATTACATTTTGCTACAGTTCACGTAAACTAAGTTACACATAGGCCATTTCTGATACCATTTTTCCAGCCAATTGTATGTTTGTAAAGATAGTTGTAACAATACAACAGCTATAACGTAACAGTTAAACCTAACAACTAAGGTTAACAAAACTAAACAAACATCAGTTAACTTCAAACGAGAAAGCACAAAATAAGAGGACACATACTATACAGAGCACACTAGCAACGTTCAAAGACGGCGTGAAAAAATAAAATGTGGAACCACGATAGCCAACACGATATGTGGTCATCCTTGCAATTTCAAGACAGCACTAATCCGTTGGGATATCTTGATATTGATTACTGAGATTAACATACACACCAAGTCTAAAGCTGTGTGCATATCCATTTACTATTCTAGTGCATATGCTGGGATACGATTTTACCTAGTAACATTGAGCTTTTAACTGAGCAACACTGCCACAAAATTACCTCAATACCTCAAGTTACAAACAACGTTGAGCTTCCTGCATCACTTCGTCCTTCAAGCATAAGCCCCAGTGGCACACACTTACCAACATCAATAAGCTGACCATGTCACCATTACCTTTGACCTGCTTGTAAAATCAATGATTAGTTATGAGTATGACGCTCCAATTGCTCCACATTTCTACCAAGTTTGAAGTCTGAAAGGCTGAAAGCCATTTCATTCACAAAATATGGCACATTTCTCTGTCAGTATGTGGTTTAGTGAATAACTTTCTTTTACGACAAATCTGTTCCGCGGGTTAGAGACATGGGCAACCTTCATGTCCTCTTAATTCTAGAGATTTTTGCTTTTCAGTTAGAGAGGCAGTCACTGAGTCGCGGGACAGACGGAGCACAATGCGTAATGCAGCGTCATAAAGGACCACATAATAACGCTATACGCTTCATAGCTACACATACAACACATACACGAAACAAATCATTCTACAAAGGCACTGCACTAGTTTTTGTAAACTGTCAGTTTCAAAAAAAAACAATTTGTGTCACAACTGACAGATTATTAGATATCTCACAATTAATAACCAAGATGTAGACGTGCAAAATGCAACAGTATAACATGTTAAAAAAATAAAATTAGATCATATTTATAATTTAAATCATAACATTATGTGGCGTTGTGACCTTGATTTTTAACCTCAAATCTGTTCTGCAAGTTACACATGACATGGGTAAGTTTCATATCAATTTTGAACCTTCTTCAGCTTTTTGTTAAGCTTGAGTTAAGGAAAGATATTGGGCAGACGGACAGACAGACAGACGGTGCAATGCGTACGGTAATGCAGCCTCGTGCGAAGGGCTGTACAATAATTCCATTCACACACACACACACAAAACAAATGTACTCTACACAGGCACTGTTGCCACAGTAGCAACAATTAAGCCCGGTTTCCATCCAAACGTAATCGCTTGCGTTGCGTTTGAATGGAAACCGGGCTAAACGCAAGCGCTTGCGTTGGCAAACAGCCAATCATGGTTGCCACTGCTTCGACCGAGCATCCTATTGGCTGCTGTTTGCAGCCAATAGGATACTCGGTCGAAGCTAATTTTGCCCGGTTTCCATCCAAACGCAACGCATGCAACGCAAGTGATTGCGTTTGGATGGAAACCGGGCTTTAGACGAATGTCTGTCAGCTTTATAGTCAGTCATCGTGAAATCATGTTAAAGCACAGCAGTGCGGACGGACAAGCTGTATACAGCAATTAGTAAGCAGCAGACTGAAATGCAAATGTGAGTATGCAGTTACTAAGCGGACTCATCAAACTCAGCCGGGACCAGAAATGAATGACCTGCAGCTTGTGGCCTGTTTGGCTGATACAGTTCAGCACTAGCACCAACAATATATTATACAGCAGTGCACCATAACAACCACAGCTGTTCCGTACATTCACACCCATTATGAATTCGTTAAAATTCGTGAATTTTCCCCAAACATAAAGTTCATCATCTGGCGTCATCACAGTGTGATATTGACATCGCCTACGAGTTGGGTTTACCTTACTGTCTCCTGAACCAGTGGCTTCTCGCACAATACTAGGCAAATTTTTCCAACTGCTTGTTATGTTTTGAATTCATAGTTTCACACCAGGTCTGGTTTGGAGTTTTCAACATAAATAAAATTTGAAATTTACTTTTCTACTGAGTCATCCAAAAGTTAGAATTTCATTCTGTAACATGTAAAATTCATTCATGTTCTATAATTAGTTAAAATCTGTGAATTTTTCCACAAACGTATAATACATATGGAACAACTATGGTAACAACACTATCGGCTCCAGAACTGTGCAGCGATTTCCAGTCAAAGTTGTCCAAGTTTCCACAAACTCCAAAAGCACAAACATCCTTTAAACTACAAATCATGCTACAGTCAAATGCCAGCAATATCAACAAAATCACAACAAATTTGGAATGGAAACAGCGAAAACAAATGTAGTGTCAAAATTAACGCATTACATTAAAGACAAAAACTAGAAGAATACATTATGAATTAGCAAAAATTTGATCAATATATATACAGCTCATGTCCTTCCTAACTTCAGTGAAAACAACACATTATTTGTCAGATTGGCATAAGGCATGACACATCTTAGGTAAGTACTTCAATTCAATAAAATTCAATTTAAATACTACTAAATTTACAAGTACAATGCAATTATTCAGTGCCCAAATATATACATATTTCTATTGACAGAACAACAGAATAAAGTATGTAGTTAAAACGAAAACAAATACACGTTTAAGTCATGTCCAGCTGTTGATTATGCGCTGTTTTGCTGGCTTCTTCAATTGTCAGTGGAATGGTCACAGGTCCATGCTGAAAACAGACATTACACTGTCTGTTAAATTCCTCGACAGAATCACCTGCCTCATCCTCAGAGCAGTCGGGTGACTGGATTTCACAAGGCGACGTAAGTTTGACGTCCCACGATGTTTCGACGACACGAAAAAGTGCTGCAGGAGATTCAATGTCGCACGGCGAAGGTGAGCGTATTTCCGCAGCACGGTCATTTTTCTCCAGGTCAGCAAGCATTGGAGAGGGGGACCGGATGTCCTCTGATTCACGGTAAGGAGAAGTAGGTGACATGGGTGTGTAATCAGCCACGGCCACCGATGATTGTAACGAGTTAATGGCTTCAGAATAAACTGTTTCTTCCTTATTTCTGGCCAGTGACCAGCTGTGACGAACGGCATCCTCATCATCTACAGCAGACGTTAATATACCCATGTCTGTGTTACATGAAATTATTAGTGCCACTTCAATGTCACCATGTTGTTTGTCGGTAGCACTAAATGATGCACACAATTCTTGCAATGTACCGTTGCTGTTGAAGCCTGAAAGAACTTCATGTCCTGATTTTTGTGGGTTTTCACTTGTTGACGATGGCGTCGTGGTTATATTTAACTCCTGCGAATACAACAACGCCTTTGCTTCTATGTCAGAGATTGTTTTATCAGAAGATCCGTCTATGCCACCACAACACATCACATCATTCGGCTCCGATGATGATTGTGGCAAAACTGATGCTTGGCTTGGCAATGAAGTGCACAGCATGCTAGTGCCGGTACTGTTATCAGCAGAAAAAGTAGTAATGGTGTCATCAGTTTCTCCCTTTGCTTGTGTATCTGTTCTGCCAACACCGACATCAACAGCATTATGATCAGCGTCAACCACAGTCTGCCTAGATGTGCTGGCATCACAACCTGCCAAATTACTTCTGGCTTCTTGTTTCTGCACAAGCACCTTTTTGTCACTGCTACGACAACTGCTACTTCGGTGTTGTCTATGTCTAGTTTTATCACTCGCAGTATCATTGTTATTTCTGGAGACAATATCCGATGCTATGTCAGACAGTTCTGTATGCTTTTTATGCACACTGCTGGTGGCTACACGACTCGAACTATTGTCACGGTTTATTGTAGACTTTGAAGGATGAATCGTTGGTGACTTTTCTTTATCATTTGCTGCTTTGTTCTTTCTGGAGACAATATCTGATACTATGCCAGACACTTCTGTATGCTTTTTACGCATGCTGCTGGTGGCTACAAGACTCGAACTATTGTCACGGTTTATCATAGACTTTGACGGATGAGTCGTTGATGACTTTTCTTTATTCTTTGCTACTTGTTTCTGATGACCAGAATGTGACCTCCGACTTCGTGACCTATGACCTTCAGATGTCGCTGTCGTGGATTCACTAACTAAATCATCAGCAGGTTTAGGAGTATGATCGCGATGTTTATCGGCAGAAACATGATGACCATCTTTCACATGATGTCCATTTCTTATAACTGTCTGATCAGATGCTTTGGTAAGTGGTGTCTCCTTGACCGTTTTACTGTCAGAAAACTGTTTTCTTTGACGGTGATGTGAAGACTTATGAGCAGGCTTAGAGACAACTGTTGTGTCAGTGCTTCTCTTCTTATCTTTATTAGTTTGATGGCGATTAAGCATAGTTTCGATGGAGGCATCAGATTCAGATGGAACAGACTGACAAGTGGAATGAAGCTGGCTTGTTGTTGCCATTGACAATGAAGCAAGGGCCACAGCTGCAATATACTCAATGCAACCAGTGCTTGGTGCATCTTTATATGACATATCAGTTACTGCAATAACAGCATCTGTTACTGCATGGCACATATTGACAGCAGCAGGCTGGTTATCAGCTGGGCGAGAGCTTTTTCTTTTACGTAACGAAGCAGCATATTTCATTGATTTATGCCTTGAAACAGCTTTATGACTATCATCAGAAACCAAGGAGCCAGAAATAGCTACTCTATCAGAATCAATGCAATTACTCAAACTAATACTGACGGGTGTGGGTTCATTAAGTTGGTCTGGCACTTGTGACTGTGTTTTATTGGCAGCTACTGATCTTCTACTAATGCTCACACATACCGATTCCTGTTGCTTACCATCATCAATATTAATGCAACTGTGACCTGCTTCTTGAGATTCCATAACATCACCTTTCAACAATTCACCTGTACACATCCCCTCTGGCTTCGAAATCAAATTATTCGAATTAACTACTTCGTCACTGTCTGAGGAGTTATATGGTATTGTGTCATCATCAGTCTCGGCAGCTGACTGGTGCAGTTCCTTATCAACATCAAATGATGCATCTCGTTGGTTTGCAGATTCTGTCTCAATGCCTTCATCATTACTTCTCTGATATACCGCAGCAAACTTGGCTGTCGATCTTGGCACTATGTCATAGACGTTATGCCGTAGAGAAGCGCTACGGTTATCTCTCACATTAGAACTAGTATGCAGAGTAATCGTCACTTTCTTTGCCCGACGATGGTAGATTTCTTCAAGTCGAACCTGATCCTGCAACTCTTTCACGTCACGTTTCGTCAACTTTGACAGACATAGATATTCCCGACCAATCTGAGCATCTGCTTCAGCAGCTTCATCTATCACTGTAGAAGGTACTTGGACCGAGAGGCCATTCACAAGTCGATCAAAATGTCTACCGTCGATGTAATGGGCAAGCATAGTATTAATGTAAAGCCATCGACTGCTGGACGAGTTGTGTGTTTCCCATACTTTATCTCCTGAGCTTGATCTCTCAGGATGATCAGGCTCATCACATGATGAAAAGCCATCAGAAGCAACTGATGGGGGCGGAGTTTCCTGAGAACTTGAAATATTTGTGTGACGGCATTCAGCATCTGATGGGTACTGAGGCATAACTTGACCAAGATTCTGCTCAGCAGCCTTGTCACAGATGAGAGATTTCTGCTGATTGCTGTTTTCTGTAATTCGTTCATAATCAATGTCCATGTCAGTGGTCAAATCTGCTCCAGTAATATCCATGCACCACTTTCTAGACACATTTACTGACTCAGTATTATTATCCACATCAGATTCCCAATTATAATTTTTCAACATATCTGGCATTTCAGCAACATCAGCATCATATGTCACACCAAGGTCTGGCAATTCCATTCCTTTCACATCAACTGATTTACGTTGCTTGCGTTTCGGCAACAGTGCAAAAATGTCCTTCCTAATCCCAGCATTCCGTTTTCTGCTGCAGCTAGTATATTTTTTTAATTTCTTATCGACGGGCATTAGCAGCAACTTTTTTTGTGTCGACCAAACTTCATCTTCTGACTCAGATTTTATCTTTCGTCTTCTCTTTGGAGTACGTACAACTTCACGTTTAATACGTTTGCATTTAGTTTTATCGTTGTTGCTGGTAGCTGTCATTGTGTATAGAGAGCGAGCACCTTTAGACCTGAGTGACTTCTTAACACGACTGGAAGACCGAAGATTACTTTTTCTCTTACTCAATGGCAAATCATCAAGATCATCTTCGTACACAACAACAGATGAAATTCTTGAGGAAAGTGAACTTTCTGAATGTCTGCCACTGCCAGATAATTCCACAGTATTGTGACTAGCACTATGTAGATCATCTTCCGTATATTCATCATATGAATATGGATCGTTCACAGGAAGTGATGACGTTTTCAAAACTGCATTGTCTGCCAATCTTACGGCAGTTTTGTTTTCAGCAGTATTATTATTATTACCAGTCCATCTTGGTTTCCTGGCCTGCTTCCCGTAACGAGAAAGGTCCGTCTCTTTGTTTGACTCACAAACCAAAGACGACACAAATGAAGACGAAGATGCATCTGATAGTGGCAGCATCTTATTCTCAGGCTCACTGCAATTTGGCGCTAATATGTCAGCAGACTGTGTATATTCTGTTGTGACCGATGAAAAGGTGTCGTTTCTGTCCGTTAACTCAGATGCTACACTGGTAGCAGCACCACACAAATGAAGCTGGGCTGCTGCAGCATCTGACAGTCCAGACAATCTATCTGAGTCACCATCATCAACCTGCACAGCAGATCCAGTCACAAGCTGACCTGTTTTACCGGTGTCACTATCACCAGCTCCGCCAGCGTCGATGTTACATTTCAGTACATCAGCTCGATTATGTTCAACTTGTCCGCTACCTTCACTGTTACTCAGTTCAGTCTGCTGTACATCGGGCTTTGTCTTAATTTCATCCACCTTGCGGTAAGACACACCGAGATAAGTGCGCTTTGCATTGCGAAAGTCAAAACACAGCTTGTTCAACATAACTCGAGAACGATCTCCTTCACTATTCACTTTAGTTCTGCTAATATCATGAGACTTCATCACTCAACACATTCATTGTCTTCTGCTTTCATTGTGTACAC
>Ga0209145_1000298_pt1 | contig 10427 bp, 4 predicted proteins | sample WorMetfiPIANOSA2_FD_187396 | JGI IMG/M metagenome (GOLD analysis project Ga0209145, IMG submission 187396) | Marine gutless worms symbiont microbial communities from Max Planck institute for Marine Microbiology, Germany - Olavius filocauda... | ecosystem: Host-associated > Annelida > Digestive... | reverse complement strand
TTCAGATAACTCGTTATCATCATTTTAATTTCTTAGTTTTCGTGAGTTTAAAACGGATATTGCGAGCACATGGCATGGTGGAACAATGGTTAAGACGTCGAACTGGCGGTCGATAGGTCGCCGCGGTTCGAATTTTCGCCGTAGTATTACTACATAACAATCCATTGCAAAATGGTCACAGACCTTTGCCTAGCGCTTCCGGAGTTAATACCATAAAAAATATACGTAATTTAGATTTACATCAAAGTTGAACTTTTCTGTGCGGTACAACTGTGCATTTTAGCTGATATATATATGTAACGTTTATTGCTTGTTTTACGCATCAAATAGCTTCATATTTATGAACCGATAAGCAAGTGTTTGCTTCTTGCTTGCAGTATAGGAAGCTGATTGCTTGATTAGATTACGGGAGTCTGTTCACTTAACACTGTACTACTTGTACAGTAACAAGTATGATAGCGTGTGTATAACAGAATTGAACGAATGTTTATTTTAAGCGGATTAACATATTTGTAACAATTTTTGTGCATAGTTATTCCATTTTCAATTCACAGAGCAGAAATATTCTAACAGATACATCACAGATGTATCACAGATGTATCAGATGCATCACCTCAGATGCGGACCTGATTATCGAATAAACTATTCAAGACATCAGATAGTCAAATTAAATCAGCAGAAAACATGCAATAAGGTGCAGCTAGAAAGAATCCATTACTCGTTATATTTAAAAACAACATATTATTTATATCGTCTTGTATAACATACTGTCTGTAAATATTAGGAATTGTGTGGCATTTCAAAGATGTAAACAAATATAACGATAACAGCAAAATAAACAATAACTTTTAAAGAGTCGATGACTTCTTAATTTTACATGTCAACAATGTTTGTCGATGAAAATTCACGATTTTTGAAGAGTTATCAATTAGATTGTTCATACGATCACATAATGGAGTTACCATTCAGCATTAGAGTCGAAGTTCTGTTCTGTAGCTGAAGTTGTTTCTACATAGTCTATTTTTGACAGACAATTTAAAAGTACAGTATGCTATTAAAATATTTCTCTTGGCTAGAGTGTTACAATACAATAATACGGATATAATACAATGAACAGCTCTCATTCACACAAGTTTACTATATCAGATTGATCTGTGCATTGCATTGTCTGAAGGAATTAAAATTACAGACTAAAAGCAGTATTAACAGAATATGCCTTCAGTGACTGACTGTCAGCTAAAAGATCAGCTAAAGATCTTCAAATTTGCAAAGTCTGTTGAAATTCGTCCGTTAGTTTTTCGATATACTGCTCGCAGATTTACAAGCAGACATTCGCTATCGTATAATCTCCTCCAACCCAACTAAATTGATAAGAGTAAAAACTGCACGTATTAATTCTGCAGTCAATGACTGCGAGGACCGGATAGGTCACAGTTTGCTTTCACTGGTAAGTTTTCCACTTACCTGGCATAACACAGCTGGAAAAGATCGGTACAAGCGCATAACGCCGACGCGAATGAGGGACGGCGTCGGCGACTTGCTCAACGCCTACAAGAAAATATCCAGGCATTGTGACTACAATATACGTATAGATGAGTGCTGCGGACTGACGAATATATCTGTTTGATCTTCGTGGCATTTTCATGCGAATGAAGTCGGCAAGCTTTGAGGCGATTTACTACTTTCTGATTGTTTCTCGAATGTCATTTTCGTGCTATAGACGACTGGAGTTTTGGCGTTATCAAAACAGGAAATCATGATCATGAGCATTACACAAACGTATAGTCTACCATGATGCGAGTGCGGGCATCGGACTCAGAAGTATCGTCATCATCGTCATCATCGCATAACATTAATTTTGTAGCCCGCCGATATACATATAAACTATAAGAACAGATAGATATAAAAGCAACTACGAGTTAAAAGCCTGTTCGAACAAATATGTTTTAGCTGCTTTCGGAATTGACGATGCGAGTCTATGTGACGTAAGTGCGGTGGGAGACTGTTCCGGGTGGACGGTGCTGCAACGAAGAACGCGCGATCGCCGAGTTTAGTCCTTGCCCGTATACGGTGGCGGCGGTTCTGCAGTGGTGGTCGCTGAACGAAGGCGACGCTTGGTGGGGTCGTCGTTCACAAACTCAACCAGATCGCGGATGGTGGACAGTTCTGGTGAAATACAAGTATGCGTCACAAAATGACAGTAATATCAAACGAGCGCTTGCAGGAGTTTCATATTTTCGATGTCCGCACCAGAAATAATGGCTCTTTGTTTTTTTAAATGCGATAAACTAAAATTAACTGAAGTAAAAGTTTACCGGAACTTTTACTGTCGATTATCGGACTGCCTTTACGGACTCGGGACTGCTCAGTGGTTTTTCTGTTCGAGTCGTGCAGTAGATTAAACTTGTTTCGTGCCAGTTTTTGACGTTATGATTGATTGATTGATTGATTGACTGACTGATTGTAATATGGCCGTTATTAACTATCTTTCTTTGGCTGTAGAGTGGATATGTTAACAACAACAGCAGTAACATGAGACTTGCAGTACAAACAAAAACGCCGAACTCGAAACGGATATAATACAATGAATAGTTCTAGCACTCATTCACACAAGTTTAGTGTATCAGACTGATCTGTGCATTGCATTGTCTGAAGGAATTAAAGTTACAGATTAAAAACAGTATTAATAGGACAGGCCTTCAATGACTGTTTGAAGGCATCATGCATGGCAGTCGACCAGTCTAGAGTTGGAAGTAGACTGTTCCAGGTGTCAGTCAGTCTGGCCGATAGACTAAGAACTGTGTCTGCTGAACTGTGTTCTTGTACGACGAACGATCTGATCGTTGACGACCGCAGATGACGTCGTTGACAATTTTGACATCATTTGTTCAAAATGTAACGAAGTTGATGAGATACGGCGGACAACAGTGTTGTGCATTAACGTAGCAACTTCGAACATAATTTGACTGCCAGTGGAGTTGTTCGTGATGTTGGATTGAGGTCTGAGGATAGAGCCGAGCACAAACCGAGCAGTCGAGTTAGAGATATGTTAATGTTGATGCTGGAAGCCCGGCTTGAGCGGAGTTGTAGTAGTCAATGCAAATATCACTAGTGACATCATAAAATGGATCATGATTTACTGGTTGAGCACCCAAATCACTCTGGATAACTGATGAGCTGACAGTGATGGAACGGTGCTGATATGGTATCTTGCCGAATTGGATTTAATGCTGCACCAGACAAACTTGATTTAGGCCTATAGGACAAATTTAACTGTAACTGGAGAGATGAATATGATTTTGAGAGGTCTGCTGTACTTGAAGCTAACAACCAAGTTGTGAGAGCTAGGTCTTCATGTATTAAGCATGGTCATAAATTTGTGTGTCGTCAGCAGTCAAAGTGGGGGCGAGTATTTAGCGGAGTGCGCGACAAAAATGCTAATATTTTTTATGTCAGAGATGAACTGGATAGGACCAAGACCAAGACCCTGTGAGGTACAACGCATACGGGAGGAACGGCGACATTTGAAAAGACTTGGGGTTAAAAACTTAACGTATTTTTCACATTTATCATTTATGTCACAATTTTCGTGGAAAAATGAATTGAAATTTGTCAGAAAGTTTGCGAAAATGACGAACGATCGAGTTTTATAACGAGCGATTCTGAATGCGTTGTAACCTACTGAGTGTGGCTCAGAGGTCAATCGGGGAAGGTCAAGGTCAACGAAATGTCACGCGTCAATGACGAATAATAAATAAATATATCAATCAATCAATCAATCAATCAGATTTTATTAACGTGTGGTTCAAAAACCGATAAGTAGCCAGTTTAGTCTTACACATGTACCGAATTAAAAGTTAATTGAAAAACTAAAAAAACCGTTGAGCAATTCCGAGTCCATAAAGGCAGTTCGACGGGTGAGATAGGTGGTGGGAAGGATTTGTGGAAAAGGTGCGTTTTGAGTCTATAGTGGAAGAGAGTGGGAGGGAGGGATGGTGAGAATGGTGATGATGGTACAGATGAGTCGATCACGCACCAGCAAATCTGAGTGGAATGAGAAGAGTATGAAGGAGAATGATTAGCATGAGGCTGACGAAATGAAGCAGAAAGTTGCTTCCAAAGACACGGTGATGCTTATCGAAATGAGCGATTTGCGATTTTAAGAGAGGAAGATGAGCGGGGTCGAGCGATGGTGACGAGATGAATATCGAGTGCGGCCAGAACAGCGATCAACTAACAAGAGTGCACTGCACGGATCCCCGCCACAAGACTTCTCACGCTACTGATTTCTATTCCTAATAGAGCCACAGAACCCAAATACAAACTCATGCTGGCCAATAGTCCTAAGTCACAAAAAATTGGAGCTAATCGCTCCAGTATTTTTCGAGTTATCGTGTAAACAGTGAAAGTGTTACATATATATATATATATATACACTGCTCGTCACTATAACCCCCCTCGTCTACTGGCGACGGAGGATAATAACTGTGAAAGCCATCGCGGTACTCGCCAACTGCAAGGAACAGTCATCATCAGTAATGATGGTGACCTGATTCTGTCGCGTATTTCAGTGGCTGCCTGCATGAAGTTTAAGAAGAGAATTTAAGTGATTCAAATGCATAGGCGTCGATAAGAACACAAAGAAGAATGAATGACGGAAAATGCGACTTTGAGACAACACACGTCGTCTTTCCTCGCATCTTCTAACCGACTGTCCCTGTGCATATATACATCAAAAGTACGTCAGCGGATAACGAAGCGTTACGCCGATAGTGCAGCTGCTGCATGTTGCTGACGTCGTCGCTTTTACGCATGGCCGCACAATGCGCTGTCTCGTCGGCGCGCTGTCTAAATGGATGGGCGGCGGCAGAGATGGGCGGATGGACAGGCGTGCGTATGCGTCTATACTGATTTGTACGTCCGGTCGGGCGACACATCCGGTTTGATAGTAATTATCGCTCACGCGAGCGTTAACGCGGCAGCCGCGCGTGCATCCGACCGATCAATATTCCGTCGTCGTCGTCGTCGTTGGTTCGTTGCTTTCTGCACCTGGTCTACACCGACCTGTCTGTCTCTCTCAGTTACTCCGCGCATCAGTTGCTGATGCTGCCTCACATGACAACCACGCACTGACGTCTTTGACATGCATTGTTGACCTCAGCAACCACAAGAAATATAAGAAATGAGAAAAACAACTCCGATCATTTATTATTAACGCGTCACCATACAAACGCGATATATGCTGTGCTCTGATATTTTGTCTGGTTGTACGTCAGCGGCGAATTTACGGTTAGACAACGGATTTAAACAAACACACTATTTTAATACCGTACCACACCATATACCATATAGTATGTGTTTAAATCCGTTGTCTAGTCGCAAAGACTGTGACGTTAGTGCACCGTATACAGCATAATTTAACACGTAAAGGTAGTTCCATACTCGATACGAACACTGGAACTGCAGCTGATCGCGGTATCTAAGCAGTCAGCCCGCAGGTGACTAGTCAGTCATAGAATCATGTAAACCTGGCGACAGGCTGGCATTACCTTCCGCGAAGCCCGCGGTTACCTTCCCAGCCACAGTGTGTAGACGCCCTTTGGCCAGTACCAAATTACACTGCTCGATTACACAGGCACATGTGTGTTAACAACTTGCCCAGAGTCGTTACATGATGAAAATTACTAGAAACAATGATAGCAGAATGTATCTGAACCACAAAAAGCTAAACCACAAAAGTGACAAAAATACCAGGTGCAAAAACAGACGGTTACAAAATGAATGTGCAGACCAGCGCCAGTTAACAGCTTACCCTGTACATAAACCCACAGCAGCTGTCAAAATTCACCGTTGACAATCAGACTATATCATTCAAGCAGTGAAATGCACGCACAGTCGAGTGAGTGAGTGTGTAGAGTTTAACGTCCCACTCGACACATAACAGGTCATTTCGGGGACTAGGCCAGCACAGTCGAACTACGAGAAAAACTACAAGTAGCAGGAAGCGTACCAACTCAGACCAAGAAAAAAAACAAAAACAAACGGCCATGTATAAATCACCAAAAATCACATGCTGCATTTTACAAAATAAAAGATTGGATTAGATGGGAACTCTATAACTACCGTACAACAGATTTGTCTAATGTGTTCCAGTTACATATTAACGACAACATATATTTTGTAATTTTACCTGGCTTTGAATTTCACGGTGTGCATTTACAAAAACGCTCCAACTTTTATGTCAGATTCCCTGCCCTGGATCCCAGTGAGAAAACCCGCATTTCAAACTCCTGACTGGCACCACACTTACTTGTTGTATGGAAATAACATTCTAAAACAGCTTGCACTGCCACCTAATTACCCCATCATTTTATGTTTTTTTGTCGTCAAATATCGTACTCAAATTCTTACGAGGTCACCCTCAAATTGAGTTGGCATGAAAATTCGCGATCTTTCACCAATATGTGGCAATATCTCGAAAACCGTGCAACTTCAGTGCAAGATACAGAAACACATAGTATCATTACTGAGCACGATATCTTTAATAGCGCCAGTTGATAATGAGTGAATGAATAAACGTTTATTTCAGGCATCGACAGCCTATAGAAGATGAACAAATAAGACAATGGTAATTTAACTTGTAAGAATTTTTCTGAATACAATAATTCTCAAACACTTTGTAACTGTAACTACTATAAATGATATTTTTGGTTATTGTCATTAAAATAGTTTTTTTTCTTGTAAAACATTATAAACATTCGTTTCTTTTACAGTTCTAGTGATCGACTACTGAGTGGGACAAATTGATTTTGCTGCTACAATAACAAAGGTATACACACAATCACAACAACAAATCAGGACGTGAGATGTGTGAACACGTGCACTTGTCGTCAGTGTCTCGGTGTTGTAGCCGTTGTCGTTGCATGTACGGCTCAGATTTGCTGGTGCGTGATCGACACCGGAACTGAAGCGTGAACGTGCATGCTCGCATGCGCGTGACGTGACGTCACGATGACGTCGTCTGCGCCGCTGGATCTGTCGGTGCAGACAGTTCGCTCGGCCGACTACGACTACGACCACGACCACGACCGAAATCAGCCGCAGAATCAGCAGCTGCAGATGGTGAGCCGTCAGCTGCAGCGCGACAAAGCCGCAAGACGTGCACGCCGCGGGCGACGTCGACCTCGCCCGCCGGACACCGCGCCACCGACCTGCTCCGGCCCGCCGCCGGCGTTCGGCGACGGAATTCTTCGCCAGTACGAACCCGCCGTGTTTGCCGAACTAGATACCGGCGTATCGGTGTCTAGTGACGACAGAAACAAGCCTGCTACGTGGCGAATGGACGAGAACTCACCAGTGACTACTATTCCTGATGACTCTGGACATGTTCTACCATTCGGACGCCGTGGCAAGACAGGTCAGATCGTTCTACCGTACTTCAGTTCAGTATGCGGCCGCAACAACACCAAAACATGATAAATAAACTACTTTAAAATAGTACAAACTATGTTGAAATTATATACCGGGAACTATACTATATGTTAATCATAATAAATGAAATGGTGACGGTAGAGCGGCGTGGTTTTACTACGCTTGCTCTGCTGCTTGGAACACCCTACCAGCTACTCTCACTGACAACTCTCCGTTTACGTTCAACCGATACCTCATGACATTCTTGTTTAACAGTGGATTACTGCAGCGCAGCGGCACATTTGTGTTGCTGTAATTTGAGCCTCTAATGTCTGTTTAATAATAATAATAATAATAATAATAGGGTGAATTTAAACAAAATAATAATAATAATAACAATAATAATAATAATAATATAGTAATATGTAAGGCGCGCAAATGTTAGCAATAACACTGAATCAGAGGCGCCGACATTCTTGCCGATATTCTGATTTTTGTCTTAATTCGAGTCGTAGCACATCAACTGAAACTTTGTGACGTGCATGTAGCCTAGTGTTGCTAATATACACGGAAATTAATCGCAACACTGTAGGCCCTATTGGCGTGCTCAATGCTCCTGCTACATTGCTTATTTCCATCACTGCTTTGTCTCATTCTGGTGATTAACTACGTATGTGCACAGGTAGTAAAGCAGTAAACCAGTACGGTCGCATGTTCACCAATGGTCGACCATTGCCGGACAACCTGCGAGTGGAGATCCTTCAGATGGCTCTGCAGGGCGTTCGACCTTGCGAGATCAGTCGACGTCTCCAAGTCTCTCACGGCTGTGTCAGCAAAATACTTAACAGGTAGGCGTATAATTATATGGCATCGTTGCTGTTGGTCGTGTATTAGAATAATTAGATAAGACTCACAGTCTCACTCTTGATCTTGGTTTTCGCATTGCTGTTACGTTTAGAATCGCAGCTGTACTACCATTCACTCATTCACTAGGTGGTAGCGCTAGTACAACACTGCTACTGTATGCATTCATGCCTTGTTTTGTAATTCTAGTTAGCATGTCAATTAAAACGTAACGCAAAATGTTGCTTGTTCATTTTGGTTGACATATACGACGAGGTTAATTCTTCTTAAGCTTAAAAAGTAACGAATAACAAAAACTGAACCAATATCGCACGATCATTATTGCGTTTAAACTCTACGACATGAACTGCGCGTTATAGCTTAAGTTTGATGTGGCAAATCCACAACTTTAAACACTTATCATTAACCATAAGTCCATCATTTACGAATTCGTAAGCATGCCGTAAGCTAGTATATGTAATCCTATATAATATTATATATAATTGAAGACTTGACTGTGTGTATGTTTGTCTATGTGTGACCCGAATCCACGCAACCCCCAGTCAGATCAAACTTTGCACAAAATTGTAAATTAATCAGCTAAGGTCAAATATCAACAATCGAAAACTTTTCGAACGTGATTTGCAAAGTAATAGCGAAAAAAATTAAAATAATGTAAAAGCGCCACCGAGTGGAGCCGGCGTTGTAATAACATTCACTAGATGGCACCGCCGCACCTGGGATTTTCACTGTAACACTAATTATCCGCGATAAAAAAATAAATTCTAAAACTTAGCAACGCCGAGCAGAAATATACCAGTACGTTATATAGGACTATATGGCTAGTTCTGCGTGATTGCGCAGGCAGCCAACACTGTTACTTACTGTGACTACAAGTTACGGTCAATTCCGTTGGTCCTACATTCGAATTGCATTGTACATCTGACATAACTGGATATTTATTGCGTCCTATCGATTGTAATAGTCTACACCTGCGTTATGGTCCGATTTAATTTTCAGATCTTTTTCTCCGTAACGCAGATTGTCAACAGACTGTTGCTATGAAATCAGCTTACCACCTAGACCTTAGGCCTAGTCCGTCCCTTGCTTGCTTATAACTAAGCCTACATCGGGCAGTTTATCCACTGTTCTTTATCAAGCGCACTACAAATACCCATGATGATAATGATGATGATGATGATGATGTATAATGCACGTGTTAAAAGCAACTAACGTTATAATTAAGTTCACTCTAGCTAAGGAGCCTGAGGTTGTAGTGCTTTACACCTATGATAAGTAATTCCGTAAGGTTTGTATTAGCCGTGAGAGGCTTGAGAAGAGACAGCTAGGTGACAGGTGTTCTTATCACGCGGCGTGGCGTAGCGTGAGTTGTCAAAGAAGAAAGCACTGACGGACGGCGTGCATTTTTGCCAATACAGGTACAGATCTACAGGTGATATACAGCCGGGCCAGATCGGCGGCAGCAAGCCCAAAGTGACGACACCGGACGTTATCGAACGGGTCAAAGAGTACAAGCGCTCCAGTCCTCACATGTTTGCATGGGAGATACGCAAGAGGTGAGATGTCCTCAAGTCCGTAATATAGATCTACTAACAGCAGTCATAATCCAGTACGATCAATATTATTATATTAGTCGATGCAATAGAGTTTTGTTCTTAATCTGTTGACATTTCCAAGACAATTTCTTAGTGTCAGTGTTTAAAAATTTTAAACTAGTTCTGATTAGGCCTACTAAGTTGTTGAACATCATATAGTAGTCCCTGCGTCAGTCCGAGCCGCGACGTCCTTATCGACGTTTCGTCAAGAACTGAAGACATTCCTTTTCCGCTCTAGTTACTATAGACATTATCATTATTTGTTTCACCCTTGCACATTTCTCTGACCATCAACACACATTTTATTGACTATGTAAAGTGCCCCTGCAGCGTTCTCGCATAGTGTCACTCTAACCTTTTCATTTTTAATAATAATAATAATAGTGCTGTTTTTAATCTGCCATTGTTAAATAGCTATTTATATATAATCTTTAATTGTAATTCACCAATAAGGTAGCAATGAAAGAAAAACAACAACAACAACAACAAAACATAAAATTAAAAAAACAACTAGGCCTACTTAACTAAATTAACCATTCACAGCAGACATTGGCCTAC
>Ga0209145_1000297_pt1 | contig 10438 bp, 10 predicted proteins | sample WorMetfiPIANOSA2_FD_187396 | JGI IMG/M metagenome (GOLD analysis project Ga0209145, IMG submission 187396) | Marine gutless worms symbiont microbial communities from Max Planck institute for Marine Microbiology, Germany - Olavius filocauda... | ecosystem: Host-associated > Annelida > Digestive... | reverse complement strand
ATTAAACATCGGTTATCGGCATCGGTAATCGGCTTTAAGGTGACGTAATTATCAGGTAATCGGTATCGGGCTTCATCATGCGATCGGTCTGACTCTATTCATTTAGCACACTCATTCAAAACAGAAATTAAATTATTTAATTTGGCTTTTTGCATTTTTGTTGTTGAGTTACTGGTACTTTTCTGCCACACCATTCTTTGTTTTACATGCAACAGATTATTGCACCATGGAGGGAAGCTGGTCACAGTTGCTGCAGCATTAATGCTAATAGGCATCTTTTTTTCGTATGTGAGTGTTGTAATAATAATAATAAATACAACAATTTATAAGGTGCCATAACATGTCAGAGTCACTACAAGGGCGCCGAACCAGGCAATAGCATTGACAGTGAGTAATTTCATCAGTTAATTGCATTGTCCAGGAATAAAGTCCATGAAAGTAGTTTTTTTTCTTGTTGTTACATGGTGTTTTATATGAACAGGTCGATGGTGAACAAGCCCAAGGAATTTGCACATCTATTGCGAGACAAGTTTGGAAGTGCAGATCAAATTGACATGCTAGGTCTGTAACAAAATTGTCTTCGGTTTAGTACATGTTAATTCTTTTGAGTTCTTCCTATGTTTCACACAAGAGGACATACCAATACCTACAAAATTTTACAAGCTGACATAAAGTGGACATATGATGTGATGCAGTACAATATGATAAAAATTGTGATGTGTCGTGCAGCAGCAATTACCGAGGCATTAGACTGCACTGAGTTCAACTATTGCTAAGTTATTTGAAATGTGTTTACTACAAATTTATGGCAGTTATTTGTGTTCCTCTGATCTACAGTATGGCTTCAAAGAGAGAAATGGCTGTAATAGTGCCATTTATACAGTCAGATCAGTTGTTGAGTATTTTACTAAACATGCCCCCCCATCCTCCACTTGGCCTCATCTGAACAGTGATGGTGGTCTGGAGGAAGGGGAATATTAAAAGAACTGTCTCTGTGCTATAGCCTAGTATTGTGTAGCATTTCAGCAATGCACATTGCGCAATCATAATGAGCAGTTCTTTCAGGTTGGTTTACTGGATCGGGCTTAGATTTCATTGGGCCTAGCTCTCAGTCCTCCAAGCACTTCTGTATCTTCGGACTTTATGGTGCTATGTAAGTATTTAAAAAAATTATACTTACTTCATTTTACCTTGTAGAGGGCTTGGTCTGGTGAGATTGGTAGGGACCAACCTAATTCACGATTGCACGGCCGTGACACATTCCGTGAAATCAGGCTTCATCCGTGAAAAAATATATTTGGTATCAGTAAATTAATTGACTTCTGCTTATTAATTCCTTGTCCATCTGTCTGGCATGCTGTGCTGCACAATTAAATGGTGTTTTAAAGATTTATCAATTCAGTTCTTACAAACAGCATCCTTACAATTACACAGATTAGGAATGTGACACATGCACTTTCATTTTTGTTTTTGGCTGTTTTGTATTGTTAGAAAATCACAGCGAATCACAAGACTTGAAGCAGGATACATCAAAAAACTCTCAGAAAGGAAGTGGAACATTGCCGTCTGAGTTAGTGGTTCAGTTTCTTTAAGCTACTGTAAAACAAAGAAATGTATCACAGCCGGAGTATGTGATTGCAAATAGTACTGGAGTTTCTACTTGATTTTATAGTGAATTATCAGTGAATTATTTATTGAAGTATGGCAGTCTGACAGCTGGATTTTAGTAGACAAATTAATGTTTTATATTATTACGGGCACGTCACACTCAGAGAGAGCAAAATGGCCATAGTGCTAACAATATAGCTGTATGATTGGTTGGTTGGTTGGTCACTTGGACAAATTGTGGCCAAATGGCTCAATATATTGAGATGCCACATGGTGTGGGCATTGTTCCTAGGCCTAGGTCACATTGTGTTAGGTGGGGTTGGGTTCCACTCAAAATGGGGTTCAGCACTTTCAGTTTTTGATGCCATGGGTAGAACAAACTATTGAAGATATCCTAAAGATGTTGATATTGTTTTATAGGGCTCGGCTCGTAGAGCTGTGTCAGTATGGTATATCAAAATTTTGATGACCTTCAAACGATGTTAGAAACCTTCTAAGCATTTGAATTTTGTTTGATTCTCATATAAATTGTGCCAAAGTGGCTAAATAGATCAAGCTGGTTTTTGGAACGGAGGCTACTTTCAGCCATGGATACATTGTATTAAAACAGGGTTTGTGTTTTCTCAAAATAAAGGCACTTTTCCACAACTTTGTCATATTTGCCTTTGATCACATCGCAGGCATTGACAACACAGTACGACCATCGAAGTTGTTGATGACAAGGAACACTTGACCTCAGTTATGGCACTTGACTGCCATTTTAGAGGCATTTTGGTACACTCTCCGCGTGTCCATATTGCAATATACAGGTCTACAAAGACAATACAATTTTGTGTGGTTTCCATATTGTAATAGAGATTTTAATGTTTAAAGCTATGTTACTGTAATGTCTTATTTTAATATTTTTTGTTTAAAATAGTGACTTGTTTTGGACATTGATTGCTGATTGTGATTGTCTGTGGACAGTTTCAAGTATCACTCAGAGGAGAATGTGTCCGTTGCTGTATCAGAGTCATCACCGCCCATCAGCATTGGTGCACAGTGTAGCCCGCAGTTTGGTCCTTCAGCACCACAGCAGCAGTACCATCAGCATCATCTACAGCCGCGTGCTGCCGATGACCAGCGAGTTCTCACAAATGATCATAACATGACGTTGTCCATTTTAAAACAGTTGGAACAGGGACGTGACATGCAGGCCGAGTTACAGGAAGTGATTGCTGATCTGCAGGTTTATAGTTTGCCACTTTGTCTTCATTTGGTCTAGCTGTTACAGTGCATGTGAGTTATTTGTGGATACTGTTAATGCCTGTCAGACCAAGTTTGTTGAAAAGGTTATGAGTTTGGTCAGTGGCACACTGCTGCTTTTCTGCTACTGTTATTTGCCGATGTAGGAAAGTTCTGAAAAGTTTTAATGGCAGTAGTGACTTTTGGACTAGTCTAAAAATGCTGTGGCTGTTACTGTCATAAATGAATTGCATTATGTTGCAACAAGCATCTTACTTTAAACCATCAAGTGGCAACTGGCTTGATCCAGGTAAACCTGGGAAATGGCTTTAAAATGGTAGTGTGTGTGTGTGTGTGTATCCATACGCTGCAAGCATTCAGATGCATGGAATCATTATATCATTTGCCTTCGTGGACTCTAGATTTTATCAATTTTTTGACTGCACATTAAATATTTTCTTGATTGATTGATTGATTGATTGTTTGATTATGGGTATGCATATTGGAGTTAATTGTTGTATATTAACCATTATGCAAGTTTTACAGGGTGGGCCAAATTAAATGCCCCCTAAACTTTCTTGAATAACATAAAATTGTCTAAATTTAAAAAATATCTTATTTGCCATTTTAACCTGCTGACAATTGCGAACACAATGACACCTTATTTATGTTACTTTTATGTGGCATTAATTCACAATTTGTTGATTACTTAATGAATCCATTTTAAGGGAATACACAATGACGTCAGCAATGACGTGAGCAGTGAGGAGACGTAAACATAAACAATGCCGTTCACGAGTGACGACAGAGCAGCGATAAAACTTTTACGGGAAGAAAAAGGATGGGAAACAGCCCAGATCTAAACCTCGTGGACTGTGCCTTGTGGGGTGCACTGCAGCAGATGGTTTGCCGGGACAGCATCATCACCAGCTTAAATGACATGAAAGAGAAGATCTGGCGATGCTGGGCTGAACTGAGTCAGGGACTGATCGATCGTGCAGTTGACCAGTGGAGACCTCGACTGCAGGCCGTCGTCAAGGCCAAGGGAGGCCATATTGAACAGCTTTTTAACCTATTTTTGAGTATGATGGTTATGTCAATGTTAAGCCTATCTGTTGAGAGCTGACATGATGACAATGCTGTTTTCCATTGTGTTATTAAACATTTTCAGTACATACGTCTAACGCCTAATTACTGCTGACCTGGTAGAGACAAATTAACAAGTAAGGTGTGATTTAGTAACTAACGAACAACAGTTTGAAATATTACACAGCTTCTGTAAAAAAGTGCTTTTAGTATTTAGTAAGTTTGAAAAGTTATGGGGTCCATTTAATTTGGCCCACCCTTTTTATATTCTTTTTCTTTGTAGCATGGACAATTTAGAGTCCATTTCCCCGACCCCAGTCTTTCACCAGCTTAGTGCCATGACCGTGGTCAAAACCCTCTCTTTAAGGTCTGCTGAAACATTGGCTCAGCCAGGATTTGCGATTGGGGTCCTGCTGTCTGAATTCCCAATGCTGATGCAGCTTAAGTACTTTCCTATTTAATGCTTGCCTAAAATTTTTCAGTTTTCAGATTGGGGTCCTCCCTCTGGCTATGTCCATGTGTTGAAACTGTGGATATCCATGTAATGTGAGGTAACCTCGAGGTCTTCACCAGTCATCAGGAACAGACTTATGTATATATTAGAGTCAGTTATTTTACAGAAGAACTGATTGTTTTACAGAGTCAAATCGAAGAGAGTCAGGCGTTCTTTCGGCAAGCATTTGATGATGAGAGATTACGCAGTGAGCATCTCGAAGAGCAGCTGAATGATATGATGGAGTTACATCAGCATGAAGTGACTAACATCAAACAGGTTCTTATCATGTTGCATTATTCTTGTGTTATTTCTGCTGCTGATGATCAGCTACTTCTGCTAACATCTTCCATTCTTCCTGCTCCACTTCATGCCTTTTTAATTAGTTAGGATCTATTGATTCCTTTTTTATTATGCTTTGCCTTTTTGGAGTTTTTTCGTTTTCTCTTCCATTTCATATTTGAGGGGGATGTGAAGAGTTTAGATGGAGACGACTGATTAGAAGTACCTACTGTGGAGGATAGTGATGATAGCGTGGGTTAATGTGTCCGATTGTTTCTGGTACTGGCTCACCCAGGTTATCTTGGATTAAAGTGCCATAAAACGGCTGTTGTTGTTATGCCTGCCACCAGTAGGCGACGTGAGATATAGCGATGGCAGTTCTGTACGTACGTCCATCCATATGTCCATATGTGTGTGTAGGCTATACACTTTCACTGTTTACACCATACCGTAACTCAAAAAATACTGGAGCAATCAGCTCCAATTTTTATGTGGACACTTGGGACTCTTGGCCAGCATGAGTTTGCATTTGGGTTCTCTGTGGATCTACCAGAAGTCTTGTGGCGGCTGGGATCCATGCTCTTTGAGCACTCGTGTTGTCGTTGTTCATATTCTTGTTACACCAGATAGTTTTTGGAATATATCCATTTCTTTTGTTCTGTATGAATTATTTGCAAACTGATATTTCCATGTGCAACTTGATTGATTTGTCTGATAGCTGATAGAATGCTTGGATGTCAGCATTGTGACTTGCACTGACTGTCGAATTATTTTCATGTTGAATGAAGGAGCTGTCAAGCCTGGAGGAGAAAATGGAATACCAGCTTGAAGAACGTACTCGTGACATGCAAGATATGCTAGAGTCATGTCAGACTAAGGTCTGTCTCTCTCTGCATGTGACGGTGCAGTGTTTTACTCCGTATTGCAGTGGAAATTATAGTCCCACCATTTAGTGAATGGTGACAGTATTTTGTCAGTATTTCAAGACAAATACATTTGTGTCAAATAATGATGATGATTGGTACACTGGCCATTGATGGATTGGATGGGTCGTTACGTTTAGTACAGTAATGAGAGACTAAGCGGGGTGCCATCCTATCTAGGCCACCAACTGTGCCAGCCCACCCATCAAGGTCCACTCCACTGTACCACCACTGTACCAACTAATAGTCATCATATTGCTCTGTAATGGTACCTTGCTGCTGGTATTTTTGTGCCCACCGAAGAGTTAACACGTCAGACATTTATTTGAGAGATAACAAGTTTAAGTTGTCTACATAATGCCATGTAACAACTTTGTGCAAGTTGTTAACATTCTGTTGCCAGTACCTCTGAAGTTACGACCATATGGTGTGTACAAAAAATGTGTGTAATTTAATTTTAAGTTTTTTCTCCAGTATGCCAAATCAAAGTTTATTCCAGTAAGTAGGATTGATTCGGAGTTTGCATTTATAGAAGTGGTGTTTGTTTGGTGCTGAGCTCCACTGTGAATGTACTTCAGTGTTGTGAGCTGGGAACTAAAGCCCGGTTTCCACTACCTGAGTTGACGGGTGACTGGTTTCCATTACCCGTCAACACGGGCCGTGTTGACGGGCGCCCGGTTTCCACTAGCTGTGTTGATGGTGGAAACCGGGCGCCCATCAACACAGGCCGTGTTGATGGGTAATGGAAACCGGTCAACTGTCAACTCGGGCCGTCAATTCGGGTAGTGGATAACGGGCAACTCTTCAAAAACTCAGTATCAAGTTCGTAACCAGCTGCAGCAGCTACTGCTCGTTAAATAACTGACATTCCGCAAGAGGTGAAGTGATGAGATACTGTGAATTTGCAACTTTGCAACATCTTGCTGAGGCAGTGAACATGTGAAGTAATTCAGGTGTCGAGGTGATGGAGAAACGGCGAAGTGTTTCGTATGCTTATGGCATGTGTCGTATGCTTATGGCTAGTGTCTACAGTGAAACAATACATATGTGGTTGTTGGAGCCATCAGAATGTGCTGTTATTGTCCCAGCCACCAGTAGGTGATGCAGGGATATAGCCATGGCCAGTTCCGTACGTACATGTGTACATCAGTCTGTATGTGTGTAACACTTTCACTGTTTACACAATAACTCGAAAAATACTGGAGCGATCAGCTCCAAATTTTTATGGACACTCTCGGGACTCTTGGCCAGCATGAGTTTGCATTTGAGTTCTGTGGTTCAACCAGAAGTATTGCAAGTATTGCAGCGGCAGGGATCGAGCACTCCTGTTTGTATTGTATTTGTAGCCCCAGCTGTGACTTGATGCACTGCTAGTGACAAGTGTGATGTTTAGAATGTGTGTATATGTGTGTGTGTGTGTGTGTGTGATGCAGATAACGAAGATGGAGCTGCAGCAGCAGCAGCAACAGATAATATCAATGGAAGGTTTTGACGGCTCTACCGTTCGTGTTCTTGTGTCAAGGCTAATCAATGTCGTCCTTGCCCTGCTCGCTGTCATTCTCGTTTTTGTACATACAGGCATTCACCTGCTCGGACCGTTCTTAAACACTAGGTAATAATGACACTTCTCACTCGTTATTTCTGTATACTACATTGCAGTTAGTTAAAGTCAAGAATTTTCATTTGCCGCTATTTCAGTTGGTCTTAATTCAGTGTATTTGTGTAATTGATTTTGTTTGATGTTTACAATAACGAACATGCTCAGTTGCTGACACTAAAATTGTGCTTAGGCTAATTCATGATCATTAAACTAATTAATGAAATTAAGTTAATTTATGGCATAATGGAATGCTGTAAATGCTGTTGTTTAGATGTGCAGCAGCAGCATGTTGTCGGTTTATCCAGTTACTGTATTTCATGTTCCGGTTATCTGAATGAAAATTGCAATTGTAGGTCACGATGTATCTGCATGGCAATCGTGGTTGCTGCTGGAGTAATAATCTGGCAGAACCGTCAGTTTCTGTCGACCTACACTGGTTTTGTATTGCATCCGCCAGCGGCTGAGACAGACACATGACATTATGATGTCGCAGTGTTGTCAGATTTTTGGCTTTGTGTCACATCTAGTCATTGTACTAGGTTATGACACTCGACTTATCTTAATGCAAGCTGTCTTAAGCTAGTGCCAGAAAAGCACATTTTTGTAGGAAATTTGTTTTGTTACTAACTATTGAACATGCACTGGTGGCAAAAGTACTACAGACGTTGTCTTTTTCTGCACAACTGGGAACCATTATGTCGTGTGTACATCAGACTTGTTGACACGGATGTTGAATTGTTTAGAATTTGATGGCCGTGAAAATAACTTCAAATTTTTTAAAGTAAAATTTACTTCCAAACACCATTTAGAGTTGCACAATGATTACTTTGCGTTGTATACAGATAACGAGAAATTATACGAGTCATATTCGTTGTTAGCTTAAGGAAATTGTGCTGTTGAATATATTCTACAAGTTTACGTCATGCATATTTGGTTGGCGAAAACGGCCACATCGCAGGCTGATTGGCTGTCACCTGTTGTGTTTCCGTTAGGTAAATGTGATAGTTTTGTGGCTTTTTTTGCCTGAAATGTTTAGTTGGTTGTGTTTACTGTGTCTTTGTTTCATGCCAGTCACTGTTGTGTCATTCATTATGCTCTGAAGTGGTGTAAAATGATGTTATAGTGTAGTTGTCATAATGAAGTTGTTGCTGTGTAGGTGCGTTGTTGTCACTATACTGTGTCATGCTGTGTACCGCACCGTGTCACATGTGCATGTGCAAGTGCACGTGCTTTCCCTTCCTCCAGATTGCATTGTGAACGAGATGTAATAATACATGCACAGCGTCAGCAGCAATGATAACTAAATTTCAGGCACCGGCAGTCGCTAGGTGGACAGCACTAGTGTAAAGTAGTGAGTTGAAAGTATCAGTAACCAACAATGTTGCTGTCATACTAGTCTCATCAGCACCTACGTCCACAGCTCGGTGTGCCTGATTTCAGGCTGCCTGCAATCCAGTCAGATTCTGTGGCTAACAATTCTCGCCAATATAGTCCCTCCACTTTTCTGCCAAAAAACTGGCAACGGACCTTGCTGCACAGTATTTAAGCCCGTCTTAACTGGTCTGTGTATGCTGATGCTGCCACAACTTGCATCGCAATGCCCAATATGGTTTGACATGACACCTCTGGGGAGAAGACTGGCTTCTGCAGTCAACTACACTGTTATAACTTACCCTCTTGCCAGAAAACCAGGTTTCAATGTACCTCTTCATACATGGTCTCTGCTAAATCACTGGGTTGTTCAGTGCCAAATAACTAAAACATTTTTAGCAGATTCATCATTTTATCAGATTCAGTAGAGAGACAAAAATGTCAAACACAGTATGGTAGTGCAGTAACCTATTCAAGTAAGCCAACTTACATAATTATTTATAATTTATAATTTGTCAAAAAAACTTCTGATCCTGTTTTGGTCATGAACATGTTACACAAAATATTGACAGAGGAGAGGATTAGAGTAACTGAAGTTACAGCTGATTGCTGTATAAGCCTACTGGTGTGTAATTATTATGATCATTAATTTATAATTGTTAATAAAAGAATTTAGAAGAATTTAACTGTTAGTATGTATAATTTAACTATCAATAATAAGTCATTGTTGATTTTGTAACTGTCTCAGTTAAATTTTAAAGCTGACTTGTTACTAATACATTGATGATTACGACTATAACGAAGATGACAACAACCAGATGTTATACTGAGATGTTTTTGCCAAATGATGTGTCATGTAAATGTTGGTAAAGTTAGTTTACACACCATTATAATGTTAATTAAAACCTCAAAATTACTGAGACATACACATATCCAAGAATTGTTTTCACTTCCTGACACATGCAACCGTTTTAATGGCCATTTTCCAGGTTTACCTTGGTTAACAAGTGGTCCCTAGAAGTCTCCAAGGAAACTTTTATGGATTAATACAGCTGTATTTTTACAGTCCTTCTAGACACCCATCCAGCAGTGTCGGAGCACTTTCCACCTCTCCTCACCAAACTAAATTTTGATTTGACCGATGCCTTTGTACCTGCAAACTGTTTGACTGCAGAGTAAAGTGTGTTTCATTCATACAAACATTTGTTCAGATCTCTTATGTGGACACAGTTTTGCTGCCTGTGCGCGTGTGTGTGTGTGTGTTGATGGTATTGTGCTGCAATTTTTAGTTACCTACAGCTGATGCCACAGTTTCAGATCTTTCTCTGTTGTTCATAAACACTCATACTCATGAACCTGGCTGCTACAAAGATGCTTCTAACATATCAGAGTGTGTTGTATTGTATAAAGTAGTATGATAGTGCAAGTCAAGTCCTATACTGGCTCCATTTGTTGTAGTTTTGTGTTAGAACTAGTGGCTGTGTCACTAGATTGGAGTAAACTATCAGCCTGACTCCCTTTGACCAGTTCTACAGCCATACTGTAAAACACTTATTTTTCGCCGCATCTTAATTTCGCGTTTTTGAAGTTTAGAAAATTCGTGGCATTTTAATTTCGCATTTTTACTGCTTCCCAGTTCACCGCTGAACTTCTATACTCTCTGCGCTTTTTCGATCGATATGGCTTTAACACGCCCAACCTCATCGTTTGCAGATGCAACATCTGCACGCTTTTCAGTAGTTTTTTTTCATTATCAGTGTCTGGCAGACCCAAAACTTTATCTTTTTTCAACCAGTGAAGATTGTTTACATTTACAATGAGGATTTTGGTATTCTATGCAGATGAGATTTT
>Ga0209145_1000296_pt1 | contig 10442 bp, 4 predicted proteins | sample WorMetfiPIANOSA2_FD_187396 | JGI IMG/M metagenome (GOLD analysis project Ga0209145, IMG submission 187396) | Marine gutless worms symbiont microbial communities from Max Planck institute for Marine Microbiology, Germany - Olavius filocauda... | ecosystem: Host-associated > Annelida > Digestive... | reverse complement strand
AATTTCAAATAAGTTGTAGGCACGAAGTAATTTAGAATTTACTAGTCAAAGTCAATAGTACTGTAATCAAAATATAAAATTTGGCTATGGCTTACAAACCGGGACCCACGTTTGCAGCGTCCCGCCGCTAGCGCCACATAACATATGGTCAGTGCAATAGGGTCAGGACAGCGCCTCCTGTGTCCTAGCATTAGGGTCAGGAGAGCGCCTCGTGTATCCTAGCAATAGGGTCAGGACAGCGAATCCTCAGTATCCTGTATCGGTTAGGGTCAGGGTTATGGTTAGTGCCAGTCTTAGATCTGCAGCGGTCCAGTTTTCTAGACCATAGCCTAAAATTTTATTGGAAGTTGCAGGCATTGCAATTACCAATGCAGTAAAATTTTAAAAATAGCACAACACAAAAAAACAGCAAAAAATTACACAGTAAGATGACGTGGACGGAAAATAGCGTCAGGCAGAGGCAATTGTCCGTCCTTGTGGACGGAAAATAACATTCACGTATATATTATGTATTCATCAATATATAATATCATTTCAATTTGAGTAGTGAGTAGTGACTGCAGTCCTGTCTTCCGCAGTCAACAACCGCCACTCCGTCGGTTCCATGTACTCTAAAGGCCACAACACACATGCCATTTTGACCGTTCTATTTTTAGCTGAATGTCTAGAACATGGCATAGAAATCGGCTTCTTTCACATCCAGCACATATGCCTCTTGTGTCGTTGCCGGTTTTCGGCTACTATACATGTTAAAGCTAGTATAAACAGACGTTATTATATAAATGCTTATGTTTTCTCCGATTTCTTGACGTTTTGCTTTTTGAATATTCTTGGAGTTGGTTGGCGGCCAACCCGACATCAAGACGGCCGTCAGGTTGTGTGCTGAAAAACTTAACCTTTGAAATTTGTTGACTAGTAAGTAAGCCTTTAACCTACAGTTGAAAGGAGGTCAAGAGCAAAAACGAGTCCCGATCTGAAATTATCAATTTTTTGAAGTAAGTAAGTCAGATCGCCGATCTGAAATTAGAATTATCGATTTCGGAAACGGGTGATAGCAACATTATTACAGATTAGTTACTATAATATAATTCAGCAGTTCACCATCATTACCTATGACCTTCGATGACATTCAAGAGCAGATTTGCTTTTCTAAATGGAAAACACCGTACTGCCCACTGGACTCCAATTGGACTGCCCCACAATACTGCTCATGATTTTGTTTCAGTTTTTCCGTTATCTTCTTTTAGTTGATGCATGTGTAGGACTAAACTGGCTTTCAGCCAGTTTTTGATCACACGGAAATAAAAAGTTTCATTCATTCATATGTTCAAAACAGAAACATAAACTGGGATGCTAAATGCTAAGCAAGATAGAGAAATAGTTTACAGAGACACTAATATATAGCACCATTGTTGCAGTGGTGCAGGAATAGTAGAGTAGGGTTTAACGTCCCACCAAACACATTATAGGTCATATCGGGGACGTGGTGCAGGAAGTTGGAATCAGGTGGTCAGTTGATCAAATTGATATTAATCTAAATTTTGAAATTGGGGCAAAAATAACTTCCAAGTTAAAGCAAAGTTAAGTTAAAGTTCCTTATATTGACTTACTGTCTAATCAATCAGTCAATCATAGTGTAAATATTTAACGTGTGATCAAACATTGACACGAAGCCAGTTTAGTGTCTATCACATATACTAAACTAAAAGGATAATGGAAAGTCTAAAAGACAGCAAGAGGTAAAATTGACAGGATTTGGTTGGAATAAGTTTGGACAGTTAGCGTCGTTTCTTACAGCTAAGTACACAATTTTTGTCTTTGTGACGAAAGGTTGCATGAGCAGTTGTGTGAGGTCAGATATGTTGCACAGCAGTGGAACATGGCTAGTGAACAAAACTGAAGTGACTTTGAAACATTTTCATTTTTTCACACTTGCGAAAAATCTCGCACACTTTCTCGCCAAGTCTGGCCTATCAAATATCTCGCTCACCCTGCAAAAATCTTGCTTCAACAAATTGTCACTCGCTAAATCATGCTTTCGTTTTTACTCCCAGGTGGTCAGTTGATCAAATTGATATTAATCTAAATTTAGGCATTTCATGTTGAGATGAGAATGATTAGACCAGTGTTAGGTGTGAAATTATTGTAACATTCATGTAACACAAACTGTTTGTGTTTATTCGTTTTTAGTCAACTACACTGTGGAACAACAGCAGGAGCTGGCCTCTTCCAGTATGTGGATCAAAGGTGTTATCATTAGCATTAATCAACAGAAGCAGTATGGCTTCATTCAGTCACATATTGAACTACCAGATCCATTCACTAACAGAGATGTCCATTTCATGTTACACAAGGTTAGCTGGAATGTTCAAGTGAATGATAATGTTGAGTTTCGGCTTGATGAAAGAAAGCATTGCAAGCCATCAGCTGCTGATTTGAGACTGCTAGAACCGCAAAGCAGTTCACTATCAGGCGGCAAACTGAATCTTTCTAGTTATGACAGTGAAAAAGCAGCCAGTTTCTTCCAGAAGTACATGCAAAAGTGCAGCGTCTGTGATGTGTAATAACACAAATTCTAACAGCTGCTCTTCCTTTCAGTCAACATCCCGACCAAAATGTTACATCTATGAAGAACGCCGACAGAGGTGATCAAGTTAGCTTCTATGTGCGTGACAGTCCTCAGCTGCATGCTTTTAATGTCCGTTTGGTCCAATGCAGTAATCGCCCAATAGAAATCATTGAAGACTACATTAAGTCTCTTTTGGAAAAGATTGCAGATAGTGACGACGTTGAGTCACGTGAACAGGTGATTGTAGCCGTCACTTGTTTACCTGTCTGGGAATGTATTGGACATGTGTCCAACATTAACGATGGTGGACTAAGGATGCTGGTGGATCTCCTGATACAGTTAAATGAGAAAGAGTTTCTGAAAGAGAATGCAGCAGTAGTACTCGAGACACTGCACAAGACTCCACTTTTTGCGCCAAATGACGGCCGACTTTCTTGCTACATGAGTGAATTGGTGACATGTGGTTTCACCGACGAACTTTCAAAATTACATCATCTTGTAGTACTACTGGCACAAAGAGTTCCGAAATGTGGACGTTGGATAACTGACTTTGTCAAGCCATTGATTTCGTGTGAGAAAGGTTCCCGTGAACAGCTGTTGTACCAGCTTCTGAGACAGTTTACTAAAGGTTCAGCTGGAGCAATTGAGAATATGCAGTGGAATGAGTTGCCACTTGTACCGTCCGTTGATGAACTTGTGTCTGGCAAGTTGGAATCATACAGCAGTCTTCAGCGTGTCATAGAGAAGGGTGCATACCCTTCCACAGAATCTTATATAGACACATATTTTCGTCTGCTGCGCGTAGACTGTTTCTCTGCTCTGGCAAAAGGAGTTACGGATCTTATTAGTGGAAAACTTGACTCACGGGATATAAACGTTTACCGAGGCATACGACTTGCAGGTGTACAGCTGACTAACACCGGCAGCTGTAGCGGACTGTCCATTGGACTTGTAGTTACACCGCATCAGAAAATCAACTGGGACCACTCCTCTCATCTCATGTTTGGCAATTTATTGTGCATATCTGTGTCAGGCACCTTCCAGGATCCAATCTGGGCAACCGTTACTAGCCGAGACCTGCTCAAGAAGCACCAGATCGTTGTCATCGAACTTTGCTGCGAAAATAATTCTGGCTCAAGCAGCGAGTCTCTTCTGGCACTGTACTTCGCAGGTCCGTCATCTGTGATGGTCGAGTCACCGACGTACTATCGTGCATACCAGCCAGTTCTGAGAGCTCTTCAGAATACCGATACTGAACAGATTGCATTCAAAGACGAACTAGTTAAATGTCAGCAGGGCACGCCTCCTGCGTATATTACAGCCGACACAGAATTAAACGCAGATATTATATACACGCAAATGCAACCATCATTACAAAAACTGAATGCAATTTGCTACAGCATAGATGAGCTAAGCTCGGGTTTGACCACCTTAGATGCTAGTCAAGAAACAGCAGTCAAACAATGCCTGAGAAGCAGAGTTGCAATAATACAGGGGCCTCCTGGAACTGGTAAAACTTTTGTTGGCGTGAAAATCATTGAGCTGCTGCTGACAATCAATACGCCTCTGCACTTGCCGATATTGATACTTACATACAAAAACCATTCTCTCGACGAATTTCTTAAGGAAATGATAAAACTTGTGCCACACGTGGTAGCAAGAGTCGGTGGCCGATCACAAGAGAAAGAACTGTCTAGCTGCACTTTGAATGAGCTTAGACGATCAAAGGAATACAGAATGTCTGAACCTATTTTCAAGGAAATCCTGGAATGACTGTAACCGGAGCAAACATATACAGAAGTCTCATTGAAGCCTGAAGTCATTCTTGTTGAAGAGGCGGCGGAGGTTCTGGAACCGCAGCTGGTAGCGCTAATGGGAAACTGGGCCAAGCATCTGATAATGATTGGCGATCACAAGCAGTTGCGTCCAGCCGTCGAAAACTACAAGCTTGCTCGCAACTATCATTTGGATCTGTCGATGATGGAGCGACTGATAAACAACGGACTGCCGTATGCGACGCTGACAATGCAAAACCGAATGCGGCCGGAGTTTGCCGACCTGCTGCTGGATATCTATCCAAAGCTTCAGAGCAATCTAGCCAGAGTCGAACTGAACAAACCCGCAAACTGCATTGGTCGATCGATGTATTTCTGGACACATCAGGAGCCAGAGCTGAACGAGTGCAGCTTTGTGAACAAGTCCGAAGCCGAGCGTGCTCTACGGCTTGCATTGTTTCTCATTGATCAGGGGTATCGACCCTGTCAGATTACCATTCTCTCACCGTACTTAGGACAGGTGAGGCTAATCAGACAGTTGGTAAAGGCTGCTGAGAAGCAGTTCATGGATCTTTTTGTTGCAGAAGAAACACATGCAGAAAGTGACACAAAAGGTGATGTACCGGTACCACCAGTTACTGATAATTCCATCAAAGTGCACACTGTTGACTTGTATCAGGGTGATGAAAATGACTTTGTGATCGTATCACTTGTTAGATCAAATGACAGTGGAAATATTGGATTTTTGAACGTTCTGAACAGGCGATGTGTGGCACAGTCAAGGGCTCATTGCGGACTCTACTTCATTGGAAACAGACAGACATTGTCACACAACAAAGACTGGAAGGTTCTTATTGAGGGTCTTGCCAAGTCTCACTGTGTTGACACGTCCATGCCATTACACTGTCCTTTCCATCCATCTGAGACACGCTTGTTTGTCAGCAGTCACGATCAAATTCCACTTAAACAAAGTTTCTGTGGTGTTGCCTGTGGCTTTCGTATGCCATGCCAACTGCATGTTTGCAAGAAGACTTGCCAACCAAGACACTGTCACAAGATTTGTCACGAACTTGTGAAATTTGCATTTTCAAAGTGCGGGCACAGCCGAGAACGAGAATGTTATGAGGACGAGGACAAACTGACTTGCAAGGCTAAAGTTTCATTTCGTTTCACACACTGCAAACATCTCGGTTACAAAGAATGCTGCCAGAAAGTCGAAGATATGACTTGTTCAGAAAAATGCACAAAACTTCTGAAATGTTCCCATGCTTGCGAAATGAAATGTGGTGAACCATGCAACCATAGCAGCTGTTCAGTCTGCCAGAAAATAAGAGAAGCTGAAGAAGAAAAACGGCTACAAGCGGAGGAAAAGCAAAGAGATGAAATTCGTGAAGAGGCAAGACAGAGAATTGAGGAAATAAAGAATCAAAGTCCAGATGAATGCGTATACAGAGAGGAGTTAACCTGTGATGGTGATCGTGCAGAAGAGTACTTCAGCATTGAAGACAGAGTCAAAAAATACATTCATCCTGGACATAACTGGTTTCCTCATGTGACTCGAATAGAGAAGTTGATAAATTTGAGACTAGAAATAGGCTGACTGGAAGTGAAAACTAAAGTGTTTGACCCAACTCGGTGTGATCTAAAATTTTATGGCACTACAGCCCAAGCATGCAATGATATAATCCAGTCAGGATTCAGACTGCCAATTAGTAAAGGTCAAATGTTTGGACCGGGGATTTACTTTGCAAGCGAGTCATCAAAAAGTGCTCAGGAACTGTACACCAAAGGTTCCAACATGCTGCTTGTGTGCGAAGTCCTTCTTGGCAAGGTGAAAACAGTAGATCGAGCTTGTCCACAAATGACAAAAACAAAACTGAGAGGTGAAGGATATGATTCACTGTTTGCAAAACGAGGTACAAAAAGAGACCGGTGGAGTTCTGAATGATGAGTTTGTTGTGTTTGACCCGAAGCAGGCTATACCAAGGTACATTGTTCACTATGACAAAATGGATTACAGCGGACTTATCAACAACGTTGATAAGGAACTCATGCCTGCAAGTCAAAGGATGGTAAATCACAACATACTGCCGCCAAAGCGAGCTCGCAGTTTCGACGCACTAGAAATGCATTTCTGTATTGCAGAATCGCACTTTTCACGGCTGATGGTGAGGAACGAAATGCAGTATCAAGTACAGTCTGTCGACTTATATCTAAATCCTGCTTTGATGAGAAAGTTTGAACTGAAGCAAACAGATATGGTAGCAAAGTATAAAGGTGGAAATGAACTCCAAACCGATTTTGGCTTTCCATGGTACAAAGTTGGTAAACATAAATAACGTAGTTGGGAAAAATTTTGACCTGTCAAAGCTTGCATCAAATTCTGGTGATCGAGGATATTATGGTGCTGGCATTTACTTTTCTGAATTTCCTAAAGTCAGCATTGGATATGGAGATACGGGAAAACTCCTGCTGTGCAAAGTGCTTCCAGGCAAGTCCTATGACTATGGTTGGGCACAGTCTTATGCCAGGCTATGACTCCCATCGTTTCATGGCTGATGCAGAGGGCCGTGGTACAGAACTAGTCATATTTGATTCTGATCAGATTCTACCGTGCTACGTTATAAACTACAAATAATCAATAAACACTTGGTACTTTTTAATGTTTACTGTGTTTTGTTTTGTTGACATTGTGACAACACTTGCTGTGCTATCAGTATATCAATGTTTTACAGTGCATTTGAGCTTATTAATAATTCACTTGCAATATGTTTTCACTCTGTCATTATTTTTGTCTATTTTGACTGTATTTCACTGATGTCAATGTGGTGTAAAGTTATCTTTTTTATTAGGGATGTGTGGAATAGTAATTTTATTTCGGATCTGTTTTGAAAAACTCGGATTCGGTTCAGAATGAGTTTGGTTTGGTTTGAAAAAAAACTTGGTTTGGTTCGGATATTGTAGTTATAACGGAGTATGTAATACTCGATGTAATACAAGCTTGTATGTAATACTTATGCAATAACTGAGTAGTTAATTTACAGCAAATATTACAGCATTACTGTGCTGTGTTGAATGAACTATGCACACCAGACTTTGATACTGTAGTTAATAACTACAGTATCAAAGTCTGGTGTGCATAGTTAATTCAACACAGCAGACTAGTTAATAAACTTTAACACCACGACAACAAGTGAATAATATAACAGCATTGTAAAATCTATACTAATCTTCGTTTTGATCATGTTTTAACTTTTAAATCGTTCTTTATCTGCACAATGAATGCAAGTAGTTATTTTTGTCACTTTTAATTTGAATTGTGGATTGCACGCAGTTTCTGTCTGAAAACCGTCTGCACAGATGTCAAATTTTTGAACTATTCAGATTCGGTTCAAACTTTTTATATCTGAACCCGAACCGAATTTTGGTTTTCCGCACATCCCTACTTTTTATTACTGGATAACTTTAGTGTTGTATATAACATTTAAAGATTTAGTAGCCTTAAATGGAAACTACGCTAGTCTTGTTTTTTGTAACAGTGACAATCTCATTGCCACTTAAGCAGTTATGACTTACTAATCAATTCTGTTCTTGCCATCTACTTGCTTTTGAGGAACACCAGATGATGTTCAATGTTCATCACTGATGGCAGTCATGTGAGTAAGGCAATCATACACGTCTGTGTGTGATTCTGTCTGTCTGTCCGTACAATAAAACCAAAATGGCTGAAACAAAATTTAATATTAGATCAAAGGGTCACAAAGTGCAAAATAACATTTATGGCCATACAAGCAAACGGCTGAAATTACGATCACCAAACTTGCCACAGGGATGAGTCCTTACTATCCAATTAATATTAGGTCAAAAGGTCAAGGTCACAGGGTCACAAAGTGCAAAAACATATTGAAGGCGATCAAGAGGCCGGCGTGAGTTTGTACCTCTATCGAGTGTGCAGTTTTCATATAAATTTCACCTTTTAGTCATTATGCAAGATGTGTCAACAACATTGTTCGTAGTGACGTCACTGTACTAGATGTTGTGGATTTTTTTAACAGTGTCTAGTGATGTGTCTCACAACTTATTATAATTGTTTTCGTATCAAATTGTATTATACAGTGTATCACCAATGGAGTCTTATGTGATTTAACTACAAATTTGAAAAGACTTTAGTAAGCACAATTTCAGCAAAACAGAGTATGCTGTATTTCAGCTTTTCTTTTCAAATCAGCAGCTTCAGTTAACAAAACGCATGGTAGAGATTCACAGTCAACTTGTAACCTAACAGTAAAGTATGAGATTCTAAAAGCACTGAGAATGATGAATAAGGAAAAGTAGCCGGATCCACACGAGTTACAGCAGAAATAATTACGAAGGATGAAAATCGTGGTGTGGAATAGTTGACTGATTTATGTAATTTGACATTGCTGATGGGAGGTTCATGATATCTGAAACTGAAAGTATAGTTAATGAGGAAAAACAGCTGTGGCTGCTGCAGAGAAAAAGCTGTTGCAGCACGTAATAGAACGTTTATGATATGCAGTTTGGATTCAGGAGAGGGAAAATAAATTGAGCTATTGAAGCAATCCTTACATATAAGGCTCTTCCTCTCATCATCTAGGCTTAGTCGCTCCACAATAGAGGCCCTGTTGAATTAGCATGCTACTGCTACTGAATGGATTGAATGATGACTGAGGTAGATGGAACCAGACAAAGTGGACGTCCATGGAACACTTGGTAGAATGGTGTCAAAAAAGATATGAAAAGTTCTAGCTTGTGCCTAGAGGATGCACAGGCTTCAACGAAATGTACAAGAAAAATTTTAAGAGGATAATCAGTTACTGTAAAACCCGTATTTTTCGCGTGCCCTTTATTTCACAAATTTTGTGACCTTGGCGACGTTCCAAAAATAATGGGTCGCAAATATTCAAAATCTCACGCTATTTTAGTGTATTACTTAGTCCAGCGAGCAAAAACACGAAAATTATGAGCGCCAAAATAATGTAATAATATTGAACCGTGAAAATTAAGGCTGCCAAAATTAAGGATTTTACAGTAAACCCAATGTTCACCAGGAAAATGACTGGTAAAATGGTATGTGTGTAACAACTGGTAACGATTGTCAAAGAGCTATACGTAAACTCATGAACTACATTGCAATGAAAATAACTGAAAACATGTGACATAGCTTTTCACATTTGACAAGTAATACGGACACAAAATAACCACACCAACAAAATGACAGAACACATGACTGGCATCAGCAGCTCAGTAAATCACTCGTTCAATACTGTTAATATGCAGCGGATGAAATAGATAACGCGTACAGGCTGGATTACACGGCCGCTTAAACGAGAGATCGCTGTCAGCATTACAATGTTAATAACCAAACACCTCAATCAGTGAAACACAAGTCACCATCAACGCGCTGCATCTATGAGTGTCGTGTCAGTCTCTTAGAACAGACGCTTTCTTGACCGGTCAGTTGTCTGACTATAGACAATGTAACCAATCATAGCGCATATAAATACTGCCACGGCACCGACAGCAAGAAACACGACTAGGCGCCAGCCCGTCAGCTTTGTTGTCCATAGCTTCGGGTCATCAACGTGATCTGAATGCCAGAAATACAGACACAATAATAGATCAGCTCACATGCTGTGAGCATATGACAGTTACTTAAACCAAAGAATGCAAAGACAGCTCTGATTGCAATTAAGAAATTAAGAATGTAGTCGACACTTAGCCACAACAGTGCATAAAATAATCTCCCCATCCTCCACTGGCCTCATCTAAACAGTGGTAGTAGAGTAGGGTTTAACGTCCCACCAAACACATTATATGTCATATCGGGGATGATTTTTACGGGTCAGATGACTCAACCAACATCTGAACAGTGATGTTGGTCTGGAGGAAAGGGAATATTAACATAACTGTCTCTGCCTAGTATTGTATAGCATTTCAGCATTGTACAATCATAATGAGCAGTTCTTTCAGGTTGCTCTACTGGATCGGGCTTTGATCTCATTGGGCCTAGCTCTCAATCCTTCAAGCACCTCTGTATCTTCGGACTTTATGGTGCTATGTAAGTGTTCTTTAAA
>Ga0209145_1000295_pt1 | contig 10446 bp, 8 predicted proteins | sample WorMetfiPIANOSA2_FD_187396 | JGI IMG/M metagenome (GOLD analysis project Ga0209145, IMG submission 187396) | Marine gutless worms symbiont microbial communities from Max Planck institute for Marine Microbiology, Germany - Olavius filocauda... | ecosystem: Host-associated > Annelida > Digestive... | reverse complement strand
GGTATATGCAGCATTTAGTTGTAAGTGAGCTGCCACCTCACTCACACTGCACCCTGATGAGTGATGACCTTGCCGCTGTTGGTCCGCGACTGCTTATTCGTCAGGCCGAAGCCCGCTTATCTCGCAGCTAACCTCTATATCTAGAGGCCGTTCCCCCATCCGCCACCTGGGGACGCGGTGGATGACAGTACAGCTCAGCACACCATGGCAACAGCATGGTTATAATGACCAAAACATCATATGACGTACAGACGTTCAATAATATGATAATGATTCACAACAGCTGCAGCAACTTAGACCACATTGTAAAAATGTCCAGGTACTATGAACCCAGTTTTTGACACAAAAATGTTTCACAGTGTTTAAGATAAATGACTATTTTAATTGTTTTAATTACTCATTCCGACGACAGTTGCAGGAGTAAGGCATTCAACAGCATCTATGTATCGTATCTATGTGTTTGTCTGCACGACAAAACCAAAATGTCTGCCACGGTAAACTTGCCACAGTCTATCACAAGTCCTCGCCCACCAATTAATACTAGGTCAAAAGGTCAAAGGTCACAAAGTGCAAAAACATACTAAAGGCGATCGAGTGGCCAGTGTGAGTTAAGCCCGGTTTCCACTACCCAAGTTGATGGGTGACCGGTTTCCATTACCGGTAAGTTTCCACTAGCCGAGTTGACGGGCTGTCAACACGGCCCGTCAACTCGGCCAGTGGAAACATGCACCCGTCAACACGGCCCATGTTGACGGGTAATGGAAACCGGTCACCCGTCAACTCAGGCCGTCAACTCGGGTAGCGGAAACTGGGCTTTATGCACTTGATCGAGTGTCCAGCCTCTAGTTCCTAATGTCATTATTGACGTCTGCTACAGCATAGTGAGTGACATGTCTTGGACGAATATGCTAGCAGTTCATATGTGGTTTGGCCTGGAATGGGACTATAAAAGTAAAACAATGAGTTTTTACTTTGTTGACTTACAAATTGAAATTCAGTACTGCCAATGTCAGTATGGCCATTGGTGTTAGTCTGTACTGTAACTACAGGCCATGCTAGTATTGTAGTAATGGCGATACCTCATGTCAAAAGGAAAAGGGAAGAGAATCACAGAGAATCAAAGCCCCCTGAACCGACTGGACTAAAACCTGTCAGACTTGATTACATCCGCAGACAAATAACCATTTCAAATGTGGTGAAAATCGGTCCATGAGCAGCTTCTTTGCAAACAAGTGAAATACAACACTTTTGTTACTTATAAGCATTTTTATGAGATTCGTCTGTTGACAGATTCTGACATGTGATAGCTCAAAACAAGCAGAATCATCCAATGGTATACCTTTTAGGGTACAATACTATAAATTAAAACAGTACCCCTAATTAACCCGTAAAGATGTTGTTATAAGAATGACAGCCATAAAAATGTGCTGTAATTGAGGGATTGCACTCTGATTTTAAACAGGTTCATTGTTTTAGAAATTAGGTTTCTGTGACATATAATTAATGTGCATTTTCTGTTGGCCACCTCTGAAGTGAAATAACAAAACCTGACGCTACACTGTGTTCTTTCTTCTACACTGAGAAAACAATCACATCAGTTACTATACGCTGGCATCTGCTCTAGCTGCCACGAGAAAAAAGTTTCAGCCGATTTTCTATTTTAACACATCTCGCAAATGAGCAAGAGAATATTAAATGGCGATTCTCTGTATCAAAATGATTGACACTGGGCCAGATCTGTTTGTGTTATTTGAATATATAACACGAACGCGGCTTGTGAAGTAAACCACAGTGCATATAGACAGAGATTTACTGACAGCAAAGACATGACGAACTGACCTGGAGTAGTCGCGGATTGCTCAGACGGATCTGCGAGAGAATTGTCGGCAGCAAGTTTGGATTCTGTTGGATCACATGTCGCATCTGCATAAACTGCGGCTGATTGCGGAGAAATGCCAGCGGATCCTCTCCTAATACAGCGTGTCAACTTTTATAGTACAGGTATAATAGCAGAAGCATAGGCTTTTCAACGAAAACATTTCTTTCAAATGGCAAATGACCAAATCTTCTTAGTAGCTAAAGCCATGTGGACACATATTGTGGCAAAGGTCTACGTTTCTTTAACCCTAAGCCAGACACCAGCTTACGCTGGTACTCACTGCACCTACCCATGCAGGGATGGCCAGGCTGAGTTGACCTTGATGGCTGGTTACATACCGAGATGGTTTACCTGCTTCCACCCCACCTCTCACCCAGTATTAACCGGGCAACAACCATGTTGATCGAGACCAACGCAACATCACTAAATCAAACTAGATGGTGGGCACTTGAGAGAGTGCAAACTCACGCCGGCCAATCGATCGCCTTCAACTGAAATATGTTTTTGCACTTTGTGACCCAATATTAAATGAGTAGCCATGACTCATGATGGACTATCCCTGTGGCAAGTTTGGTGATAGTAGTTTCAGGTGTTTTTCCAGACACACAGACAAGCGCAGATGAACGCTTTACTCCTGCGACTCTAGTCAACGTGAGCAACTGCCACATAATAATTCTTGTCATTCTAAATAATTTGATGATCGCCATAGAGAATAGGCACTCAACAGAGTGCATAACTCACTCTGGCCACTTGATCACCTTTTACACACTGGAACCATGTGACCTTGACCTTTGACCTAATATTAATTGATGGGCAAGGTATCGTGATAAACTATCCCTGTGCCAAGTTTGGCAATTTTAGTTTTGGCCATTTTTGTTTTATCATGTGGACACATACACACACAGACAGAATTACAGGTAAGGATTATCGCTATACTCACGCGACTAGCGCTGGCGTAACAAGATAAAATGCACAGCGGTGCAAACGTGAATGAGCTAATACCTGCATGCAACCAGCTAACGAGCTAATACCGGCAGGTATCACTTCAACACGTACCTTGTGCTGCTGAGCCAGCTGGCGGTGCAGTCAAACCTGCGCTACTCACTGCCGGGGGAGCTCCACCCTCTGTCAAATCAACCACATCAATCCAGGTATTAATTCAACAACAAAAGAACACGGGCGGAGATATGGAATGATCGACTTGTCACCATTATCATGCAAGCAACATGCAAACCACTACTTTGTATTCATCAATCCTGCACAGTGTGCAAGGATCAGGTAAATGACGCAAGATTAAAATACACCACTGCACGTAAGATCTATGGCAGTCTTAAGCCATAGTTACAAACATAATACAAGCACAATATGGGCCCAGTACACACACGATATGACTAGAAGGGTCTATAAGTTTGTAATGCTGTGATTTGTAATAAGGAACCAAGAGCCGATCCATATCATAGTTACGATCACAGACTTGAGAGAAATGACCTATTAATTTCACTGTTTTGTTTAAATGGCCTACATTCTGTATATGGGGGATGATGAATTGGATCATGAAAGAAATTAAATGTACTGCACTGGTCTTTACAAAATCTGACAGTGTTGTACTCCTCAGAACAATCTACCAATATTAACCAAGACACTACAACTACAAGCTATACACATTTCCTCTTTCCTTCACTGGGAGCAACAACAGCCAGGCTTACTGTCACTCTGGTGTGGAGGCCCTACTAGTTTAGACTATGCACATTATTGCATGTATACAACATAACAAGCAATGCACAACGCGAGGATGATCAACGTCATTATGAACTATGAGTGCTACCCACGAGAAGATGGCTGCTGGCTTTCTGTAGTAGCAGGCTGGCTGGGTGCCTGGGCAGGTGCTGCTGCTGGCTGCAACAATTCTTCTGGTATGCCCTTCACAACAATCAGCACAGTCACCAAGGTCAGAGTGAGCACGTAGTAATGAATGCATTTTATTGTACAGTTAGTGAAACATACATAGACGAACAAATAAGCATGCAACGCATTCACTCCGTTTCTGTCACAATGAAACATCAGCCGGCCCCCTACGACTCACATCATCCATTATTACTCATGCTGATGACAGACGCAGGAGTAAAGCGCTCATTGGCGGCTGTGTGTCTCTCTCTCTCTCTCTCTCTCTCTGTGTGTGTGTGTGATTCTGTGTGTCTGTTCGCAGCATAACTCAAAAACGAATAATCCATTTGGTATAGGGAATGACCTTGGGATATCCTACACGTGGTATGGTTTTGGGGCTAAAATGTCAAAGGTCACGGTCACAAGGTCACAAAGTGCAAAAAAGTATTGAAGGTGATCGAGCAGCCGGTTTGCGTTTGCATCTCTATCGAGTGCCCACCGTCTAGTTCAGCTATGGCATTACTGAACTCTGTAACCAGTAAAAACTGTTTCTTCAAACTTCAGGGTTGGACACGGTTGCCACATCCAGATTCTTAATGTTCACGTTATATAGTACACCATACGGTCAACAGTCAACACTTTCACCGATTTTTGATGTCGCATGACTACGGCATCGCTCGTATGCAAGAATATTGTACGATTCTCACGAGATTTCTACGAGACGAAATTTCTATCTCGCGAGATTAGTGAAAAATGCGCAAGTCGCTGCTCGCGAATAACCAATATTCAGTTATGTTATATGTTTTAGTCATTGTTCACCCACTCTTAAAGTCATAAACAGTCACAAGTGTGCTAATGGCCTATTGTATGCTCTGCAGTAAAGTTCGGTCTTCAGATGTCGACAGAATGAAGTGACTGACAGTTGTTGATTCCGGAGTGACGTTGGCAAGTAGTTCCATGTTGACGGTCCTGCAGCAGCAAAGCTATGAGGACCGTAGCGGACTGTTCTGGTTGGTGAGACCAGAAGGTCCTGACGCGCGGCTGAGCATAGATTGTGACGACCAGGATTCTCCGATACTGCATGACACATGGTAGTCAAGTAGCCTGGAGCCAAGTCGTGCAGGCAGTTGAACATGAGTACACCAAGCTTGTAATCGACACGTTGTCGAATCGGCAACCAGTGCAGGACGTCACGTAGTGTACTTGTTATGCTGTCGCACTTCTTCCATTCCACCTTCTTCAAGTCCTTCCTTCCATTCCACCGTACTCAGCGTAATCTGCAACTTCTGGCGGTCGTCTCATTGAGTACAACGAAGCACGGCGATGGCGACGGCAGCAGCGGAGGGAGTGGGGATGCGGGGCGTCGCTTCGGGTATCACCTTTGTAACTCAGAGCTGTGTTGTAACAACTGACTCGCGGCAGCGGCGGCATTACCTAGAGCGTTAACGGCTGAAACAGAAGGCAATCGTCTGGTCATGTCAACGGTCGTGCAGACAACCGCCTCTTGTTTCAACACTCTTACATAACTGTTCTTTGTTTGCGAAGTAGCGACAAGTGGTGAAGACGACTCGATGCCGTCGACGGCCTAGACTGGGCACTGACTCATTTAATGTGGATTGTCCAAACCTATTTGGACCGTCCAACGATATTTCACATAAATTGGTTAAATCTCGCGAACTCTCGCGAGACAGATCAGGAAAATGGCTACGAGAATCGATCGCCAGTTTTTAGCCACGAGCGATGCCCTACACACGGCCATCCATTCCTCATTCATAACACATTTCATATCTCAGCTGTAACTGATCCTTTGAGTTTAACTTTGATCTAAAACATCACTAGGTATTACCAATTTCTACAGCCTACAAATTTCTGAGAACAGTCAAGTGCAACAACGTCATCATGGTTCATGGAATCATGGTGCAATTAACACCAACAACTACAGAAATTCTCGTTAGACGTATTATCTGAGAACACACATCATGTTGTTTGTGTCAAGTAAAATCCAACAACTGTTCCATCACACGTTGGACTACTCCAATGCAGCACAGAATGAAACAAAACTTCGGACAGCAATAGCAATTGAATCACTAAAATGACAATTTAGCAGGTCACGCAGCTTGGTCAACGGAGCAATTTACATCAACAACTTCGTTAGAACTCACATTAAACAGATAGTCGACAGCACGGTCTGGATTGTTGAAACTGGCCCTCAGAGCACGAACGACCTGGTCACGTTCAAAACCCATCGACATAATCTCCAGCACCGTCTGCTCATACGTCTCGCCTGTCACTAACAGTCCCTCGGCTTCAGACAGCGACCCAGCCGAGTGTGACACAACTGCCGGCGATGCCGTGGTCGACTCTGTCGTCACTGTTGTCGCTGCTGGCGCTGTCGTCCGTGGTGGCGTAACAGTCTCGGCTGGCTGTGGCTGTGGCTGAGGTGTTTCGGCTGGCTTCTCAGCAGCTTTTGGCTTTGGCTGTATCGTATACAATACAGTGCAACTCAAGTCAATGATCAAACTGTCCAACATCAGTTAATTTCAGTAATGCATTCTATTACCTGTCATTCTGTAATGACGCTACGGCTTCATTGTAAAGGTGAGTACAAAATATTAACAATTAGGTTTTTAGTAGACTAAAAAACTGCATCACCATTTTGAGTAACTGAGTATGTAAGTAAGTAGTATGGCAGAATGACAAGATGAAGGCTGTCCAACAGTATGATGTATTTGACCTTGGCAGACTTGGGGTACATTCAGCAGACTAATGGGTCACAGTTCTATTATCAACATTTCAGTCAATGGAGGGAACCCTGGAAGTCGGCTCCGGTGGTCAATGCCCACCTGGTGGACGACCCAACAATCTGGCAACCTGGTTTCACCCTACCACGAAAACAGTTGTCTCTCCTGAACCATTTCTGCACCGGTCAAGGGCAGTGCGGAGCCTGTAGAAAGACATGGCGTCTTACAGACACTGATCTGTGCTCCTGTGGTGAGACCCAAACGATGTCCCACATAGTAATCCTGCCCTCTTACCAAGCTGAACGGTGGTCTGTCCCAGCTTCACTCTGCTGATGCTGCTGCTATTGCCTGGCTGTCCAACTATGGGTCTTAATCGCATACGCAAGAAGAAGAAGAAGAAGTGCTTACTACATGGAACAAAAAATCTGTAGGCCCTCTCGGAAATGACTGATTTATACATGCACTGTAACATATTAGGCCGGGAGTGATCCAAAGATCTCTTTCAGTGAGATTAAAAAGACTGCACAGTGGTACTGTTCCTATTGTCTAACTAACATTAACAAGGCAATGAAGAGATAATGTGCTCTACGAATTTATAGTTTGTTTTAACCTCGGAAATTCTGAGACCAATTTTGTCAGACACAACCCAACCCACTGCCTTCAACCACTATGAAACTTCTCGGTAAATTTTACTGTAAACTCGGCAACAATCAAGTCTTATACCTTAGTCACCATGACAACAACAAAGTTCTTTTCTTCTATCTTGTACTCACTGATGACCTTCGAGTCCTCCAGAATTTTGCCTGCAACAGAATAGATCAGTACCATTCAAAACTGTGTGTGTCCTGTACTACTGCAGAGTATCAGCATCATCTATCACACATGTCAGTTTTGTGTCACAAATCCACTCAAGCCATAGCACTCTATCAGCATTGAAATGCTCAAAAGAAAAGAACACATGACGCCAAGTTTAACTATTTTAACATCTTGAGAACCAGTGTCATAAAACACAGCTTCTACTGCATGGATGTTATACCATACAAGATGTGTAAATTTCATTCCTAACTTGAAATGATGCAAAAACAAAAACCTTTCAATATATACAGACCATTCAGTCTGAGATGGATGGTTGCCGCTTGACACATTAAATCAGTATATTTTAGTATTTTAATGGTAATGTTAATTTGTTTTGCATTTTGTTCATCGCGTCATATATATATGTGAGATTAATATCTTAATAAACATTAAGTTTCTGCTTATTTTCATATTTTAAATTTTCACTGTTATTTCTGTACTTTCCATAAATTTTGGGTTAGCTCCTTTTGCTATTACATTCGTAAAAACAATGGAATAGCCAGTGTCTGATATATATGCCTGCTGTTGCAAAAATGCCTGTAACTCCCGAGTCCCGATGCCTGCAGGTAATTAACACCTGAACGCATTAATATACATGCAATCTACTCGGAATGAATGAGACAACTACAACTGATAGCCACATTTTGTTGTTTAATTAACCAATTTTTCCATGCACACCATGAGTTAGACCAGGTATCTCAAGACTTTGTCTAGGAAAACTAAACTGATGGCTTGTTACAGATAGTGTGCTCTTCTTCATGTCCAACCATCAAGGCCCCAAAGGCACAATTTCTGTGCATAAAAGCAACTATAATATAAGCAGCATATGTAAGTAGGCCTATGACTAATTTTAGTAATTTACCTGCATATATAAGTTTCTGATTTTCGATGGCATAATCTGTGCCTTTCTCTTCTGCAATTTTCTCCTTTAACTTCAACACCTAGCACGATATGACAATGAGTGACAAATGCATTCACAATCATAACAATTTCTACTACTGCAAAGTACTTATTAAAAATAAAAAATAACTTGAATTACTTGATAAACAATCAACAGCTAAAAAGTCATTGCATCTCTGCGATTGCAAAGTTATAACGCTATGGCACATAGAAGTATCATCATCATCATCATCATCATCATCATCATTATTATAAGCATTTAGTGTTAGTCTTGTTGAATAAAATCCTCAAATTTTAGTTTAGTTTTAGTCACAAATCACAATTGGCAATTTCAGTTGTACTTTTATGCCAGTCGACTAAGCCATTTCTAGTTATGTGTCACATATGAAAATTCTACTTTCACTCACAGTTTTAGTATAGCTAGAAGCCATGTGAATTGTGAATTGTACCTGTTGTCTGCAGTCGTTTATAAGTATACTTAATCCAACACATGGTCAGTCAAACAGTAATCTCACAATGTCAATGCTAACAGCAGATTGGCATCTAGCATTAAGCAGCGCAAAATAACTAGAGGTAGACTGGCATATATTTATGACTTATCAAGCATTTGTATTTCACTGTGATATAGAGAGCTGTTGATGTATTATCATTTTAATGAGACAATGTGTCTGTTTTTGCGAGGCAGTGTGGACTTGCGAGGTTGTGAGTGGCATTGACGGAGTTTATTGTGAGACCCATACAGTACTTCTTTTCTTTCAGATGATATCGTTTATAAACTGTGTTTACAACAGATCAGAGTAGTACATTCAGATTCAGTTTTATTTTTCCTTATGTAACAAAAAAACTAGTTTTAGGATTAACTTTTCTTTTCAATTAGCCTATTTGGTTGTAATGAATTTTGCTAAACTCCTCAGTAGCCTACAGAACATAAGAGCTTGGCGAAATATGCGGGAGATCCCTGTGCAGCAAGGCTAAGTCTGCTGACTTTCTGCATTCCACACTTTACACACCATTCCGCAGCAGATTTTAGCATGGTCCATTCCGCATTTTACTTTCCGCATTCGCAGTGGCTATGTCCCCAAAAATATTCGGGGACTGAACATCATACTTTAGCTATGTCCCCGAAAGGTATGGCCTGGTAGCCGCACAGCCGATCGCACACTTAGAATGTTGAAAACGTGGTCTGCGCTCACACAGCATAGTATAGGTCTACACGTATTAGCAGTCTAGGCCTTTAAAGTTTTAGCCATTGTTCTTACACTCTAGTCGAGGCAAGTAATGCATTATGAAAGTAAAGGGTTAGTGTTGAACAGTCTTTAATGTTACTTTTTGTTCCTCTATGGCCAAAATCCAACATTCTACCTGTGCAGTCAGTTGTGAGGTCGTGCAGTCTGTTTTTAGCATAGTTGTTCCGTAACTTCCGTATGCTCATATCCATTATAAAATTCGTTAAAATTTGTGAATTTTTCCCCAAAAATTATAATACGTATTATACGCACGGAACAAATATGGTTTTAGTGATATCCGCCGCGAGCACTCACGCCGTCATCATAGGTCTACAAGGATCTTGCAGAGGTTCAACTGTTGCCCATGTGTAGATCCAGTTATCTGTGTTTCACGTCTTAAAAGGCTATTCGTAAACGGTGTGGGTAAATACTACATCGGTGCTGTTGGCCCGGTCTAAATACTGTGTCAGGCCTCAGTCGGCTTGATAGCACATGGGAAAAAATCGGGGACATAACCAAAGCGCTAACTTATGGTCCCCTGTCCCCGATTTTTTTCGGGGACAGCTGACTGCCTAGACGGTCCCCGAAATATCCAAATTGCAAACTTACGGTCCACAAATTTTTTCGGGGACATAGCACCAGCCTTCCACATTTTACTGAAACCCAACGGATATCATGGCAATGACTGGATTTTCTGTTTCTGTCAAATTTTCGAAAGCCATATTCCATCTACCATTCACCATCATAAAATCTGTGCCAACTTTCAGATTTCGCATACTACATTTCCGCCTTGTTGTCCAACACTTACGGGCCTAATTTAGCATAACATTAGTTAGCGGTCCACTTAAAACGTCGGCGCTCTAGCTGTAGTTCACCACCCGCCGTATTTCGGTTATATACACCTACAGCAAGAGCGCCGGGTCAGGACAGCGCCTCCTGTATCGGTTAGGGTCAGGGTTAG
>Ga0209145_1000294_pt1 | contig 10448 bp, 6 predicted proteins | sample WorMetfiPIANOSA2_FD_187396 | JGI IMG/M metagenome (GOLD analysis project Ga0209145, IMG submission 187396) | Marine gutless worms symbiont microbial communities from Max Planck institute for Marine Microbiology, Germany - Olavius filocauda... | ecosystem: Host-associated > Annelida > Digestive... | reverse complement strand
AAAACTAGAATCATGGGGCTACCAGGCAGTGAAGACAGTTTGACGATAGGTTGAGCCGTTTCGACACAATACCAGCGTGTGACAGACAGACAGACGGACGGACGGGCAGACGTCCGGCCTATCTATAGGCCTGACGTGCGTCAGTCTTCTGACACACGTTAAAAAAGTTCTGTTCACCCTCCTCGTGAGCTGTAAAAGTGCTTCTGCCAGAATATTGCAGTTACGTCGAGAAGGCCGAGAAGACGTGAGTTGAACACGCCTCGGCGCCGATCGGATTTCACGCACGACAGGTGCGTCATCAACGTCGCCGATGTCGAGTAAACAGGTACACCGATTGTCGAAGTACCGCGCAGGACATCGGTCACAAAGTTGTCAGGTGAGCTGTACAGCTGAGCAGAGAGCACGCCATTTTGCTAGCAGAACGTTACTGATTAAACGTTATCACTATGCGCGCCAATCACATGCTCATAGCTCTCATAACAACGGTATTAATAGTCTATAGCGTTAAACATTCGATGGTGAACACTGTTGCTTTATTTAGGGGGCTATATGCATTATTAATGACGACGTCATTTCGTAGGCCTACTGGCAACTTGCAAGTTGCAAGCGATCTCAACAATTCCAAAATTACTATAACACATTGACTGATCAGTTTAATTAATACGTATAGGCCTACGTTAAGTCCCGTGGGCATCATTTTGTAGGCACACATACGTTATTCTTCAGGTCAACATACGCTCGAATTGCTGACCTGTACCTGTGTCAGTGACTTAGCCTAAAGGCCGATACCCGTATTCACGGCCCGTGAACACGGGTGTCTTTTTGTCACCCGTGTTCACGGCCCGTGTTCACGCCCCATGAACACGGGTAGTGTCTACCGGCGCCCGTTGCCGTGAACACGGGTCGTGTCGAAAAAGCATTGTCGTGCAATGATTTTTTTCCAACACGGCCCGTGAACACGGGTAGTATGTACCGAGAACCCGTGAACGTTAGCGGTCGACAGACCAAATAGTCCTGCAATTTTCTGCGGCGCACGCGGATGTTTAGGCTACATATCAGAAGGTGGGTGACGTAATTAGTACAATTTAATTTGTACAATTAGTTCATTAATTACAATATAATTTATGTATTTATTTATTATTTAAGTAGCCTATTTATTATATTGTTTGTTACTGATGGAAGTGAGCGAAAAATGAAAATGGAAATGAACCTTTCTTTGCTAGATGTTCTGATAGTCAATTTTGGGCCGATAAAGAACGCATTAAGCCCCGTTCACATCGAACGCGTTCCGTCACGTCGCGTTGACGCGGGACGGGAGGTTCGCGCGAAAGCTAAAATACTTTTGCCTATTTAAAAGATATTGTAGCTTGCAATTTAATACGTAAATATATCACCATAGACAGAATACGATTCGCACGGGCCGTGACAAAAATGACGCCCGTGTTCACGGGCCGTGAACACGGGCAGTTAACATGGGTAGTGTGTATCGGCCTTAATATATAGCATTACACTATTCTATATAATTTTAATTAGATATACAGTAGATAGCTGTTACGACTTGCGAATACGAGCAGAATTTACGCAGTTACTCAGTGAAATGTCCATAGTGCTTTGATCGAAATAATGCAGCGTTAATTAATCAAATGAAATAAGATAAAACTGTATCGGTCTAAAAGATTGCCGAAACGATATGCCTTTACTGTTGATCGCAAGTTCGCAGCCTGCTTCCACATAAGTTGTGTGAGGGCTAAAGCGAATATGGACCAAGCACACACAGACCGACAGCACTGTACAATATGCCCCCTTATGAGGCGAATACGTAATAAAACATAGTAAAAATGCTATATGATTTACAACCTGTAGTACGACACTTTTTGCAGATTTCAGTATCTAATTCAACTTACTTGCGGCTTGTGTTTATGAGTCTAAAAGTCGATCGAAGTTTAATGTCCTACTACCAGTATCGCACAAGACTGCTGGCACTGCAGTCCATCGTAGACTTGACGGCTTCGTTGCAGGTAAAAATGGAAATTACAATATTTAGTTCAAGAACGTAACCATCAAGATTCGGATGAGAAACACGATAACAACAACGTCATGCTGTTGATAACTCAGTGATTTAGTGACATTCGCTCTAGGTGATGCGCGCGTGCAGCAATGAATTGCTGCAGAATCTGTATATTGACGGAGACACGTCAGATCGAATGCGACCTTCCAAGAAAGCATATTAGCTTACAAAGCAGCAGCAGCAACATGCAGTGCAGTGCCGTGCAGCGCGGCGTATAGCGTAGTCGATGAGTAATAGCACTGATCGTGGGCAGTTGTGACACAGCCTGTGACACGCGCGTACACTCAGATGCAGCAGCCGTTAGTGCATCGTGTTGGCTCACTTAATGCAGTGCACAGCCACGCAAACCTAAGCAGTCCTAGTAATGGCCTCATCGTACGGTAACTACAGCGTCGTAAAATCGTCGCGGTAGGTCGCCAGTGTGGTCCGCCCAGCTGGCCAGTTAGCCCTCTGGTTCATAATCCGTCGCGCAGACTGTGCCTGCGTGGAACTCAGTGTCCGAGAGAAGACTGCTTCGTTGCTTGGTGACCGTGCTATAACTGCATGAGCGCGTTGTCATTCCCGGTTCACCGTCGTCCACCGCTCAACACGCTTGCTATTATCGATTGTCTCCGTTCCAGAGGCACAGCACGTGCACTATAGCTGCCTTGTGCATGCGCATTCTCGGATACCTGCGCGTTAATTTCCTTTACATCACATAATAATGCAAACGTAAACCGAAAATGCTTCGTCTCTCTTTCTCTTGGAATCTTCTTTCTTCCTACAGATATTACGTAACTGCTTTGACAGATGCAAATTACATTTTTGTTACTAGAGATCCAACAGTGAAAAATAGGGGTGCACCGGATCCATATCCGGATCCGGATACGGCCGGATATCCGGTGGATTTGGTGGATCCGGTTAGGATCCGGCCGGATCCAAAATCAATGGATCCAGTCCGGATCCGGATCCGGCCTGATCCTACATGGGATCCGACCGGATCTGAATCCTGACTGAGATCTGTATTCAGGCCTAAATGTATCTATCCGTAACAATAAACATCAGAGGATTCTTTGCTGTCAACAGCTAACTCCAGATATAAATATGAGATGAAGTCTAACGACACAGAACTCAATATTTTATTATTATAATGTCCATTATGCATAAAGTGTAATGGACACAAAATCAAAAGTGTTAATGTTAAACTGTTAATGTCAGAGTAAGTGAGTGAGCAGTTTGTTAACTGCAGTTGAAACACTTCATAGTTAATGTCACACACAAATCGTTAGTCTTAGTGGAAGTCCATCACAATCTGAAGCTTTGGACAACGAGTCAGTGTCTTTGGTCAAAACGCTTCAAATTGTGATGAAGAAACCGAAGTTTTACTCCTGTTGTTGGCAGTAGCCTCGCTCGCTTCTCTTCAATTATGTTTCCGTACCCGGAAAACAGTCTCTCCGAGTACACTGAGCTGGCAGGTGTAGCTAAGAAATTCCTTGCCAGTTTGGTAAAAAGGTAAAGCCTCGTATTTAATATAGCGCCACTTAACGACGACGAAGCGCCATACCAGTAGCGCTGTACAATCGTAGAAGTGGTGACTGATCGGCATTGGCTATAGCAAATAGCGGCGCAAGGTAGCGGCGTCCATTGTCCGCGCAACGGACTTTGGACCCGTAGTTATGCTGCCATGCTACGCCCCAATCAACCACACAAGGCCTAGGTAAAGCCTAGTAAAGCACACTACTTGGATCCGGATCCGACCGGATCCAAAAATTCTGGATCCGGTGCACCCCTAGAGAAAAACAAGAGTGCACGAAGAGCATGGATCCCCGCCGCAATGCTTGTAACTGTGAAAGTTGACCCCAATGATCCGTGACCTAGTTAATAGGCAAATTAGGTCAATGTCGCCATGGGTGCACTTCCCCTGAAGAGGAGGTCAACATTATTGAATAGCATCCCTATCAGCCTGCTCGTTTAGGACACAGGGCCCTGCAAAGTTGTTACATACACACATGTATACGGACGGACGGACAAACGACACACGGACGTACGGAACTGCTCGTCACCATATCCCCGGCGGCGGGGATAATAAAACACTATTTCAAAAACACTATAAACTATAGAATGTCGTCAATATAGCTTTTGTCAAAACACTAATACACTATTAACGGAACTATGCATAGCATAAAGCAAAATGTTATTTGAAACTTCCAATAACTAATGCTATTTTATACAAAAATTTCAACAATAAGTCAATAATTAATACGACCGTTAAACTAAACGAAATACAATTACAGTTTTGCAGTTATTTCAACGTATACATGTCTGACGTGGATGAAATTTAGTTCAGCACAATTTAAGTGCCAGCAGGCAACAAACTGTAATTGAAATGAAAATCAGTTAAGTGACGTCAGCTATTTTACATACAAACAGAGATTACGACAATTAGCATTATTTGATTTCAGTTGACTATGGAGGTCGAAACAGTAGACGATAGGTTCAGTAATGTCTCTGTATCTGTTATTATTATTATTATTATTATTATTATTATTATTATTAATGTGTCACATGTGGTTCAACATGTGAGTCATATCAGTGACAGTTACTCGTAGTTCGCACTAACGACGACGTAGAGATAGAGCAAGAAAGTCCGTTTTAAATACGAGCTGAGCTGCAGCGACGACGAAAGTGCAAATTGAACTAGTTCAAGAATTACGCCTACTTCTTCAAATGCTAATTTCCCAATTTTTCCAAAAAAATGGCGTTAAAATGCCAACTGTTGAAAGCTTTGAGTGAAACACCGCAGCAGTAACACTGTTGACCCACGATAACAAACAAAGACTTAATAACGCCATACATGAATTGACAGATGAACGACCCATTCACCGCACGAGTATTCCACCCAGGGCATAATAATAAAATCTCGACTTTTGCAGATTCTACGGACCACACACGATGACACTGGTTGCTGACGGAATACAGTCCGTGGCCGAGCCGGCCAGCAGTCCGACGACGGATGCAATACGACCGTTGCAGTGTCCATATAGCAATCTGTAGTGTGTATTGCGAGTGACCACGTCGGGTCGTGACGATGAATACCGACTGAAAAGCAAGCAGACGGACAGTGTAAATGTAGATGGTGTGTCAGTGTCCATCCGCCGTCGATCCCATCCCGCTCCATTGTTCCGTCCGACCGATACGGCAGTTTTCAACCAGTTCGGGCCGACCCGGCGATTAATCGCATCGATGGTATCAACACTCTAGCGGCGTGTATGCACGACATCTGGCGGCGGCCGCGAGCGATACGACCGAGACCGTATCGAATCCAGTCCAGTAATTCGTGTCGACCGCGCCACGCCACGCCACGCTAGAAGCGATTACTTCCGGTCTCGTGACCGTCGCTACTAGTGTCGTGCTCTGTTGGTGATGGGATTGCATTGCATTCTGGAATGCTGCTGTCCGCCGGTGTACTAAGAAGGACAGTTTGCTGCTAATTTAGGCAGCTTTCACTCGGCTGAATGCAGTAACTAGTTTGGTTTAATGGCATCTCAAAATGTGACGCATTTCGGCTGTGATCAGGACATGTTCATTTACATCAATTCATACACAATGTCGGAATAGTGTCCTCGTAAGAATACTATTCCTGAAACTTTCTATATCACCCATATGCATTATCAGGTGATAATAACATCATCATCACATCGTCGTCGTAATCATCATTATCACCATCACCATCACGAGTATTTGTAGTGCGGCTGAACGCAGATGCATTCCATGAGTCAGTTAAACGAAAATCGGCAAACACTAAAAGCTAAGATAAATAATGAGTTGTAAGCTGTCGTCTAAAACCTCGGTTTGTTGTGTGTTTATGTTACTTCGATGTTTTCAAATAGATCGCGTCCAACGCTTTGTTGTCTACTGCGTTTACTTACATCATTCTTGTCAAGCCGTTTCCAATCACGACGCACAATATATTTTCGTATAAAGCGCGAAAGATGGATGTTTGAGTTGAGTTTAAACACGACTAAAATCAAGTTCTTTTGTGAGTCAGTCGATGTCGATGTCACTTTGTGTTCGTTTCTCACTCATTCGACTCGTCATCCTCGATCGTCATTCGTCGACGACAATTTCCTCTGAGAACATCTTCAACTTGCTCAATCGTCGCAGGTCGGATCGGTCGGGCCGAAATATCGAACGCGACCAACCAAATGATGCTCTAACGTCAATAGAAAGAAAAGACCAGTAATTGTGCCAGACTGAGAACATGTCAATGACAACTATATGGTAATGATCTATACTGTTGGACGTAACCAGGCGTGGATGCTAGGGGCACATCACAGACACGTGCCCGCCCCTCTATCAAATCGTCTAAAGTATCGCATTTTAGCGGGGATGACGAGTCGAACGAGTGAGAAATGAACGCTAAAGTATCGCTAAAATGCACCTATTTTTAGGATCAAAAGTTCAAATAGCTTCATAGCCAGTACCATTTTAGATATGGTACGTGACGATCAGAGATTTGTACAGTTGAACATAAATAACGTGATATAAATAAATTACACGATTGTGCAGCAGCTCACTTACTGATTCATGTCATTCAGACTGTTGAAAAAATTAATTCAGTGAATACTGAACGTAGTTCTATGACTTTAAGACTGCATATCGTCGACGGTCAGGAATGACAGCGGCGCAGTGTGTTCAGATAGCGCAGCTCAAAGTATTACAAGCTCGTGATCTGTATACGGACGTATATAGGGAGGCTATTGCGCCTGCCCCTTGGTGTGAGAAAAATTTTCGGCGCTTTTATAAATCGTAAATGGGAAACGTCCATTTACGTTGAAGTTATTTTGTGTAATTAATCTCATGGAGCCAGGTCCATGGTACGCCCCCGGATCTGCACGATGTTTTCTCGATCGTTTCAACTGTCACCGGATGATAGGAAAACTGATGCCGTCAGTCTGGAGTCTGAAGCGAAGAAGGAGACGGATCGGATGGAGTGAGTCCGTATGGAGCGCATGAGTTTGAAACGTGAGATCAATTACGATAGGACGACGACCGTACAGCTAGCTAGCGAGTAGCGATCGCATGCACTGATCAGACAGATCACAACTACCGGTAAATAGTGTAAAGAAGTGGTTATTTCATTATAAACACGTCTGTATGCCTACTAATTGTAATATTATATCTACTTGCTTACTTAAGTATTAAAGCACTTATTAACGCCATCAGCGCGTCGACCAATCAGAGGGCAGAGCTAGACAAGAGCTCCGAGTTTAAGTTTACTAATGCATAACAAGTTGCATTTTTAGTTCATTTTCGTCAGGAGAAATTGAACAGTATTGGTGTAGATCATCACGATCTATTATCTGTGAACTAGTGCATCGGCAAGTGCACTTATAGTAGTTTCCGATGAACGTTTGGTGAGATAAAGTGAACTGAAAACCGTTTGTTGCCGGACGGCCTCTCGGTTACTTCTCATTTCGTGGGTACTCAAGGTTCAGTCATCACTGATCTTCATAGCAGGTTCATCGTCAGCAAGACGTCGTCGGTCGACTACTGGCATCCATATACAAGCAGTTCTTCACTTCCTCCGTCGCAAGTATCGATCATTTGTGTTGTGTTACGAGTCTGCGAACTCGTTCAACTTGTGACATTGATTTAAACCTAGACTGAAAAGAGCCAAATTTAACTTGTATCGAATATTGTTAATAATATGTTCGATTATTATTGTGAAGTATTGATTGTCAACATTTGTATTAAAATAGAAAATTATTTTTATCGTCATTGATTCATCCACTCACGAACAATAATTTGAGTCATTTGATTAACATATGCAAGCTTTTCCTGCTTATTCTGGAATTTAGAATTCTTAGAAAATCGCAACCTTGCACATAGCTTCCGTGAATCTTGGTCAACCGTCTGCAGTGTAAAATAAACACAGCTGTTGTGCTTCAGTTGTGAACAAGCTAATTTTAAGGAAATGTAATGTAATGCCCCGACCGGCGTGTGGTTTTGCTATTTATTTAATGGAATATAGCTTAACTTTTGCGTCACCGGAATTACCCCGATCTGCACATGATGCATTGTCTGTGACAGCATTAATCGGCCTGGTGACCTTGACCTTTTGACCTCGTGTGATGGGCTTCCATCATGCCAATTTTGGGCTTCCTAGGCCTTTTTGTTCTCGATCGAGTTAGGTCGAGGCACGCGACAGACAGACAGTGAGAGCCGGACAGACAGACACCGGCCATCATTTCATAATGTCCCCTCCCTATGGAGGTTTTGCGTAATTAGAATGAAAAGTGGATCGAAAGGCTGCTATTGATGACGCTAATATAAATTTTTATTAGTAGCCATACTGAAGGACAGGACAACCAATGTGTAACTATCAACAAAAGAGCAAACAATGACAAAATGATATTTTGTAAGTTCAACCGCAGTGAAATGATTGTATCGAAATACCATGACACTGTCACTGGTTGCAATATACACACATGTAGGCCTACCAGTGGAGATATGCTGCCGGTCCCGAAATGCTGGATACACGCGGGTAACATTTATTGTGCCTATATCGCGGCTTGTCGCTTATCGTGCCACAAAGGAACAACAAACGTCGTTTTCAACTTCAGCGTCATATTCAGTAGACAATCATCTAGAATAAGTCCGTATCGGTATTTATGCGACTTTTACAATCTGTGTGGAAATCCTGTCTGATAAGTACCAAACGCACTTTTCAGTCTGTGAATACAAGGCATACAGCATGTTAATACAAGTAGCCTATACATTTTGCAGACAGCAAGCTCCGTTGTTTAGGAATTCATCACGTTTGTGGCACTCAATTAATCTAGCAGGACCCCAGTCGATCAAATGCCTTCAATGTCGATCAAAAAGTCAGAATAAATGCGGAATACCTTGTCGACGACATTATTATTATTATTATTATTATTATTAGACACGAATAACAGTGTCTCAAGCACGTGGCTATAGGAGGAGGCAAATGCCCCAATGGCCCAAACTGCCTTCTTGCCCCATACAAATTTATTTGACAATTTTTAGAAATCATTTGCGACTAATGTACCCAGTGCTTGCCATTTGAAAATGAGAGGTGATCGAAAAATCGATCGCCTCACGCAGTGTAGGCGATCGATTATTATTGGACTGTTAGCAAATTTAGCAATGTAAATATTGTCAGCCTACTACCCCATCCATCATACCCCACTAAGTGCCTGTGAGGGCTGGCTGTTGATTGCGCTGTCGGCCCCCGCATTTTTGTTGTCTAGTTGGAAACTGTAAGACTGTAAAGCGCTAAAAGTCTGCAATTTGATAATAATTAAATGATAATGTAATGCTGCGTAACGTTTATTTGCAAACGTCACTGTAGATTGTTAGTTGCAGCCTAATTTACAACGACTGAGAATTAATTAATCGCATATTCGCATCAGACGACCGAAATTTCCCGTGGTGATGCGCCAGTTAGTAGGCGGTGTTTAGGCGATCGATTAAGGAGAGCGATCGATCGATCGCCTCAAATGGCAAGCCCTGGTCACAATGCCATAGTGCCACCCCTAAGGACGGCCCTGGCTATTTTCATCCTCTATTATTAGTCACATGCGTTGTATTGGTGCATGTACAACAGACTACGTCGACGGGTACGGCGAAGTGGAGTTCCTCAACGCGCTCGTCGTTCCACTGACGGACAGCTCTGGCGTCACGTTCATGAAGGGAGTTGACGGCTTCCCCGCGTTCTCGTTCGCGTCGACGGCGAATGTCCGTCGCCCCGCCGGCGAGCTCGTCTACCGTGTCGGCCCCGACTTCTCCCTCGTCGCGTCCGTCCTGCCTTTCACCGCTGCTGGCGGGTCTGTCTCTCACATTCTTGACAGAAACGTTTTTTGTCTCTGTTTGATGTCATTATGTTTGGCGCCCCAGAGCTTTGGTGGTAAGGCGCCTTAGCAAATCTACGGATTTGATTTGAAACGTAAATAATAATTCAGGGCCGGATTTAGGGGGTCCATGGGGCCATGGCTCCGGGCCCCCCACCAGTAGGGGCCCCACCAAAATAAATGTCGTAGCTCAGCAGCGCCTTACAAAGTGTGCCTAGTTAAAATAATTAATTAAAATAAGTACATAATTAAAATAAGTTCGTAAAATAAAATAAATGATGATCCATCCTCAATGTTGGCCCCGGGTCCCACCAGCAAAATCTGGCCCTGAAATAATTACACCTCCGTCAAGCAGGAAATGCTTTCAGTTTGTTGGATCTGCCTGTTAACGAGAGATTACAGAGAAAGTCGTGGATACATTTTCAGGAAATTTTTGTGGAAGGGCAGTCGACCCTGGGAAAAGGAACACTTGATAAGATTTTTGAGGTGATCTGCTTTCTAATCTAGATCGAGAAATACTGTTT
>Ga0209145_1000293_pt1 | contig 10453 bp, 6 predicted proteins | sample WorMetfiPIANOSA2_FD_187396 | JGI IMG/M metagenome (GOLD analysis project Ga0209145, IMG submission 187396) | Marine gutless worms symbiont microbial communities from Max Planck institute for Marine Microbiology, Germany - Olavius filocauda... | ecosystem: Host-associated > Annelida > Digestive... | reverse complement strand
GTCGATAATGTATTGTACGCTACAGTCCGTGAAGCAAGGAATGTCCTGCTGTTCATGACTGCTAAGTTGTCGTTTGCCCGGACACCTCTGCCACATATGTGGTGTTTCGTAGTCCCGTGAAGCCGATGGGCAGGCGCGCTGATGGAGATGATGAAGTTCTTCAGGCATCTGATCCATATGATCAAGTCTGTGACGAGAATCTGTACAAGTGCCACCAAAATATAAGAAATAATCAAAGTACATACAACTTCAACAAACTCAGCTCCACAATGAAGACGGTAGTCGAACGACAACAAAAAGTACAATGTCGCCTTTCAGTGCCTAACTGCACAAATCACAATTTAATAAATGGCTTTTAGTGATAGGTTACTATTAATTAAACAGCTGAATTTATAAGAGTTTTGTACTAACATATCATGCTTCTGTACGAGTGTCCTGAGCGAGGTTCCACAACAGTATCGAAGTGATTCATTGCTGAATCGACATCAACCATTGTACTCTTGTTACTGCATCACATTCAACAACAACTTTGGCTACAATAACTTACGATCAACAAGTGTTATAACAACAGCCAAGACATGACCACCGTCACACGTAGCACGAAAGTCGTGTTCATTGCAGGGTACCAGCTGATACAATTACCATAGCAACCCTTAGTCAGTCATTTAGCAGTTTAGCTGTCGTCTGCTACTGTTGCTATGGTAACTGCAGGTGGTTCTCGACTCGTATCAAACTTTGCAGCCACAATCAGTAAGAAATTGAATAACAATCCTCTCTGAGAAAAGTACTGATATATTTATACAGTATATTTTCGAATTTTCATGAAATTATTCCAAATATTTATGGAGTCCGGTTTTTATTGAGACACAGTGTAGTTTATGTAGCATCACCTGAACAAATGCAACAAACCCAACTAACCTGGTCTTTGTACAGCAAACACAACAAGCTATCTAAGACTATTTATAGCATGCAACTAATATGGCTACTTTCAGCTCACGATGTAAAAAATGGTACAGTATAACTTGTACAGACCACACACACTGCCTAGTTCACAAAGACGTCTGTAAAAATGCAAAATATGCAAAGTAAACTTAACTAGAAGCCACTCATACAGTTCAAACCCATGCCGTATTGCTGCTAACCCTAACCCTAACCTTTCAATCCAAAACCATATCACTTGTAGGATTATCCCAAGGTCATTCCCTAGACCAAGTTCGAACACTTTAGGATCATTCGTCTGAATTATGCTCCGATTATTAATGTGAAAAATGCACTTATTGACCCTGTGATCTTGACCTATGACCTTTCAACCCCAAATCCATGCCAGTTCTAGGGTATCCCAAGTTTGAACTCTTTTGGATCATTCGCTTTTGAATTATGCTGCAAACAAACAAATGGACTCGAAAATCATACCCACACCAACCGACATAATTGGCGTGGGTAATAATGATAATCAGATGATACTATTACTAGTAAGTGTAGAGAATGGCTCTGTACAAACTAACTTCAAGTCAGCCGGGAAATAACCAGCTCTGTTGACAACCGTCCGCTTCTCTGCAGCCGACATCCAATCTTCCCACACAAACAGTGGACGAGCTGCACAGCAAACATTTCTTCAGTCAAGAAACTAAAATGCCTGTTGGGCTGCGGTCAACTGATGTCTGAGAACAGGATGGTCGTTACAATGGTGTGTGTGACGATTGTGCACTACTTCAACATGAAAACAGCAGGTTCACACAACATATACACATACTGATTTAACACTAAATTAGATTTCAAATTTCTCATGCACCATTTTATCTTTACATCGACACTTGCCAAGTCTCCTATTAATCATATTCACGTCAGGGACACACTTTAGTTTAATTAAACTCCACCTAGATTTTGTGTCTGTTGGAATTAGAAAACGTCATTATAGTCTGTGTTGCAACGATGGGACCAAGAGAGTAAGTACCAAGATCAAGACAGTAAGCTTCAAGATCAACAAGACACTAGGTCCCAACAGCAAGACAGTATCTTTAAGACCAAGACTGCTACAAGACAGTAACCTTATTAACCTTCAAGACCAATGAGCAGACACAATGAAGACACTCGTCTCATAACTTCTGAGGCCTTTATTGCTCCTGCTGCTAGTTCTATTTGGTCCATTTGTCAGGTAGTATAATTTCTGAATATTTCTTTTCTTTTTTGACATTACAGTCATTTGTAAAAAGAAAGACAAAATTTGGCTATAAATTTTGTTCACTAAAAACAAAACATAACTTCCAGATGCTTACCGGGAAAAAGGAATCAGTTTTTATCAAAATATTAGAACTCCTAATCTATTTTTTCAGTGTGGTTCCTGATGACTGTCGTGAGTCGGCATGTGCACGCAGGTTTATCTAATCAAAGAAACCATGTTGACAGATATTGCAGAAGTACTTACAGGTGCCAGCATGCAGCAGCCGGTATTTTATATTTAACAAGAATTTGAGAACAGCATTTTCCCACATTTCGCACGACCTATACAGTCAGTTTGGACTATGACAACATGTGTGATGCAATGTCTCCATGGCAGGTGTCTTAAACTGTCTTGGTCATGAAACACAAGATCAAGACAGTAAGGGCAAGCAAGACCAACACCGAGACAGTGATGGTGAAGACCAAGACCAAGACAATAACCCTCAAGACCAAGACAGTGAAAATACTGCCTTGAGACAGTGTCTTGAGACTTCCCATCACTGCTGTGTTACTTGGAATGCTAGGCATACTACAAAACAGATACCAGGCGGTATGTGCATATTTGTGCTGCATAAACCTGGAGCTGAACAGGCTCTCCACACGACGCACTGGTCTGTGGACTTCCAGCTTCAGCTGGTGTCTGGCTGAGGGCTACAGAATTGGAGATCAGCACCGCCCTATGAACCATTGTGGCTCCGGGACTTTTTAAAATTAATTCTTATGCATAACTAAATTCACAAAAATTAAGTGTATTTCATCTTTACATTGACACTTGCCAAGTCTCCTATTAAACAAATTCACATCAGATTTCACATAAACTTCAGTTTAATTAAACTAAATTTTATTTTTACAGCAATAAAAACACAGGAAAACGAATTATTTACACCATAACAACCAACCATATTGCTTTCTGACAGAAGCTAGTCTGGCATATTCTGACCATTGCCTGCAAATAAACAAGTTTTCAAAATATTTGAATAAAAAGTTTTCATTTGCACACACAATCGTGTATCAACTACCGCAGCTGAAGTTGAAAGATATATTTTTAAATAAAATACAACATTCATTTCTTATAAATTATCAGTGTCACTTTTCATTTTACATGCTACCAATAACAACTAAGTTCAAGTAAAAACAGCGAGTCAGTGTATTACTTTTCTGTGGTATCATCTAACTGGAAGAGTAGTCGGAGTATAACGATGATATATGCCATTGCAAGCACTGACGGATTGGTCAACAAACTAGTTGCTCGTGGAGTAAGCTGCACCGTTGGACGCTGTCTCTCAATTAGATTGCTTACAAAGCCATGTAGCTCACCTACACAGAGCCACAGATATTAGTACCAGGGGTGTGCGGAAAACCAAAATTCGGTTCAGATTCCGATATAAAAAATCTGGACCAAATCCAAACCGCCAAAAAATTTAACATCCGTGCAGATGGTTTTCAGACAGAAACTGCATGCAATCCACAGTTCAAATTAAAAGTGACAAAAATAATTTTACTTGCAGTCAATGTGCAGATAAAGAACATTTTAAAACACGTCCGAAACCAAGTTTAGCATATGGTATGCACAGTTCATTCAACACAGCACAGTAATGCTGTAATATGTGCTGTAAATTAACTACTCAAGTATTACAAAGTAGTAAATAACTACAATATCCGAACTGAACAGTTTTTTTTTCAAACCAAACTGAACCAAACTCATTCTGAACCGAATCTGAGTTTTTTCAAAAACAGAACCGAACTGAAATAAAATTACTATTCTGCACATCCCTATTACACACCAGTACACCACTTGCAAACATAGCAATTAATCAATGAAGAAAATCGTTAATGCGCATTCAAAAACTGGTGGGTGATTGGGTAGCCAGCTTAGTCTACCACACGAGACTACAATGGTCAAACAATGAACTGGCAATCAGGTGACACGTTCAAATGCCAGCCATATACCACTATGTCATCCACCTTCAGCAGGTTGTTCACATACCTTTGCCTAGCATCTCTAAAGTTAAGATCATTATGGCAATATAAAAATGACACAATTTAAAAATTAAATTGTAAAAAATGGAAAAGTAACTAAATAAGAAAAACCGATGAGCATAGGAAATCTGAAATAGAGTCTGGGATCCAAGAAGGCAGACCGGTAGGTTAGATGTCTTTCCACAACTCCTCAAAGACTGGAGTGAAAAAAAAGAATGAGTGACATAATAATATGGCTCAAACATTGCATAAAAATATAAGACAGTTAATAACTTTCAATCCAACTGCTAAAAATAAAAAGTAACATGAGAATATGCCATCTCCATACATCTTCTATCTGTGGAACTTCCTTTTTGTTTCAGCGCATTTCAGTTTTACTGTTTCGGTTTAATTCTGTTTTGTTACATGACGGCTTTGTGTTGGATGACTGCCTGGAGCAGTAGTCTTTCCAGCATTTTCTATTTCTGATTTTTTTTCTTACCCTCGTTTTTACGAGGGTTTAAAAAATAATAATAATAATATTAATAATAGTACCCAATAATATATGCATTTCTATACTGCCATGGGTCATAACTTCAGAGGTTATTACAAACTGTTTAATTAATACTAAATAGTTTGCAAGATTAATCCAAATAAACAGTTTAATCCAGCTGCTACGCTGCCATATTCCAATTAAAATGATTGTTGTTTTGCATTTACTGGATGATATACATCCACTGGTCCACGTGAAAGCTGGATATTTTGTTACAGTAAAATAATATCTCAACAAAATTTAGCAGCAGTGATATTAATGTTATCAAAGTCTGCGGAAGAATAAAGCACATACATGGCAGGTTCAGTTCAACTATATATCGGCTTGCTAACAGTCCAATGTCGACCGGTGGAAACCGATCTAGTTCAAGATAGACAACCAGACGTCCACATATATGCAGAATTCCTTCTGGTGTCGGCACATGCTGCACACACGTTTGATCAGCTACAACTGATAAGCACTTGGCTTTCATTCAAATAGACTACTTTTCTGCACTTAGTCAGACTGGATGCCTAGATAAACCTTACGGATTGCTGAGACCAGATTTTTTATACTGTAAATGTAATACCGTTCCTGATGTCCGAACAGCAGTGTCAAAACTTTAAAGGCAAACAAGTACAGTAGATGCATCACTAAAATAACATCATTTTATGGTACCATCACTTTCTGACCACTGCACTTAGTCAGTGATAAGACACAGCGTCTACTTACAGTAAGTAATGACAGATGTGACAAGGCAATCTAGTGCCAAATTGGAATGCAACTCGGACATCTTTTGGCTAACAACACAATCTATTAGCATCAAACAAAACTAGTGCTAAAACGGATGTATATCTCTGTGTGAGTGTAAAGACTTGATTATCAGCAACAACATAAGAGCCCAACTTGAATAAGGAAAAATATGTTTTTCTAAGCTAATGAAGAAGCAGAAACAAACAAACAAACAGCGGAAACAAAAGTGATCACAAAGAGACAGATCCAAGTTTGGGACATAAGTAAGTAAGTAAGAAAGTAAGTAAGTAAGTAACATAGATTTATATAGCACATTACGTGAGACACCCCTAATGCGCTAAACGTGCTGATAGGCAGAGAAAAGGTGTATTTTCAACAATTGTCCGAAAGCATGAAAGGATCATCTGACAGCAACTGCACTACTGTAACTACACATGACGACAAGTACTGATATCATGGGAATGTGTTGAGGACAAAGAGGCAACCATTGGTCGCCAACATCAGTGTTTCTAATGTAGCACCCACTCAGGAGACGACAGGACGTTAACAACTTATGATGCTTAAGATATATACATATTATCCTTGAGATATATACATATTATCCTTAAGATATATACATATTATCCTTGAGATATATACATATTATCGTTGTCATTATTATTATGCAAGCTATCACTGACCAAACTGTGCAAAATACCAGCATCAAACCTTAGCACAGAATGTTTCTTGGTCTTTGTTGGAATAATGCATATCCCCTGGCAGCAAGTCAGTAGCATGTCTATATGGCAGTCGACCATTTATTATCCATCTGCAATTGAAAATTAAAATTACACATTTGTAACATACAAATGAATGCACAAACTCTGTGCTGTATTGTGTACCACATTGTACCCAATAATATGCACAGTTCTTACAGTTCTGATGAGCAGTTCTCACAGGTGAACTAGGGCCTGTTTAACCTGTGTTATTGTGTGTGTGTGCTTTTTCTTAGCTGGGCCAGTTAATGTTTGTCATAGGGTTACTGGTTAGTTTTTATTCCTTGTATAGGGTGTGGCATAAAAACAACCCCTAAGAAAACCAAAATTTCCAGAAAACGACAAGGCATATTTTGCTTTATTTTCACAAGTTAATGTCAAGATATATGAGATGTGTAAATTCATCTGTGAGATGCGTAAATTTCAGTAAGACATTCTATCAGCTATCACCAAAACTTTCTCAAAATAGGTGACTGAACTAAAGTGAAGAGTACTAGTGGTAGCGTAAATACACTAGAAAAGGCTCACCCATACACGTCGCTTGGCGTCACTTGAGGGTTTGTGTACATGAGGGCAACAACAGCCAGACATAACACTTTCGGCATTGTTATACAGTTAATGTGATAATCCTCATTACCAGCATCTGATCTGTTCTACACACCACATGTACATCAATTCTATTATCCACTTCATTGACCACAATAAACAATATATGTATAGATATTACCGTGAAATAAACTGTTACTGATTAGACTAAAAATGAATAGAACTAAAGTCACTCGATAGAGTACAAATTCATGGGTTCATCCTATCGCATTGGTAAAGTCAGAAGAGCCTGAAGTATGTTTTTTTTGTAACACAAACCCTAACGTTGACCTCAAAACCATACCATAAATGTAGGACATCCCAAGATCATTCCCTATACCAAGTTTGAACACTTTATTCATTTTTGAGTTATCGTGTGGACAAACAGACATACACACAAAGACACGGATGATCGCTACACTCATGCAACTACTGTCGGCATGAGTAACTAGCTGCTAACAACGTGCCTATGGTCATTGGTCATTTGTAATGGTACGACCAGACACACAAACCCACGACCTATCATAAGGCCAGTGATAGCCACTGTACACACTCACAAGAACTGTAATTAATATAGCGGTAACACACAATAGTCTAACAGTCAAACCATGCTGTGCATGAGAAATGTGCAAGAAATTCATACAGAACACAATGATCAGTTCTTCTCAGCACAAAACTACAGGATCAGCAGTAGGCCTAAGTTTTACGAGTACACTGCTTACCAATGCAAACGGCAGACCCTCAAAGTCTGTCGGCACTTTGTTCTGAGTTCGAGCTTCTACTTCTTCCTGTACTTTCCTCTCTTGTTCCATCAGTGCAACAAAGTCATGATCACCACCAGTGTAAGACAGAGCATTGTCTCCTTCATAAAACGTCTCCGCCTTAATTGCTTCCATCAATTCATTCTGTGCCTGCGAGAACAACAAAACACATCATGCAGCAGATACAAGTTACATAATCATCATTGTCAGTTTCTATCAAAGCAGCCTAGCTTGTTAGTCCCACACTTACGTTAGATTGCCCCATAAACATCGTCGGCCTCTTTCTAACCAATCTGCTTCAGTTTCTTCTCACTCGACCAATACTAGTTCACCCATCTCATCCTCCTTACTACTCAGTAACCACATACTTTGTTCAGTAAATGAATGCCAACATAGCAATACATTTGTAGAAAAATTTTGCACACAGACAAACATGTGGAGTACAAATGAAAAAGTATGCAACTCTTTGACAATATTTGCAATTCAGAAAAAAATGATAGTTTATGGGTTGTAACAACATAGCATTATCACGTTTACTTTCTATTTTTTGTCTCTGTTTATTTATTTATTTTTTCTCTGTCTCTGTCTATCTGCAGTTGCATTTTGTCAACCTGTCTAATAAACGAATATGAATCAATGAATGAATTAATGTGTGCAATAAATGTGAAAATCTCACAAGCATGCTCTTAGTTGTGAAGTCGGGGTTTCGACGTTTCCTGGTAACCAACATTCGAACTGGTTTAATTCTTGGATCAGCAACTGTTCCAGGATACACATCCCTACACACCACAAAAATCATTCTTTATAACTAATTAACAAAAAAATCTAAAATATCTACCATAAACCATCTAATAAGATCCAATATCACAAGAAAAACAGATGTGAACAAGTCGAGTGATACAAAACAGCATTTACCTGCTTCTTCCCTTCAGTAACTTGTTATTAGTTGCCTGTTTAACCAGCTCAGAGAATGCAATGCCGCATTTCCCAAGATATAGCACCCACAGACGAAACGCAACGTCCTACAACAAAAGCAAACCTGAATCTACAAAATATAATACAAAAAATTAGTAATGAATTAAGTACATCAAATCCACGCAGTTCTCAAATTTTAGTAAATTTCTTTGGTCTGACAAATGCAACTATGCATCCAGGTAGTCAAAGACAGCTGAACAGTGTGATGTAATATAGAGGAGTATAAAACTACAAAGAACAATACTCACTACAGTGCAATATCTGCACCAACAAATATGTTTTAGTTGGCAATGATAAACTGTTACACTATATTGTAATCAGGATAATCATTAATATGCCCTGATCTATGACACATCTGATTGGTCACGTTGATGTGGTAGCTGTGTGACCTCATTTTTAAGCAACCAAAAAACTGAGAACATTACCCTCTGCTGTTAATTTTTCACTCACAGCTCTCACAATTTTTAATTAATACTCTCAAATTGCAATCGTAATTTTCTAACAGCAACTAAAAGGTACTCATGGAGTTCAAATCCATGCCGTATTGCTATCCCTAACCCTGACCTTTCAGCCCCAAAACCATGTCACTTCTATGATATCCCAAGGTCATTCCCTATAGCAAGTTTGAACACTTTGGGATCATTCGTTTTTGAGTTATGCTCCAAATATTAGTGTGAAAAATACACTTATTGACCCTGTGACCTTGACCTTTCAACCCTAAACCATGTTACTTCTAAAATATCACACTATACCATCTGAATTATGCTGCGGATACACAAACAAACAAACAGACAGACGGTCTCGAATGTCCTACCCATGCTGACCAACAAAGTCGGTGTAGGCAATTAACATTTCTATCAAAACTTAACTTATTCCAGGTATGATGCCACTGTATTTAAAATGCTGAAAGTTCCATCAAACCCAACCAAACATTTATCAGTTAAAAACTACTGAATGCAATGAAAACATTCAACCACTCTGAAATCTTGTGACTGACACAGACCAGTAATTCCGACTTAGCGCCGAGTCGAATCAAAGCTTTGACTTGTTCCTTGAGTATAACCTGGAATGCTTCGTGAGTCCGCCATGGTCGACCGTGGTCTGTTATCAGACACGCACATCACTCAGTGTATTAACATTTAACATCGTTAGAATTCTAAAGAAATCAGTTTAATATATATTCGCTTATTGTGTTTTGCAGTCACAGAGCAACTGGATATGAACATCAAGAATATTAAGAAAATCTAAAACATATATACAATAATACAATGCAATGCGATATAATACGAGGCCTATTATATTGCACTGCATTGTATTATATAATGACAGGTCTATGTTGTTAGCCAATGCAAGCCTAAATCTTAGGGAATATAAAATGCACTGTAACCAAACAATGGTAATGCACATTTGCCACACTGATGTTGAACAACAGAAACATATTACAAAATACTATAACCTACAAATAAGATCAATCTCTAAGCTATCATCAAGTACTTTAAAAGTGTTCACTGTAATGCGTATACTATTAACATGTAATTATTAGGGCTGCAGCAATTAATGATTAATCAATCGATTGATTGTTAAAAATTTTAGCAATTAAAATTATTTTAACGATTCACAGTAATCCACCATTTACTTACTTAACATCATATTCACAGTTGTGTTGCAGTATAAATAATCAAAAGATCACGATAGGAACTGCAAGTACTGTGAAACACAAGTCCATTTCAGGCCACTAAAGTAAACGGTTTGGTTTTAAAGTTAGTCTGACTAGGGGCTTAGCCCCTAGATTAGGGCAGGGTAAAACGATCGCGATCTCCTTCAGAAATTTGCAATGCTCGACCTCCCCGACCACGTATACAACTGGCTGACGGACTTCTTTTCCAACCACTCTCACTGCACAAAATTCAGGG
>Ga0209145_1000292_pt1 | contig 10458 bp, 6 predicted proteins | sample WorMetfiPIANOSA2_FD_187396 | JGI IMG/M metagenome (GOLD analysis project Ga0209145, IMG submission 187396) | Marine gutless worms symbiont microbial communities from Max Planck institute for Marine Microbiology, Germany - Olavius filocauda... | ecosystem: Host-associated > Annelida > Digestive... | reverse complement strand
GTATGCAAATGAGGTTGCGGAGACAGTGATTGAAGCTCAAAGTAGGTGATGCGGAACGGATAATGTGCTCGGGACTTCACGCCCCGGGGATACATATTTTAGGCTTATTTTGCACCTTGTCTCACGTTTCCTGTGCAAGAAATCACGTGGACTGTTATTGCCGTTGGCTACTGTCATTTTCTGCTGTACACGAGCACTGTTTCTTTAAATTCATGAATTATAATTTTTTTAACATTTCAGCTTGTTGTTGTTGTTGCACTTATTACAATTTGGGAGTGAACAGTTTTTGTATAGTGATGATTTTGTCACTTTTTGTAATAAATTTAGAAATTTCTATTGCATTTACAATAGCATATTTGCAGCAAAATTGTCTCCATGTTTAGTTTTGTTTCATTTAACAAGTATATGTATATTATATAATATACACAGGTACGGTAATTTGTATTTATGATAGATTCATACCATCATGGACAGCACACAGCATGATGCTCGTGCGGGGAACAACTTTGTGATCATCGGATCTGCTATAGATGGGTCTGGCCGCATAACATCAGACATGGTTACTGACTGGTTAACTCGGTTACAGCACGCAGTGTCTCAGGATCGATCAGCCCCACAGACATCAGTGCCTCGTGTCAGCGTTGACAGTAGTCCAGTCGAAGAAAGTGATGTCATCGTCGAAGTGCAGGAGTTTGTACCAGAAGAGGAAATAACTGTTGCTGAAAGTGGCGAAATCATTCGTTCTAAAGCATCCAGTAAGTGTCCCAAGGTTTTAATGCTTCAGTGTGATAGGAACTGTGTCAGTAAGTGAGTGAACAGAGTGTTGTGTCCCACTCGACACATAATAGGTCATTTCGGAGACCATTCTTCCAGGCGAACGATTGCATCAGTACTTACAATTCACAGCGACTAAATATACGTTAAAATTAACGTCACTAAAACTAACGTTATGACAAACAGACTAGCCCTAGTTGAGAAAAAAACATATGCAAAAACACTGCACAAAAATAAGGCCTAAATCTGAACCAACTGTTTTGGTTTACCTGTAAGAACTCCTCATATGAGTATCAGCGAATTGCGCACCATTGCAGTACACAGTACACCACAGGACAGTGCTGATAAACGTTAAACTGCTGGAATGAACAGATACGTTATGCTTACGCATTACACGTTATGCTTATGCATAACACAAATGAACACTGTAAACAGTAGGCCTAATGGAGTCCCTGAGGACATGTCCTTGTCTTTGAGGATCCTTGAGGACACTTTTAACTAGGGACCTGCGAGAATTTGAATCTGACGATTCGATTCGAAAGTGACGGGTTCATTCGAAATATTCGAATCGGCCGCACCTGCCATCGTACCACGAACCACGCTCACTGTTCAACAAAAAAACTTCAACCGTTGCGCCATTGTAATTGAGATTTATTTTATGTTTATGATTTTATGTTTATGTAGCAAGAACATACACACTTGCTAGCACTGTAGGAGCGATCGTGCAATATTGTTTGAGGAACCAGGAGAATCCACACATTGTGCACATCTCTGTTCATCAGTAATAATTATTATTACTTCATTTAATCAGCAATTGAACACGTAAACGACTACACCCTGATTCGATTCAAATTCGAATCATAGCCACTAATTCGATTCGTGTTTCGATTCGAACAAAAATTTCCGATTCACAGGTCCCTACTTTTAACAATCCTTGGCCTTGGCAGTCAAGTCCTTGTCCTTGTCCACTTGTGTCCTGGACTCCATTACTGCAAGCAATAATAATGATGTCTTTGTGCTCTGGCAGCCACTTTGAGTCGGTCATATTTTTTGCTGAAGTAAAACATAATTTTGTAGAACATCTCCACAGGTTTTTTTAAATTTAACAGTGTACCGTATAATATTATATATCCTTGGCCCTGACACCGTGGCTTGAAGCCTTGGCCTTTGTCTTCACATTTGTGTCCTCGACTCCATCACTGACTGTAAACTGTGTAATTATATTTCTGAAATCACTGAAAAAGTGCATGGTCCTACAAGGCACCGAAGTGATATACTTGGTGTCAGACCCATCGGATAATGTGTTAAAACGGTAATACTGTAGGAATTTCGCTGTAGGGTGTTGTATGTGATTGGCGACAGTTTTTGCTTGGCTGTGAGACAGTGCTGTTTTTATGCTGATTTCCTGTTGTTTGTAATTATTGATGACATTAGTACAAGCATGCAGGTCATTTTTAACGTGCGTCAGTCATACTGCACACGTTATTGATATAGGCTGGACGTCTGTCCGTCCATCTGTCTGTCACATGCTGGTATTGTGTCGCAACGGCTCAACCTATCGTCAAACTGTCTTCACTGCCTGGTAGTCTCATGATTCTAGTTTTCTGAGACCATACTTTTTCCCAGAATTCCAATGGGAACACCCAACGGGGGCATTAAATGCAAGGGGTAGGAAAAAGTTGCAATTTCCGACCAATATCTCGCTATAGCTCGTAACGGTTGAAGATAGATGGGTATATTCTGCTATGCGTTTGACCAGCATTGAATCCTCTTTCCATCCATGTAACATTTATCGCGATTGTCCCAGGGGCATACCCAGTGGAGGCCAAAATGTGCAAAAATGTGCTAAAATGGCAAACTTTTGAACTTACGGGTTGAATTACTGGAAAGATAGATGTGTACATGATGCAATGCATTTGACAAGCATTGAATCCTTTTTTTCATCCATGTGACATTTACCGCGATTTTCCCAGGGGCGTACCCAGGGGAGGCCAAAATGTGCCTTAGGCTGATTGCAGAAACTGACGCACGTTCCATTGGCAATAGCCATACTTGTTGATATTCGTTGAAAATGACATGACATTGTTTGTTTAGCAGCTGCTGCAACGTCGTCACATTCTACATCAGTCAGTGTGACAACCACGTTACAGACTCAGTTACCTAAAGAACAGCCGGAAAGCCATCCAGAACTGACGTTTAGTTATGAACTCCAGCAGGGCTACCGCATTCTCCGTGAACTGACCAGTGACTCAAATAAGTCATTTGTTGGGCCGTTCGTCAACCCCATTGACTCGTCGTCACCCGACTATGCTGAATACCACAACCGTGTTAAACGTCCCATTTGGCTAAAGCAGAGTAAGTTGATGAACAGCTTTAAAAACTTACATGTGGTGAATTTGCAGAATTTGTTTCAGTGTTACATATAAGCCACACTATACAGTAAAGGTTAAAAATTAGGCAAGGTAATGTATAAGCTGTAGCAGATTTAAGCGCACGTTTACAGTTAGTGGTGTAGCTCAGTGGAAGACCATCAGTCTCTGGCCGGCGACTTTCTCTGGCCTGCACCTGACCTGCAGTTGATGGGTAACCATTTATATGGGTAAACCATCACCTGCAGGTCAGCTAACTAGGCCAACTCAGCCTTTCATCCTCTTGGGGTCGATAAATGAGTAGTAAACTGCATGAGATGGCTGTTATCACTATCGGTGGTAGCGCCATCTGGTGAATACTTTACGAGGTAAAGGCAGGTGTGGTGTACTTTGCAGCCTAAAAACTTTGTGATCCATACCTGAGCACTTCAGAGGCGAGGTTCTCACAATGGGGTGCTATACAAATCCAGCTTTTTTTACCTTTACATTTATGTTCTCCAAATTTATGCAGTTGTATTTAGTTTTAGATATTGATCGTTTTCAATAGTTAGTAGTCGGTAAAGCATTGAAACAAGGACACAGTGGTTTGTAGTAAGTGGAAAGATTAAGAATGGTAACCAAGCTAATAATGGTGACAGCGAGTGCTTGTGTGAGTAATTTCTTTGATGATTCATTGATTCTGGTACCAGGTCACCCAGTTGGTCAAGGAGTAAGTGCTGAAAACCAAGTTCTTTGTTTGTTTACTGGTTGTTTTGTGTTACATACTTATTCGCCATCTTTGTAATGTACGTACCGTTATACCTCGAAATGCTGGTGCAAGTATGTTGCTTTTTGTAAGCATGTGTCCATCAAAAGCAGTTATTTTGTGAGCTAATGAGTAATGACATCAACATCTGTATAAGAATTTGTAAGGTTAAGATAATTTAGTTGCCTGTTTAATAACATGTATTATACAGTCTATAATTTTTTATTACCAGTACTGAATATGATGCCATATAATCAATAGCAGCATGTTGTAGCTTACTACATAGTCAGCATTCTTAACTGCAGTAATTATAATAAATTGGCATAGTGCAGTGAAAGTAATGGGATGCACATATGCTGAGATGAGATGACATGAATACATGTATTTTTTTACTTGTAGCTGAGCAGTAGTAGTCTGTTTGTTGTTTGTGTTGCATAACCAGTTCGAGAAAAGTTTGAGACGGGCGTGTACAAGACAATTACGGAATTCGTTGCCGACATGCGCCTGTTGCTGGAAAACTGCTACCGGTTCAACGGCCCTGATCATTCCATTTCACGTAAAGCTCAACGCATCGAAACGCTGCTCGAACAGAAACTGGTTCTGCTGTCAAGGTTCTGGCGTTAATTTTATTTACTTTTGGCAAGAATGTTTGTGCGAATCAGTTAATAAGTTGTCAGACATGGTTATAGAATTTATATATCTCGCTGAAAAATTTATGATGTCATATACCGTAATTAGCCATTTTTACACATAATCAACGTCAACCTAAGCAGCTTTCAAAAACCAACTCGAGACGTATTTGTTCATTTCATACAACATGCAATAACTGTTTAACAAATTATGAGTAGTGGATGTTGTAGTGGCTGTCCATATATAAATTGTCATATTATTATTATTATTACTATATTTCACAGTTCTCCAGTCTCCACTGAATTTGGCAAAAGATCCTTTAGCTACGTTGCCCACACAATCTGGAATGGTTTGCCTCTTGACATAAGAGTCTCCCCACCACTGATACCTTTATGCGCCATCTCAAGACCTACCTTTTTATATAGCCTTCCAGTGTTGCCCACCTAGCAGCTGTCGGCGCCTCCGATTCAGTGTTATTACGGTACTGACTTTGTGCTGTAGTATTATTGTTACCATATAATTACACTTTGCTGGCTAACTTGTAAAGACTGGTTTGTTTACTAAAAAGTTGTAAAAAATGTTTAATATTTCACAGGCATGTATACTGCATGATGACAGTGTCACTGCTTTTCTTGCTACAGTTGTTGACTTGTACCTTAATTTCTTAACTTCATAAAGAGCAGCGACTAGGGCGATAGACCCAGGTTTTGCTTCCCTCTGAAACCTGTTACTGATGATGTTAGGAAAGGCCAAAATTGATTAGTATTGTAGAAAAAGTTCTGCCTGATAGATGGGCGTGTTCAAATTCTCATACGGTGAACTGCACAGTGTTAAAGGCATTAATTTTTTGTGTAGCCATGTGTGTGTACATCTGTATATCTTATAGCAATTTTTTACCCAGTGTAGTCAGTATTTATATACTGAGAACTTCGTGTAAGGACAACTGCAGTAATCGTTAAAGATAGCAAAGTTGTTTGTGAAATAAACACATATTATTGCTTTTAGGGAGTTGAGAGAGAAGACCAGTTTGACGGCAACATCGGGAAAAGGACTTGCCGAACTCCAGCATGGTAAAAGCTTCATAATATCTGGATTAAAATGAATTGAAAATGTCAACTGTTGCTTCTGATGTTGTAACTAGGAATCCTCATCATTTGTCTTTCACTGAAAGTGTATTTGAAGTTTTTTTTCTAAATAATTAGAGTCAGTTAAAATAATGTAATAGTTAACTTTCCCAAAAATTAACAGTTAGTTAAAGTGAATTTTGGTTAAAAGATGTTTTACTTTATTCAATTTCTAGCAGTTTACTGTTTGTATGCAGCATACCTTGTATAGCTAAATATTGCCTTTTACACAGAACTGATGTTGCACTTTGCCGAAGAAGTTTTTGCATGTACAAGTAACTGTGGAAATAGGTTTTATGGGCTCTCCCACAAAAAAATGATTAGCACTAGTGACATGCCATTAATCAAAATTTAGTGGTTAAAAAATTTTAATTATTAAAATTAATTTGCTTAGCCCTAAAAAATAAGGTGTTTTACATTAATGAGTGTCAGAGGTTTATAAAATATAATTACCAGTACTAGTTTTTATAGTATTTTGCACTTTATCATGTATTGTCAATATTTAGCCATTCAGCTTTGCTAACAGAAGGCCTGATGATCCACTTGAACTGCATCCATTTCCAAATATGACGGCAAAACTGCAAGTTTCCAAAAATACGAAACATGACTTACTGTGAGGCAAGAAGCGTGATTAATTCAGTTGGTTAATGTTCTTAATAAGTAAGTAAGTGAGTCAGAACATTTGTAGAGCACTACTCTTACAGCATAAACGTCACGAGAGCACCTGTTCATGTCTCATAGGCCAAACAAAATAATACTGTCTTTAAGAGGTTTTTTACGTATCCATGCTATGCAAATGTCCATTTACTTACAACTTACTTACTTTAATTTGTTCTGGAACTGTTCTTAGGCAAAAGAACATAATTGAGCTACGTGGGTGGTCTAAGTTGTGATTGATTTGTGCAGGTTCCCGTCGGCACAAAGTGATAGCGTCGCATGATTCATCAGCGTTACTGAACGAGCTGCGACGTGAGGCGGCAGCACGCGACCGAGAGGCACGACGACAGCACATGATGGAAAAGAGACAGTCGTACGAACTCTTCATGCAGAGCCTTCAGAGCTGGGAAGACTCCCTTCTTGAGGGACAACATCTTTCCGCAATGTGGGAGGTCTGTCACTTGTTATCGTAATATAAAAAAGGTAAAGGCAGGGTTCTGTATCGATAGTCCGAAGGTTCGATAGTCCAAAGGTTCAATAATCCGACAGTTAGTAGAGTTAATTTCAAAGCACAAACACTAAAACTAAGACTGACCCTAACCGATACAGGAGGCGCTATCTTGACCCTAATGCTAGGATACAGAAAATTTAAGGAAACTAATACTGCCCTAACCCTGACCCTAACCGATACAGGAGACCTTCTGACTATCGAACCTTCAGACTATCGAGCAGCCACCAAAGGCATCAAACACTTGATTGGTACTGGAGCTGATCCTTGTCTCTTGGGAGTCAGCTTGCAGATAAGGCACCACAACAGGCAGCTCATTCCTGAAATTAATAAAATATATAGCAGCAATTTCTGCATACGTATCCTACACAAACACTCATTGATTTGTGTCCAAAGTTGCATTTTGTTAGTTTTTGTTAAACAGATATGAATGAATGAATAAATCTGGCAGTAGACTGCCACCAGGCCCACAGTTACGTTGCCAGCCACTGAACATCACTCTCAGGCCAGTATCAAAATACACTGCTTGGTAGCAGAGCCATGTATATGTGAACAAGTCCTTCTGTCATTTTATACACAATAGTATAAAATACTAGTGTATATGCTATATGTAAACTATATGTAAAATTTGTCAGTAATCCAGTAATGCAGTCAGGTGAGGCTATAGCAAAGAAGGAAGGAGAGTGAATTTAGTTATCTCTCACTGGGAGTTATAAAAAGTATATTGTTATTTATCATTCATTAGTTTGTATGACAGGAAATACATCCAGCCAGTAAAAATCCTGCTCCAGCAGGGCACAGAGGCTAACCTGGAGTTACTCTGGAAAAGTTTGTTGTGTTTTTCCAACTGTGCCAATATTGTGGCAGCTATCTCAGCCACACGTCTTGTTAATTTGTTGTGTGAAGTTGTAATATGAAAGACTTGGACGCTGAGTATGAAAATATACAATTCAACGATGTGTTATTTCAGATTCCTCAGATCTGTCATTTTGTTCTGCTGTGTGCCGTTCCACTTGGCTTGAGTGGTATACCAGTCTACGAGTTGGAACGATCGTTTCTTATGCCTCGTGAGAGCATCGCATTGCAGCGTGTTATGACATCGCTACTTAGTACGCCATTCCAACGCACACGGTCGGCATTCACCACCTCTGATTTTCAACAGTAACCACTGTTGCTGATAGCTGATGTGCACATATATAACTTATTTCTACTATTCTGAATGAAAGTGGCTGATTGTACTTGCTTCAAACTCGGTAAAATGAATGTTTGTGTAAGCTATGTATTTGGGTCAAAAGGTCAAGGTTATTCAGATGTTAACCATATGTCGGTTCCTGCTTCAGAAAATGAGGATTTGCATATCAATAACAGATGGAATTGGGAACCACAAACAAAACTGTCCTTCTGGTTTTATTGCTTTTTAACTTATTATATCTCTAGACGGTGCATTTGAAGTGACCAGTGTTCCTGTTTAGGCTGGAAAACAAGCCACCAATGCCGTACCGTGTTTGGATGGAAAAGTTGTCAACTGTGGTGCGACAGTGGTACAAGGCTCTGGCTGATTCTGGCAGGGACCTCACAAAGGTATCAGCTGATTTGCTTGTTGTAGTGTGATAATGAGAGTTGTGTTGGTGATCTTACATATTTCTTTACTTACTTATTTATTTATTGACTTCATGTTGGACAGCAGGATCATGCATGTCACATGTTCAGGTATTACTCATGCCAACGAATATAAGTTCAAAAGGTCAAGGGTCAAGGTTACAGGGTCAAAAAAATGAAAAAAACATATTTAAGGCGATAAAACCAAAATGGCTGAAAGTACACTTAGCATAGGGATAGTCCTTCACGATACCTTGTACACCAATGAATATTCGGTCATATACACAAGAAACCCCAAAAACTAAACCTAACAAAAACCGAACTAACCCTGGTTTAGTCATCTCTTACGACATCCGGCCAGGAAACGGATCAGGTCTATTGTAACAATAAACCATTGCTCCCAGAGCCCTCACGGGGCTATTATATTCATGGGCTTTGACCTGTCACTGAGTACACACTGGTGGAAGACTTGCACAGTATTGAGGTGATATGGGACAACTTTGGAAAAACTGCAGATGACCAGTCTCTCGATGTGCTAATACATGTGGAATACTAAGGTGTGAAGTGCTGTAACATAAGGTCTTTTATCATAATATAAGTAGCTCAGTCAGGCCTGCATGCATCGTAAGTAGTCATGCAGCACTTCCTACACAGATAGGTTTTTGAGTTATTTTGCCCAGTTTTCTGGTGGTGTACGGTATGTTGCTAATCATGTGTGTTGTAGGCATGTCACAAGGCTGGTGTTGAAGACAAATTTTTTAAAGTTTTAGGTAAGTATGGTTTAACGTACGGCTTTGCATCATTTATACCGTTTTCTCTGTCATGATGTCACTACCAATTGAAGTCAGTCCGCCGGTTGGTGTTCCTCGATCTCTTCCGTTTAAGTTGACAGTACACACATGCTGGTTTAACAGCCATCTTAGGCAGTTTCCCCTTGACTTGCCCTCTCCATACATCCTGTTCAACACCATGTTCTCAGACAGGAGAAGGGTTGGTGGTGAAGGAAGAGGAGTGAAGGGAAAGTACATTCCATGAGGGTTAATTGGTACTGTGATTTTGAGGCATCCACTGGATGTCATCCTTTCAACCATCAGCAGACTCCTGTTACCATATGTTGATTGAAATGAAAGTACAAATCAAAAATCCACTTCCTAATTTTTGATTTTGTTCCATACGATATGCAATTTTGTTTGAACTAGTCCAGTATAAAAAAGCCATAGGATTACAAAACTGTAGATATGGATTTACGGATGCATGGATGTAATAATATAATTCGACACAGAGAGATGACCTAATAAACTGTAAGTTGTCTTCCTTGTGGGTTGGTTGGTCTTGTGGAAGTCATAAGTTGGCATATAGACATCGTTTCACATTGTTAGTTTTTTTTGTGGACATTTAGTGCACTGTATGTTGCGGTTGTTCATTCAGTGCTAACCTGCTCTGTTTGCAGGAATGACGAATGCATTGGCGTTCCGGCCGTTTCACGAGCTGTCCGTTTACCAGAGAGTTTGGATTGTGAAGTCTCTTTGTGATCACTGTGCGGTATGTATCTGCTGTGCCAGTGTCATTATTGATGTTTATTTGAGATAACAATAATTAGCTCAGATTTAGCCATCAATGCCATATGCAGCTAGAAGGCACTCATAGAGTCCCTACGCTGACGACTGGTTATGCCACCTAGCGAATGTTAATGAAGCACGCACTAAGCATCCGCGAAGCCACCACCTCGTGAATGACGATGAATCGCGGTTCTAGTATGCGAAATGGACTTATTGACCCTGTGACCTTGACCTTTGACCTTTTAACCCCAAAACAGTACCATTTCTAGGGTATCCCAGGGTGATTCCCTATACCAAGTTTAAACACTTTTGGATCATTCGTTTTTGAGTTATGCTCCGGACAAACAAACAGATGGACTCAAAAATCCTACCCACCCCAACCCACATAGTCGGTGTGGGACATAGTTGGTGTGGGTATGGCTGCTTGCAACACCCTCAGATTCCATAGCTACCATTTCTTGTCAATATGCTCCACCAAAAGCTGGCAACTGAC
>Ga0209145_1000291_pt1 | contig 10465 bp, 7 predicted proteins | sample WorMetfiPIANOSA2_FD_187396 | JGI IMG/M metagenome (GOLD analysis project Ga0209145, IMG submission 187396) | Marine gutless worms symbiont microbial communities from Max Planck institute for Marine Microbiology, Germany - Olavius filocauda... | ecosystem: Host-associated > Annelida > Digestive... | reverse complement strand
CGGCATATTTTAAGGGGGTATTTAATGGTCGGATTAGGGACATAATTTTGTTGATTAAATGTAAGTCAATGTGTAGTAATGCCCAGATTACAACTACTAACGTAAGCAATAAAATGATAAAAGTTGTGTATAACGACACAGAATTTGTGTTATAAAAGCGATGATTATACTGGAGTGTTTTTAACGCGCGACGCACTGCATGTGGTATGTGCTTCGGTCGTGTTTCTCGTCCGTCTATCTGTCGGTCAAACACGTTATGACAAACCGGCTGAAAATGTCAATTTTTCACATTTTATTAGCCACATCATTCTAGTTTTCTCACACTAAAACTCTAAGCAAAAAATTCCGACAGGAGCGTTAAATACAGATGCAGGGCAATGGCGTAGATTTGGTTCGTAAAGTGGGGGACGAAAAATGGTCAGGGCGGGTGCGAGGTGGAGGTCAGCGACAAAGTTTATACATGTGTGTGTATGTGTGTGTGTGCCCGCGCGCGCGCCATGCACCAAATTCGCCCTTACAACGGAATATAAGCCAAAAGTAGGGGACAAACTACATTACGGTCCCCCGGCCGAAATTCTGGGGGACTCGTCCCCCTACCCCGTGATCTACGCCACTGGTGCAGGGATATGGAAAATCGTAATTTTTGACTGATATCTAAGAGCATCTCGGAAACGATAAAAAATACGCACGTGGTTACTATGAACAACAATATAAGAATTATGAACTAATGTAGGAACTAGTGATCTTTACCGATGACCTTGGACAATATTTTAAGGTCAGTTCAGCTACTGGAAACCTGAGGGCATACATCTTCAAAACTAACAAAATATGTCACCTATACGAACGAAACTAATTTCAGTTGTTGAAAGTCATGCATGACGAGTCACGCGTGTGTTAAAAGAGAATGCAATGTTATGTTACGAATGGTAGAGTTAGTGAATGAATACTTAGAGTGTCACCAGTCTCAGCTCATGATGCCTGTTTGCTGTCGCCAAACTTGGAATCTTAATCCCTCACGTCCTACAATATATCTCCTTCACATATCGCATCAATAAATTTACAAATGTCGATATTTCTATATTTCTGCTCCATTATAAATAACTGCTGGAGAAATTTCCATGATCAGTAGTCAGGTTTATCATATTTGCCAGTACGTGTGATTGGTCACTGTTATTCTATATTCTAACAATAGAAAATGCAGGTCAGACTCTATTGCATCCGAGAATTATTGACATGCGAATTTTCGGCGAAATGCATGTTGGCAATGCCGCAGTGGCATTTCATGTTTTCGGAATCTGGGCGGCATTCGACCTGCATTATTTATATGCCCGTCGCCCATGTCGAGCGACATGACATGACGCCTAACTCCTGCGTCTAAATATTTCAATGAGAACTGTCACACTAGGCCTGCTTCCCCTGCTCTGACGCCGTAGTATGATAGAGCATAATGTTTCCAATTTTCTTTGATGTGTTCGTTAGAAGCACGCCTCGCTTTCTAGATTTTTACATTGCTTTTAAAACGTCTTACATCCTTCGTTGTTGACTAGTTCTTAGTAGCATTATGTTTCGTCGTAATGCTTGTACGTAGTGTTCAGTGTCTTTACAGCGTGTGAACGTATACATCTGAATACATTGCGCGTAGTCTCAAGTCGACTGGTTACTGTCGGTGAGAGACTGGTGCGCTGTAATCGTACTATGGACACGTGATCACGTGGTCAGCTGAAGGGCGCACCGACACGATTATCATGTGCTTGCTTATCTTCGCTGTACCGTGGTGTACGTGATAAAAGAAACAAGAAAGGGACAAAATACGCTGCGTTCAGATCGATGTACTTTGTACTATATACCTACTCCTCCCTGCCCTTCTTCCTGTAACGGTCTTTTTTATCCCTTTCTACAAAGCCAGCCGCGGCTCCAGAGTTTTAGCTGTTTGAGGAGGAGGAGGAGGGTGGAAATGGAAGGGACGCGGTTCAACAAAACGTCGATCGGAGAAGGAAGGGAAAAGGGAAGAGGGTGATGAGCGCATGAGTGACTGCCCCTCTCTGACGTCCGTGATGGTCGCATTACGAACCTTATTTGTGCTGCGGTGGCCAGGCCAACCAGCTGCTGTTGTGTACTCGTTGAGCCTGCGCTGGCCGGCCAGCTGAGAGCATTATACTACTGAGAAAAGGAGAGCGGTAAACAGCAGCCAGTTCGGCTGACGTCGCTGGTTTCTGCGCGTTGATTGCTGTGACGTAGCTGCGTGTTTACGCTGAGCCTGCTGCCGATTGGCCGGCCCCGGCTGGTAGCCACCCACCTTTCCTCGCGCCCTACGATCATGCATCTCTAGTTGTTATTGTGTAGGTGTGCGAATGAACTGCGCACGATGTAAGACTGTAGTCTGTAATGATCATCACTGGTCATTGTTGCTGTCAGCCTGTATTTTGACGTTACATTAAGTGGCTACAGCATCTGAACGCGCGAATTGACATCGTAACAATATTGTCATCAACTTCGGGTGATAATGTGACAACATTTCCTAGCGTGACAGTAATTTCGAGTGTACTGAACTGGCGAAGGACGACAAAGACGACGTGAAAAGCTGCGTCATCGCTACAGCCTTCGCCCAGTAACATCCTGATCCGTTATTGAGTCGGTTGTCATGACGACGGCTCTAGCGTCCGCATCAAGCGCCCTACATCATCGACTCGGCCCAATGTGAGTTGGTTGCCAAGTTAACTCAATCTTTGCCAACGAGGTTCTCTTACTGCCTCGGTTATTTTTTGTCAGCAGGGTTATACAAAAATTGTAGACGAATTTTCATGAAATTTGCAAAATTTGCACTATGCTTTGACAAAATATCGCTGCAAATAGGACATTACCATATCATGGTATGATCAGCTTTGGTAGAAGTTTGAGGTGTACATGTACAAATATTGCGCATACTGTTCTGTTCTTCATGTGTTCCGAAGTTTGCATTCTTGAGTACTTTACACTTCCTTGATGTTTTATTTTTATAACTGTTTTAAATTGATTGTGTTCATAGTTTATAGCGTGGCCGTGGGACACTGAAGAACCGTATGCGCAATATTTGCAACTAATGTACCCGCGACTAATGTACCGTAAATGTCACTTCAGTACTGCGTTGTCTTCTGTTATCTATGCGTGGAAAGCCCGCGCACCATGACCAGCCCGTGCTTGTTTCAACTTTGGCAGAGGTCGTGATAACAGACGATGACCAGTTGACCACGACGCTTTGAAACAAATGAGCGCGCGACTCACGGCTTCAGCGCCTGGGAGGTTTATCTATGGCAGTTTGTTGACAACGCCGGCAGCTATCTGGTTCAGTGAGCAGAGTCTGAGGCGGTCAAACTTTATCAACGTCGGCCAGTTTAAGTCGGCCGTCGTGTTTACCTAAAATCAACGAGCCGGACGGACGCAAGTTTCATGACTCATGACTGGTGAAAAGCGTTCGTCCGGTCATATCAGCAGCAGCGGCAGCGATGTGGAGCTGAGCAGCGGCAGTACTGAGCATCTGTCGACAGCGCCGTACACAGACTACATGTAGGTAGACCAGTCAGTGACTGCTGAATGCTGATGCTGATGCTTAAGTCTCCTTTTAAACAAGACGTGAGACCCGATGGCCGACACGATATGCTGTGTCAAGTTTGTGTTCATCCGTTGAGATCTCCTGACCTTGACATTTGACCGTTTGACCTCCAAAGCTTATCATTGTTGCGTATTCTCTCGGTCAACTGACGTCATATCACTGACCTAGTTTCGGCAAAGGGGAAAACAAAGGAAATGTATTGTTGTGATATAGTTGTTTTGATCGTTCTATTTTGATGTTTCTGATGCGTGAAGGATTACAAAGTCGAATCAGTATGTTGAAACATTGTCTGATGAGGCTGTGAATCGATATCAATCAACTGACTTTTTTACTCGTGAGATGGCCACCTTCCTTCCATCAATTTTGGGTTTTCTAGTCTTTCGTCTTCGTCAGGCGCTGGATAGACAGACGTACAGACGGGATGAAATGCTTAATGTGCAGCCTGCTGTGGGGCACATAATGAAGGTAATGCCGTCCTGAGAAGGTTATGCAATATGCACCACGCTAGTTGCTGGTATTCGGCGGACGGCGCTTGGACCACACCACAGTCGTTGATGACTCGCTGTAGTTATGTCGTGAGCCGTGCACATCTAGTACAAAGCACCGTACTAGTAGATATTAATTGGACAATGTTTGTGGTGCTGTTATCATGACACAAGTCATTTCGAAAGTTTACCTTTAAGAGTGTACCTTTAGAGTACTAGGATGGTTCATCTAATGAATGTAGAGCAGCGCCAAGCGGCTGCCGACTCTCACACCAAGCCAACTGACTTGGGCTGTGAGTCTGCCTGTAGGTGCCTATTGCTGCTGTAGACCTAACATATATTATATGAAGCAGTTGTCGTATACTCACTGTCGTATACTTACTATTTCATGTTTCTGGCTTTTTTTCACACATCTTTTACCGTCTGTGAATTTGTGTTAATTGTTGGAATGCTGGCAGTGCATGGAAGTCATGCGTCATGATTTCGACCATTTGTTATCGAGTCAGTTCGATGCGATGGATTTCTTTAATAAATTGTCGTCAGGTCATCGTTCATGGCATTCGGTCCTGTGCCGTAGTGCGCCGCTGTGTTTCGTATACACATTAGACCTTTGCTGCTCTGTTCGTTGCGGAGTTGGTCTTTAAGAATGCACGTGCTCAACAGTCAGTAGCTGATTACGGAGCGATGATGTGTCAATGGTTGCGGGTAAACACTGCGGGTAAATACTTGAAATACACACGGTTTTTTGTTACAAAAAGTACGGTACGTTTTTATGTGTCAGCCTGTATATATGTGCCAGCACGGTATTATTGTCAGCGGTCGTAAAGTTAATTGTGACTTGTGAGTGTACAGATGCGTTAGCAGGTGCGTTTACAGACGCGTTACGTCAGAGGCTTGTAACCTTATCCCTGTCCACACCCAACCAGATTGCCTATACGATGTTCTCATACCCCCTATGTCTTTACTCTATAGTCTATACTACTCCGAGTTACCCAGTCAAGCAACTGAGAGAGCTGATGCTGCAGCCCAGTCAGCTCTTTCACTTCCTGTCACGGAGCTATGAAACTTCCAGGTTGCTACCTTATTCCTCGTGTCTCCAAGTTCTGTCTCGAAGAATGACAGGACATCTGGAATTGTTGCCTAGGTAACAAGCTTCATGCAATCTATCCAAGTGTTGGTAGTGCTCGACACAGTAAGATACTTTCCCCGCCACGAAGCGGTTGTCATGAACAGACTTCGGCTTGGGTCATTCTCGCCTAACACACTTACTTTAATACGTCGGCGTGGGTAGTGATAATGTTTGTATGTATGTGCAGCGCAATGGACGCGCGACAGTTTCATCATCAGCATCATAATCCGGTGACGTCATTCGATGACGTCATGGACCTGTGTGTCGACGACGACGTCATAAAGCAGGAACCGCTGGGAGTTTCCCCGCGTGAACCCGGGGTTTCCCCGCTGCCAGTGACGAGGACGCCGGCTGCAGTGACTACTGCTGATCGTGAAGACCAGCACAGCTACGCGTCGTACCGGGTGGACCAGGACGACAGTGGCGGCAGTAGCGCCGGCAGCGGCGTTCAGCCGGCCATCTTCGACCCCGACGTAGCTGCAGCCGCTGACCTATGTCTGCCGGACGCACTACGGTTGCCGTGCGTGTTTGCCAGTTCACCGCCAGAGTCGGACACTTACCCTCCGTCAGCGGCGCGACACGGCAGCGGTGGCAGTGGACCTCGGACAAGTCCAGGACAGTGTAAAGTCTGTGGCGACGAGGCAACTGGAATGTACTTTGGAGCTCTCGTCTGCGTACCTTGCAAGGTAATCTGGCTTTGTACTTAAGCTACGTACGTCACATACATGTAAGTAAGTAAGTAAAACGTCACTTTGTATAGCGCATCTGCCAGAATGTCTCCAATGCGCTGAATACACAAGTAGTAGTTTGAAAACAAATATGTTTTTGAGGTGGAGGCGGAAACTGGATCGCATAGACTGACTGAGAGAGTTCCAGGTCGCCGGGTCAGCAATAGAGAAGGCACGGCGGCCGTACGTATGTATAGAGTAGACCTATTGTAGCGTGGAACAACGATTGGATGACGTCTGGCGGACCGTAGTTGCTACTTATAGCAATGTGTAATTGGTTAGGACGTCGGTCAGCGATCAAGAGGCTGCGGCTTGCGGCTGTTCCATGTCACGTGCTAGTTCACTGAATCTGGGTATATATTCTGTAGAAGCTTGACACGTTTCGTTACCGACATTCCACTTTGTTGGCAGGCGGCAGCTGCAGACAGAGACATCAGGTCACCTGCCATCTTCCCGCCGACGACAAACAGACTTAAAGCCCGTTCAGACACCGCACGTCGACTTACATCCCCGTCTGTCAACGGAAGGCATAAATATGTGTTGACCAATGAGATCGCTGACTTATCACATGAATATTCATCCGTACTAATTGATAGACTATTGATAGATTGACAGGTTGACTGTTTTACAGTAATTGATGTGGAGAAGTTGATCGAGAGTATTAGAAAGAGGGATATTTTGTATCAGACGCTGTTAGAAATAGGATGCGTGGAAGGAGGTGGCGGAAGAAGTGCAGGGAGAAGAAGCGACAGGTTTGTAGGCGTATTGCGCACTAGACATGTGGACTGTGATAAAAAAATTTGTTGATTGTCACATTGCCTAGTTGCTATGCACATGACAGACATTGTCATATATTTTCCCTGAAATTTTAATGCACATAGGCCTACATAGTCTACATAATCGTATCGTATCGCTGTCAAGAAGCAGTCGGTTGTATAGGCGTTTATACAGCGCAACGTGTACAAAACTGAAATCATCTCGTTCGATCTACGATCGTTCGGTAGTTATTTTGTTAAACGGAGTCAAATTGAGTTTCAACTGGCCATTCCTTTGCATATACACTCTTACGTAATCTTTGAGGCGCTGCACGCGAGGTGTCTGAAAAAATGATCTGGTAGTAAAAAAATGACCCGAAATGTTACCACAGACGCTTAATTAATTTACTCCAATTGACGGATAGTTAAGCAGGTCAATGCTACTTGTTTTACTGTACTTATGACTTAAGACAGAGAGAGAGACAGAGTAGAGGGAGGGGCAGTCAGTTTGTTTCCGTCGACTAGACTGTGTTGATGGCTGATGCTGCAGTAAACAGCTAGCTGCAGCAGCAGCAGCAGCAGCAGCAGCGACCGTAGACAGCATGGTCATCTGACTCGACGGCTGATGGGCTGATAAACAATCCTACTGTACATGTAGCTCGAGCTGTTGTTGCACTCGTTTACCTCTTCACTTTGTGACACACGCCACAACAGGCGTCCATGCATCTGCATTCTGCAATGTCGCTGGCTGGGCACTTCTCATGTGTCAGCTGTACACGACCTCACGTGCCCTGGTCCTTATACATCGACTGTTTGCTGGCGGCAAAATAGCATCTGAGCGAATTGAGCTGGCTAACTGCGCATGTTGCCTCCTCTGAAAACCATTTTGATCTGTAGCGGTGTTTCTGCTGCGTCTAGTCCTCTGTTACCTTCATGCTAAATCGCAGTCTGTTATATGTGGAGGAGCCCGGCTCAAAGACAGTGAAATAGAACAGAAACGAGCTCGAATGACTGGGACTGGGAAACAGAAATTAAGCCGCGTTCACAGCCTTTTTGGAGGCACACGTAGTAAATAATTTGTGTATTTTGTGACAAACTGGGCCCCTAACCTCCACTTGGCCTCGTCTGAACAGTGATGTTGGTCTGGAGAAAGGGGAATATTAACAGAACTGTCTCTGTACTATAGTATTGTGTAGCATTTCAGCAATGCACATTGCACAATATTGCACAGTCATAATGAGCAGTTCTTTTAGATTGGTCTACTGGATCGGGGCCGGGCTTTGATCTCACTGGGCCTAGCTCTCAGTCCTCCAAGCACCTCTGTATCTTCGGATTTTATGGTGCTATGTAAGTGTTTTTTGTTGTTAAAATTATACTTGCTTCACTTTACCTTGTAGAGGGCTTGGGCCTGGTGGGATTGGCCCTTTACCTGGTGGACTGACCAACTATTGTCCTTCAGTGCTTTGTCACTGATGGTTGGGTCATCTGACCTGTAAAAATCGTCCCCAATATGACCTATATAATGTGTTTTGGTGGGACGTTAAACCGTACTCTACTACTACTGTGACAAACTGGGGCGCGCCAATAGAGCGGGAGTTGTTTCTATTCCAGTATGAAGGGGTTGGGGTTCTGCCGAGAAAATTTTTAAAATTTAGCCGTGAAATGGTGGAATCTGATGCCATTTTAGGATCAGTCTAGGCAAATTATGCAATTTGAGTCTTAAAAACTTGAGAATTTTTTTTGCAAATTTTGGAGGTAACGTGGGGCTAGGGGTGCGTGATTCCCTGTTCCTTCTTGTAGGCCTACACGCGCCTGTAGCTAAAGCTAGAAGTCCTTCCTGAGCCACAAGGTCGCATAGGGCGGCGCTGATCTCCGGTTCTGTCGCCCACTAGCCCTCAGCCAGACACCACAGCGTTCACAGCCGAAGCTTGGTGACAGAGGCACAAGGGTGTGAGAAACTTGCCTAAGGCTTTTACACAGTGGCGACCAGGCCAGAAATGTAACTCGTTTCTAATGCCGCGTTTACACCAGCGCAACATGTTGCGCGGCTACAAGTTGCGCGGACGAGCAACATGTTGCTGCAACAAGCAACATGTTCCTTACTTGTTGCCCGCAACAAGTTGCTTGTTGCGCGCAACATGTTGCTTGAAGCAACATGTTGCGCGCAACATGTTGCGCTGGTGTAAACGCGTCATAAGAAACACTAGTCCGTTGCCCAATCAGTTGCGCCATGATGCCTGCGTGCCTACATGCCTGTAGATACCCTAGTTATTATGCCCCCGCCCTGTAGTGAAGGGGGCATTATAAAATGATGGCGGTGTTTGTCTGTTTGTCCGTCTGTCTGTCTGTCGCTTACCTCGACCGAACGAACGGAAGCCCAAAATTGGCAGGATGGAAGCCCATCACAAGAGTAACCAGTGAACCTGTTTAGAGGTCAAAAGGTCAAAGGGGAAAGTCACCAGGTCTACTAATGCTGAGACCGGAAGTGTGTTATATATTCCGAACGGAAAGGCCTACGAACTTTGAACTTGGTGCACTAATGGAGCACGAAGACCCGTATCAGACTATCAGTGCGACATTAAACACTTCAGGACCAGCGTAATTTACCAGCTACTAAGCAGAGAAACATTCGTCAGAGAATACAGATCAGCATAACGTCGGCGTACGCATTATTTATGACGACATATTAGTATGTACATGCTGCACACATATTGTAGACGAACGTTGCAGTGTTTTTGACCCAGAATCGAGTCGTGGCCCGCGTGACTGACCGCCGGTGCCAGCGAGGCCCGTCTGTTCGTTGTAAACAAGTTTACGCGGCTCTCTCGATCGATCGGTTTTCGTCGCTGACGCATTAGCGGACATTGGACTCGACCGTTAATAGCTTTAAAGCCTTGGTTGCAACACGCACTAGACACACGTGGGTCGCAAGTAAAACGGAAACTAGAAACAAAAGCAATGACTACTTCGAGTCAATGCAATACCGGCAGGACCTGTTTACCATTAATGCAACACGCACCTGTTTCCCATTATCACAAGAGAAAACACTTCCGTAGCTCTATACACGTTGTACAGAAAATCACAATAATACGTGCGCAGAAAATAGAAAATTCGCGGTTTGAAATTTGATACTCTGTACTGGCGCCAGCTGATGGCGTATAGAAAAATTTGAACACTGGTGCACAACTACATATCATCCCCTATAAAAATCCCCCAAAACATTTTCTAAAATTGAACGGCTTAATAGACTTTCGGTGCGCACAAACGTTGGCCCTACCGTGCGCTTTTGGTACCACCGGTACGAACTTGACAGTTTTTCGTGGCACCCTATAACGAGGTAGCGCAATATTTTCATACGGGTGCACATCTACAATACATGGGGTAAAACGCTGTTGTAGACGTTTTCTTTCACCTCGCTTCTAAATGGTCGAAGTGGTGCGCACAAACTTTGCACCCGTTTTCTCAGATTTTGAACATTTCCTCGCGCATTGGCGCACCAATTGTAGCGCCAATCTAGCGACAATTTTCAAACCTATTTTATCCGTTGTAAAGGGCTTTTCTTCCCCGAAAAAAAGATGCAAACCGCGTCAAAATCGGCTCAGAAAACGGAGAACACTTTGTCTCCTCACATGTGTGTTGTTCGATTTGAACCAAAAAAACCTAACTTTGCATGGTGGTAAAAAAGGTAAAAGGTAAAGCCAGGTACTTGATATAGCGCCGCTTAACAAGCGAAGCACGTACCAGCGGCGCTTTGACAACCGTGGAAGTGGTGCTTGATT
>Ga0209145_1000290_pt1 | contig 10466 bp, 4 predicted proteins | sample WorMetfiPIANOSA2_FD_187396 | JGI IMG/M metagenome (GOLD analysis project Ga0209145, IMG submission 187396) | Marine gutless worms symbiont microbial communities from Max Planck institute for Marine Microbiology, Germany - Olavius filocauda... | ecosystem: Host-associated > Annelida > Digestive... | reverse complement strand
GTAAACCACTCCAGAGAATGTGCAACAATAGAATGCTACACATTACTACAATAAAGAGCAGTTTTTTAATGTTCCCTCTAACTCCAGACCAACATCACTAATAAGAAGTGGCCACGGAGGATGTGGGATGATGCAGTTTTACGTCGTGCACTCCCTCTAGGTCGAGGGCTAGGACGCCACTGGAACAAACTCCAAGCAACAGTTTGTTAACAATATTTTCTGGAGTGAACTGTTTACAATGTGCATCATGTCAGTTATAAGATTTACACTACATGATCATTATTTTAAAACTGTCTACACAAATTTACATAGAAAACAACAAATTTTTCAACTGGGTAACATGCTATCGTTAAAAATGATTCCGATTATGATACGGATATGTTCAAACAGTCAACCTTTGCTGCCCGCTTGCTGAGGTCGAAACAGGAAAACATCAGCATCACAAGGACCAGTTCCTGCAGGTGACGTGAAGTCCTGAAATGTGTTTTCTGGACGACTTGCATCTTGGTACTTGGGGACGAAAAGAAACTGGAGAAGATTCTGCCGAAGGAAGTAACCCAAAGCCGCCTGATGAAGCACTGCACTTGATGGGACTAGCAGCTGGAGACAGAATTCTGGATAAGATGACGGCTTTTGTATGAACTGTACAGTATAAAGGCACACGAGAAGGTCACAAAGGACAAAAACACAACTACCACTCCTACTTTCAGTTTTGAAATCATAAAAGTCTAGATGCTGCTATCTCCATAACAACAACAACAACATAACAACGACTACTGCATATATACATAATATTGTCTGATGGAGGGATCATTTTCAGTAGTTACATTCACATTCTGAATGTTTAAAGCAACAAACCTGCACATCTTCTGGTGACAGTTTGTACATTTGGTTGCGTGACAGAGTCAGAATTATATCATTCAGCACAGCATCATCAAGTCTCTTCTGCAGCAACTGTATGAGATCAGTTGTGATCTCCGGACCTGGTATCAGCGTGAAAACATCAATCAGATACAATCTTCAACTCACAAAACAAAACATTAAATTGCAGAGAATCAGTTCTAATATGACTGTTGGTGTTACGACAAATAACACCGCAAGTTAGTTCTTTAATTTAAATTAACCTTCACACAGTAAATATGACAAAAATTGTTAACTAAGACAAACAAAATTATTTGAGGAGGTGCAATGAATTTATGTGAACTGCACTGTATCATGCATAGTACATGTAAGCTTGTGCTGCTACTACTAACACAGAGGTATATTTTTCAGACAAATGTGTAGGTGAACAGTTAAAACTAGTTGTAATCCTAAACATAACTTATTGAGATTAGGTATCACTATGTGACAATATTATACATTTTCTCGATGTGATCAGCTATGATAAGCTGACTGTCAAGCGGAACATCAAGGTCGTTAACCAACAGTTGAAAACAGAACCGTGGCATTCAGCAATCTCAGGGCTTGCACCGTGACCTTGTTGAGTTGCTGACGTGTACGCAGCCAGATGATCTGTGTCTTGTCTTCGTTCATCTTCAGACGATTGCTGGCCATCCAGTCTTGAATCTGCGTGATGCACTTCATCAGACGATCCATCACATAAGAGTAGTCAACAGCTGGCGTGTTGATGTAGACCTGTGTGTCGTCGGCATAGGCGTGACCTGTGAACCCAAACTCAGCGATAACATGGAACAATTCAGCCGTATACAGCAGGAACAGCTGAGGGCCAAGGACAGACCCTTGCCGGACACTAAACAGTAGATGAAGTTTAGCAGACAGGCATCCTTTGTAGTATACCTGCTGAGACCGACCGAGAAGAAACGATGATATCCACTCGAGTGCTGTTCCGCAGATGCAGAACTTGTGACGTAGCCGACTTAACAAGATATCGTGGTCTACACACAGTCGAACGCCGCACTGAGGTCCAGCAATCCTAACAGTGTGTTACTTGCTGACGGTCGATTGCAGCGTAGACGTCAGACAACACTTTCAACAGTGCTGTCTCCGTGCTGGGATGACGTCGGTATGCAGACTGCAGCTGTGGCATCGGACCATGTGCGTTGAGGTAGGTGACGAGCCGCGAGGAGACCACTCTCTCCTCCAGTTTTGACATAGATGTCAAATTGGAGACTGGTCTGTAGTTTTTCAGCTCTTCTGCATTCAGTCCGGCCTTCTTTAGCAGCAGGGTGACGAAGGACTTCTTCGTTACATGGTGATAGTACCGACAGTTAACGCGGGCGGGCGGGCGGTTGTTGACCTTCGGTTGATGCACAAACGGCTTCAACTTTCTCGTCAAAGAAGCGCAAGAAAGCATCAGCGTCGTTGCATGTCGGTGTGATGTCGTCAGCTGTCCGTTTGTCTCGCTGTAGCATCGTTGTCAACGACCTCCAGAGCTTCGTCGGTGAACCGCCGTCAGTCTTTATGCACTCTGACCAGTAACTCTTCTTCTTCTGGTCAAACGTACTGTGTTTGTCCCGGATGGCGACGACATATAGGCAGCCTTGTCAACTGGATCACCGGTTCGTCTGTAGCGGCGTTCAAGATGACGACAGTTACGACGGATGGCATGGCACTCAGCATCAAACCACGGACAGAGTGATCGCAGTCGAGACTTTACAGTACGCTCTGGTGCGAGTTGATCGGCGATGCAGCGAAGCGTATCATCATACGTTTGAGACAGCTCGTCGGCGGGGCTGTGGACGGCGGTGGACGATCGAGCGAACTGTCGACGATGTGTGGATGCAATGTAGCCCTGTCAACGTTACCCCAGCTGCGAACTCGTCGAGCAAATGACGGAGGAGTAGGTCTGTAGACTGAAGGTGATCACTGATCAGGCTGTGGTCTGACACAATACCGGGTGGCTCTACTGTCAGCTCCTCAACGCCAAGGTCGTTAAAGGTTATGACAAGGTCGAGCATCCCACCAGCCTGGTGTGTAGGTGATAGCACATGCTGCTGTAGGTCCATGGAGGACAACAGCTCGAGCAGACATGAAGCATTGACATCTGACTGGTTCTCGACATGAATGTTAATGTCTCCACCCGTAACAACCGGGCACCTGTGAGTCACAAGCGTTTCAAGCACTGTAGCAAGTTCGTGAAAGAACGTACTGGTAAGGTGGCTGGAACCTGGATGATATATCGTTAATAACAACCAGGCTGAACAACCGACCTTAAATCTGGTGCACAGAGCTTCAAACGTTGAGGTCAGGGGCAGGTCGACTTTGTCACATCGCAGCAGTCCACTGTACAACAAGGCAATCCCTCCGTATCCGGGCTGAGATTCGCGAACAGCATCAGTGACAGCAAAGTCCACAGAGCAGCATTCGAAGACAGATATCGCTGCTATGCTGATGCCACATCTCCGTCAGCACCAACACGTCCAGTTTGTTCGACACAAAGATTCACACACCGCAACAGTCTTCTTCTTTACCTAAAATCTAAAATTTGCACAAAAATTAGGCTAACTCACCAACAGGAGATATGCCGTGCACAGAAAGCTTGATACGCTCATCAGTTCGTGTTTTTGGAGTACCACTGCTCACAGATCCACGACGTGCCAAGCTCACAAATGCCGCTGTTTCATTGTCGCGATCTGAACCGAGGCCACCAGATGCCACAGTGATCAGCTTCGACTGAAACATCAAAAAATACCACCAAAAAAGTACACATTTCATAGAAGTAGTATGTCTTAATCTAAAAAAAATAAATTTAGAATATAATCTCCTAACTGCAACATTTCAAAAACAGCATGTTCTGTGAGTGCCAGACAAAGTAGAATACATCTTTACTGCATTTTTCCTGACATTTCTCATATAATAATAAATAACTGTTAAGTATACATGGTGTGGCCAAATAAAAGAATCCATTAGGAAATCTCCAATATTAAAGAAACGGTTGTAGCTATTTTTGTAAAATTTTCAGAATTTACTAAGGAAAAATTTGGCCACATTATGTGTGAATTTCAGTGCAATATTTAATATGGACAAAAAGTTATAGCAATTTAAATTCTGAAATAGTTTTCTCAGATGAATAAACAGATGCCATAAATACACAGAGTGCTGAGTAACAGTGCTATGCTGAAAATTAACCAACGTTACACTCCAAAACAATTTGGGATTGGTTGCCTCAAGAACAAATTAAAAAATCAATTTAGTCTTTTTGTAATTGACTTAAAGTTAAAGCATATATTGAAGCAGATGCTAAACATTTTGAACATTTGTTGAAAATAAACTAAAATATTATGCTCTTCTCTAACTTGGATGAATACAGATAATTATTATGATGTGACTAAAATGTGTTGTACATGATTTTCTGATGAAAACATTGAAATTATTTGTGTTTTCATGCTTGCTCATTGACATAATTGCATTTTAAAGTTCAAACTAATGTAACTTCTGATCCAAATTAATATAATAAGGTTCACAAAAAACTCTCTTTAGTAACTCTGAAAATTTCACAAAAATAACTACAACTATTTCCAAAATACTGGTACTGTTTGGTGTGTTAGCAGGTAAAACTGTGTGATCCACACCTGAGCGCCTTAGAGGTGAGGTTCTCACGATGAGGCACTATAAAAAGCTATGTATACCTGTACCTTTACCTTTACTGAAGATTTCTTAGATTATTTCATTTTGCCACACCCTATGTATGAGCAATCTTAATTTAATTCAAGCAAGCAAGCAATGTGCTAAATACAGACATAAAGCACTATGAAACCCACATCATCGGGCCGAACAACTCTTCGCAGTGCCATAGTTAGCATAGATGGATTCTGAGAAGCTGAAACGTCAACAACAAGCAAAGACTTTGTTATGAGCTACAATAATGTTACAAGGCAATGATGACAGAGCTAGAACTAGAAGTTGGTTCATCGTCATTTTCTTAGCCATCACTGCAACTTAAATTAAAGAAATCATTTTACGTGCATTATATACATGTATATGTTACTATATCGGAAATTATTAACTTGTCACTAGCAGCACAAGACATAGCTAGATGGAGACAAGTTGTCTCTGAACTATGCTTATTTGGCAGCGACCAAGCAAATGTAAGTAAATATCGTACAAATACAATGTCTCGAATGATAATTGATAATACACAGTGACCCACATAAACATGTAAACAAAGGCAAAGCCAACTGAACTGACCAACAATTAATTCACGACAAATTACCGCTCAGAAGTGTATCCTCACTCTCTGACGACGAACAGCCAAATGCCTTGATCTCCTGACATGTCTCCAGCAATCTAACACAACAGGTTTCAAGCAACAAACGACATTACGGCATCTCATCACACACAGTGACACGTGCCCAGTTTTCAAGGTTTTAAAATAAGACGATCATTAAAACACGACAGCAAAACTTGCACACATGCATTTATTTGCTATAAATACATTAATAACATAATTAAATGTGTACTAGCAACTACCTATGTGACAATGTACAAACTTTGCTAAGCAACAAAAATATTGCAAAAGTACTGTATTTAAAACTGAGAGATTAGATGGGTAAGTGATGTGTAGAGTTTAACATCCCACTCAACACATAACAGGTCATTTTAGAGACGAGTCTTTCCAGCCAATCATTTGGCTATGGTACTGACAAAGCAAACCTATAACACCCAAGATAAAACACAAAAACCCAAAGATAAACACATTAGACCCCAAAACTAAACTTAACAAAACCAAACTAACCCTAGATCAGTCGCCTCTTGCGACACCAGACACAAAATGGATTGGGTCGATTCTAACAAAAAAACCAAAGCTCCCACCACCCGCATGGAGCTGAGAGATTAGACAGGATAACTAGTAATAAATGATCAGACGTTTCGTATCATGGACATAATAAAACAAATAATTCCATCTCACACAGTAATAACTAAAAAACATCACCAATTTCATCATCCAAGTGTCACATCATAAGTAACATCAATTACCGCAGACTTCCAAAGCACTCGATTGACACAAAGAAGCTTTCAGTGAAGAAGGCCAACAGCAGACTATAAACCACATAGTCAACATGTGTCCATTAACAAAGTTTTAAGGCAATAACTCTAAGAGGTGGAGGAAGACTTGCTGGTGGCTACAGCGACTATAAAACTAACACTTTAGCATACAACTGAAACAAAGTTAGTTGCCTATTCTCTACAGCCCTTGGAAAAGCAAGGACCTTACTATTAGTTCTACATTTATAACAGAGTCTATCAAAGAAAGAAGATGTAGCAAAAGAATTCTATCAAACCTGATGTAGAATATTGCTCCAGACTTTGACTCTTTGATAACAAACATGTTGCGTCTATTTTCAACTCGAAACTTGTCCAGAACAGACAGCAGTGCTTGTATTCCTGACAAAAGCAATTAACAAAAAGACATCGGATCAGATACATTACCTCGGTGGAACTAACAACAGTTATTCAGTGTCAAGTGAAGAAAACGATTGTGGCAGAAATGTTCTGAGATGTAAAACTGGAAGCTGCACATGCTTGACTGGACAAGCTGAATAAAGAGCACGATGGACTTCTACATAAGTGTAACGATATGAAAGCAAACATTCTGGACAATACCAGTGTGTCAAACATCAGTCTATAACTGAACAATATATTATATATAAAATTTCAGAAAATATGGATGCAGCTGTCCAGGAACCGGAAACCAAATACAGATTTTTAACAAAACAGCTCAACAATATACAAATGCTGACCTGGAGATATGGACGAACGTGGAGCTGATGTGCTGGTGATTTTGAGACGTGAATGAAGAACAAAGTGTGTTTGCCAGATACAATCACATGAGAAGTATCCAGGTATAAGATGCAAAGCTGCTGCCAGAACCCTGCCTCTAGGCATATCCGTATCAGAATCTGACTCGTCTACAATAACAACCAAACATAAAACTTTACACTTTTTCACACTTTTATTTGACAAGCACAACTGGGAAAAACTGTATAAATTAAACATACAATGAAGGCAAGGTTTAAATGTGCTTAAACAACGTTTCACATATTTTAACAAGATAAAATTTCATTAAAACTGAAATGAAAAGTATACACAAGTTTGGTAAGGGCTTGTTTGACGTAAGACAATGAGAACTGGAGGGCAAAGCTGAGTATGACGTAAAGTTAAGAGAAAAACTGAAATGACTATAATTCGATGGATGTGTAGGTGAACATGGATAACAGCGATAACATAATGGATAACACTATCACTGGTAGAAAATAAAACAGTACAAAGCTCACAGAAATGCTAGGTCTGAAAACAGTCTGCTTGGTGATCAGAAATGCCAGATATGGCGAGGTTGTTTGCATGAAAGGGTGAATATATCAGACCTGAGTCAACAGTTGTAGTTCTGCGCCGACGGTTTGGCTGTTTTTCTTGAACCCACCGAACATCTTCATCAGCTTTAGGAACAAGCAGTGAATTGCAATGTTTCCGTTCATACAGATCCTCAAGCATCAGTTTCTGCAATTAATGGAAAAACGCCAATGTAAATAAAAACGTACCAATAAGAATAAAATATGTATAAAAACAAAGTAGAAAGACAGAAACATTAACACAAACATATACACAAATAAGGAATGGTTGTGCCTGAATTTAAATAGAACAAAAGAAACAGTTTTTCACAGACCTCATCCCACCTAGTAAGTTACATCTATCACCACTGACATTATGTGACGCTGAACGTGTTCAATCAGCTCAACTGTTAGGCATCTATTTAGCTGATAAACTAAATACGACAGAGCACACTGAACAAACTGTTGCATTGTGCAATCAAAGATTGTATTTGTTGTGTCAGCTGAAATGGCAGAATTTGCCGCTTGAATGTCATGACAGGATTTTTGATACAATTATTCTGTCTAAATTATTGTACGTTGCACCATCATGGTTCAGATGTACCAAGTTTTATGTTATTAGGAAATTATTAGGTGGGGTCTGACTAAATATTTGTACAATGCTGATGAGCTGTTTGAAAGCAAAACCAGCAGCTTATTTCAATCTGTGCCATCCTAATTCATAATTCATTCTTCATAATTCATTACCATCTGAAAGAAAAAAATGTTATAATTTGTGAGACAGAGGTCACACTCGCCAACTAATCATTCATAAGCTTAAACAAACTCGATGTAGTTTCCTAGTCTGAACGTTGTTCAACAATATTAGACTAAGTATAGACTAAGATGCTTAGTTGCTGTTGAGAGTTTTTTTACTGTTGCATTTGCATATTAACTGTTTTTTTCTGCATTTTGTAAGCATACGCATGAGTCATGTGGAAACTATTAAACTTAGTTAGTTGTTCGTATTATTATGCAATTAATGACAAAGGACTATCATACACATAAACCTCCTAAAAAGGGAAATCATAAACCATAAACATAAAGCTCATAAAAGGGAAACCAACCTGATTTATTCTGTGACAGTTGTTATTAACGGTGTCTATAACGTGTTCATATATGTCCTTGTGCTGACGATAAAGTTGGTTTGATGACATGAAGTCATCTCTGCAAAACCATCACGTGAAACAGAAATAAACTACAGCTAACTTTAGGAATTTTGCAATTAATATAACTACTACACACATTAAAATCACTAACTTTATCCCTCTGCTGCAGAACTCCTGTGATCCCATGTGCATCTTGATTATTTACAAGCACCATGCAAAGATATGACGTTTTCCATTATGATGCTGCCACTAATAATAATGTACAGATTTCTATACCACTGTGGGTCGTAATTTCAGAGGTGGCGGAAAAATTTCAAATGTTATAAATTGCCAATTACTTAATGTAACAACCGCAACAATTAATTTACAACTTCACATAAATACTTAATTTGTAATAAATTCATATTTCACAATAGCAGCCTGTTGATAAACCTATGATTACCATCAATAAAGTAACTCTACCTCAATACAAGCATGTTGTCAGATGACTAAATTTCTTCTGGTGTTAGCAAGCAAGCAAGCAAGCTGGTTTATTGCAGCATCAAAACAACGTAAAATGTCAAAATCATCAAATATAAGATTTTATGAGATGCTAAATGGAGAGGCTGATAGAAGAGAGGCGTGCTCTCTGACCAGGCAAACCCAACCTAACTATCCTTCTCTAAGTATTGAGTAGCTACAACACCTACCATGAAAGATTTAATGTGACAGAGTAAACCACTTGTCCAGCCAGTGGATCATATATAGTTTTTTCCGACACTAGATATATAAATATCCTTAATTAAATTAGATCAGCTCGTTACCGCAGAAACATCAAGCTAAGTGTGACCAAAATATTACTATGTGCACAATGCACTTGAATGCAGAGAGTTATTAACCTTCTCAGATAAGAATCACGAATAAACATTAAATGTGTTAACAGAGTGTAAGTGTAAGAGACTGTGTTACAATCATCGAACACAAAAACTTGTAAACTTCAGTCATTTCGTTTCTGCTCACACACAACTTTCCTACACTGTGTCCTAATTTCCTACAACATGTTCTGATTTTCCAAGACATTGGCCAGTGATATTGCCAGCAGCAGAAATATCTCTTAAAGGTCACTCGAGGTCATCGGCAATGACACTGTTTGATAAAATTGCATACAATTTCTTACTAATGCTGAACATGCTATATCTATATATAGATATATAGATATAGCCACATATTAGTACAAGATCACATGTTCATCCTACTCCACCGGTATTCAATGCTGGCAGTCAGACAACATTGCAATAGCACATGCACACTTGCACAGCATCACTCTGTAAAAATTCACAAACCTGGTCTGAAAGAAAACATGCACTTTATCCAACTCTTGCCGTAAGATTAGCCAGAACTCCAGTAATGCTGTCTGCAGCACAGGAAATCTGCTGAAGCTGCAATTGTCTGTAAAAGTAGCAGACGCCACAGCATCATCTTCTGCATCACTAGCATCACCCTCGTAACCTGGATATAATCAGAACCACTATTAAGAATAATGACAACAAAAATCTTAGAATAGATTACATGTTTGTCATACAGCATAATCAGGCAGACATACAAATTTTTGTTTTGTCAACTGATAGGCGTTTTTAAATATCTTGTCATTTTAACAGCTACACAGTACATTGTCCACATACTCTATGCTCAGAGTCTGTTACTCAACAGTGTCACATCACACAGTGTAGTTGTCTATTATTACATCATTGTGATAAATGCTGTGACAATGTAGTACCTGCTTCGCCCATGCTTGTAACACTACTGGTGTCGAGTGCTGACATTGGTGTTTCTAAGCCAGAAGTATGTCTTGAACGCCATCCATAAAAGTTTGCCTTCTGGGCAGCTGCTGCTTCATCATTGTCAAAGCTTAAACTTGGTGATTTCAGTGATTGCCTATCGAAGCTGACTGAGCTGTAAATTCGTCGTATGGAGTCTCTTCCTGCAGAAAATGCCATGCTGTTGGCAAATGGACGCGAAGAGGCCTCTTGTGACATGGAGGAAATAGCAC
>Ga0209145_1000289_pt1 | contig 10492 bp, 5 predicted proteins | sample WorMetfiPIANOSA2_FD_187396 | JGI IMG/M metagenome (GOLD analysis project Ga0209145, IMG submission 187396) | Marine gutless worms symbiont microbial communities from Max Planck institute for Marine Microbiology, Germany - Olavius filocauda... | ecosystem: Host-associated > Annelida > Digestive... | reverse complement strand
AAGCACTGAAGGACAACAGTTGGTCAGACCACCAGGTAAAGGGCCAATCCCACCAGGCCAAGCCCTCTACAAGGTAAAGTGAAGTAAGTATAATTTTAACAAAATTTTAACAATTTTAACAAAATTTAAAAAAAAACACTTACATAGCACCATAAAGTCCGAAGATACAGAGGTGCTTGGAGGACTAAGAGCTAGGCCCAATGAAATCAAAGCCCGATCCAGTAGACCAACCTGAAAGAACGGCTCATTATGATTGTGCAATATTGTGCAATGTGCATTGCTGAAATGCTACACAATACTATAGCACAGAGACAGTTCTGTTAATATCTTTCTCCAGACTAACATCACTGTTCAGATGAGGCCAAGTGGAGGTTAGGGGGGTGTCACACTAAGGAAATGCTGAAGATGTGCAAGAGTTTTATCAATGCAGTGGAGAAGCAGACACTTACCATATTAATACATACTAAAAACATTTCTTAGAACCCCGTGTTGCAACAGTATAAAAATAAATAAAAAAATAAGAAAGATATGCTAAGCTTTTTGCACCAGATTATTAATAATAAAGAATAATAAATAACAAAATATTGTTTTGTCGAACTAGCATTCACAACTTTGATACCGTTGCAGCTTCACTGTCTGAAAAGGTAACCAGCTCGTAGAAATCACACTCCAGCATTCCAAAGTTTTCCCTATAAAGAACTTTTGAGAACCTGGCATAGACCGTATTAAATGTGAAAAAATTAGCCAGATAAACAAAAGTTGAGAGAGTGCATGCGTAAGTGAACTAGAATTTGATACTAAATGAAATAAATACGGTATAATAAATGTAAAAATACCGTTATAAGGTCGCTGTGCAGTAGTACGCGCAGGAGGTCTACGCTGCCTTGAAGACTGCAGATCACCATCAGCTGTGGGCTGAGATCGTCGAGGACGCTCTGGAAGCCTATCAAGGACTTCTGCCTTACGGCTGGTAGACTGAGAAGTATTCGGTACAGGCAGGAGGTTGCGTTGTGGCACTTGAGGCGCCGGAGGCTTGACGGACATCGGCTTCTCATCCGTGCTTAATTCATTGGAATCTTCTTCTTCGTCCAAGCGCTGGTCGTGAAGGTTTGAAGTTAAGCCGTCTCGTCGACCTTCGTTCAACAAATCATCATCTTCATCATCATCGTCATCATCGTCGATATTCGTGGTAGGTCCTCGCCACAACCGAATGTTGATGTTTGCTGATAAGTCCTGCGATGGTTCATCCGAATACAAGACTTCATCTTCCTCGAATGGAAACGAACCGGCTGCCGCATCTGCTGACATGATCGGAATAGTGGCAGATTTCTTCTGTGAGAAATTGCTGACTGGCTGTCCCCTTTTCTTCGCCTTACCTTTACTTACGTCCTCTTCTTCAGGTTTAAGTTTATCCTTTGTCGGTTCCTGTTCATTGCCTGGAACTGGAATTGTGTCCGATCTCTTCTGTGAGAAGTTGCTAACCGGTTGTCTTCGTTTCTTCGACTTATCTTTACTCACTTCCTCTTCTTCGGGTTCCATTTTATCCTTCGTCGGTTGTTTCAATTGTTTTTCTTGTTCCTTGCTTGCAGCATCTTCTGCAGTTTCATTGACCTTGTTGATGTTGGAAACCGGCACGTTCCCTTTTCTTCTGCTTCGTTTGTCGTTGTCCTTCCCTGTCTGCGATTGTTTTGTTTTGTTGATATTAGACACGTTTTGACTTGTTCCTACACCTGCAGTGTCTTCTTCTGGAGGGCCTTTTACTTTGCTGTCTGGCACATTTCCTTCTGGTTGTTTTTTCCTGTTGATGTCTGAGACGTTTCCTCGCGGTACGGTATCGAACTCAATTTCGTCGACATTGGTCTCAAACGACGTGGACAAGGTTTTCTTCCGTTGGTCTTCCCTGTCGACTCTTTCTTTGCGTCTTCCGACAACCCGGCCCTGAGCGGAGTCCGATGACTGAGCCAAGATGTCGAGAACTTTGGCAGTGCCTTCCTCCATGGAATCGTCGAGGTCAACCTCCAGTGAGTCCACATCCCAACCAGTGCTTGGCTCAGGTGGTACATAACTATCACACGAAATGTCATCAAGAGTCTCTCGACTAAGGCTGTCATTAATCGGCAAATCCTCGGTCCACTTCAGATCATTCACTCGGTCATTCGATCGAGCTGACTTGCCTTTCCGACGGCCTCTTCTCTCGAAAGCATCACCATCATCATCATCTAAGCTGGCTGCTTGGTCCTTTCCTGTCTTCAAAAGATGCATATCAAAAGACTCAGAAGAAGCAAGTGGAACCCCAGCCATTGCCTCTTTCCAAACATCCTCTGACAATCCCGGTGAGTTCTGAAGATGATCAGCAAAAGTGCGGCTTCTATTTTCACCGCTAATTTCCAGTCGAGGCCCTTTCTTACCGACCTTCTTATCCGGAAATCCAGAATCAACTTTCCGTGAAGCTTGATCTTTACTTCTGGTGCCTTGTTGCTGATCTCTTGGTACTGGTTCTTCGTTGTACTCATCCAGATCATCACCGAAAGATCGCGAAGCATCCTGCCGAACTCCCGGCTCTTTCTCATACTGTTCAATGTCGTCGTCACTGCTGCTGCTCGACGTCGAAGAGCTGCTTAGATCTTCCACCACCGCATTGTACGTCGTGTGCTTAACGGTCTGCTCCTTTTCTCCGGCACCAGTCACCAAGTTTTCCGCAGTAATATGACTAACATGTGGAACGACAACCCGGTTCACAGTTGCCGTTGTTGACGCTGAAATCAGAATTGCATAAGTTACATTACAGAATTACACATAGAAGCTCAAGACTTTTATGTTTTATAGACATTTTTAGAATAGGCATTAACTGTTAGGCCTATTTTATCCATCGTTTTAATAATAATAATAATAACACATTTGTATAGCGACTTGAGGTCCTAAGTTACAGAGGCGCTTGCAGAACAGGAGGACTAAGTGAGTCTGAACAGATAGGTTTTCAAGTGGCACTTGAATGTATGTAGCTGGTCGGCTTTTAGCAATAAACTTTGTTGTCTGTCATTATTATTATTATTATTATTATTACGGCTGAATACGTTGCATTTAAAGCACAGTCATCTATCTAATTAACGCTGGAAAATGAATAAAAAACAAATGCTCTAAAGTAAAATAACGCATTAAAAAATTCCAGTTAAAACAGTTATATTGAAATGCTGACTAACAGTTACAATAGCAAATGAACACAAAAGCTTTACTACACTCATCAGTCAGTTAACCAACCTAGAAAATATTTAACACATGCTAAAACTGACGACAGGTATCCAGCTTGGTCTACTAAAAAAACGAGTGCTCTAAGAGCACGGATCGGATCCCCCGCCACAAAGTTGTTACATGCACACGGACGGACGGACAGACTCACGTACGGAACTGCTCGTCACTATATCCCTCGCCTCACCTACCGGCGGGAGGCAAGGCAAGAATAATAACGAAAAAATAACCAAAACAGAAAACTGTTAAGCACGACAAGTCCAAAACAGTCTAGATTCTGAGAAGTAGGGTCCCTTCTGGAAATTTCTGGAAATAATTACATATTTTACAGACTGGATGCCCTTCCTATTGCTCAATCAACAGTATCAAGAAACTGAATGCACTTATTTTTTTCTGTGCACATACATACATTGTGTACTGCCCTGCAATGTGTCAGCAACACTCGTGACATGTTATAGCACATGTGTCACAGCATACCTCGGATATTAGGAACTGGCATGTGCTTCTTCTTCTTCAGCTCTTCCTCTTTCAGAGCATCTTCAAGAGCATCCACCTTTGGCTCGATCTTGCCGAAAGACTTGTACGGTTTAGCGTACAAAGGAAGTTTCACTGGTTTCGAACCGGAAGTTTGTGGTAGCGGTTCCATGTCGTCTTCACATTCTTCTTGGTGCTGTGCAGCATGATCCCACAATGCAGTTGGTTCGGGGACACTGTGCCGCGGAGAGCTAAGTTCACTGTCAGACGCTTCACTACTGGTCTCGATGCCAACTGGCGCAGCTAGCATGAAAGCTTTCCGGGCCGAATCTTTCTCCCCTCTCGTATACGCTTTTGGCATTTCTCCAGTCACTCGCATCTTCAATCCTCGGTGCTCTGCCATTGCAAAAGCTGATGCATGATCGTCGAGAATTACCATTTCCTCAGCATAGTGTTCAGGCTGTTCCATCAGCTTTGCATCTACCCACTGTGCGTCATCCAAATTTGGCTCGTCAGCATCTTTGTTTAGTACCGCAATGGTGGTTAGTTCTATGCTTGTGTTGTAGTCCATTTCGTGCATCACCGTTTCATATCTTATGTCCATTTCTGCATCTTTCTCCACTGTATCATACCTTTCGTCGGTTTCCGCGTTTGCCGTGTTTTCCATTTCCCGCATGAATGTTTCAAACCTTTTGTCGGGCTCAGTCTGTTTCGCCTGAGCGATTGTTGTACGAGGCTTGGGAACAGGGTTCGCTGCTGGCAGTCTGCTACTAGCGTTATCTTCTGTGGCCACGGGACTCGGCATAAGATCAACATCAACTTCATACCGATGTGGAGATACAGCAGGTCTTGGCGGTTTCTTGGGCTTCTCATATGTGTTGCTAATGCCTCCTGTAGCAGTTGGACTGTACTTGCTGCTGTGCGAGAAGTCTTGCGGATCGTGGTCATCTTCCGCCTCTGACCACCTCTGAAAAAGGCTATGAGCGGCTGCAATTGCTTTTCGTTTCGCATCCGCGACAACCCTCTTCTGTTCATTTTTCACTTCATCGCTGTCATATTCTGGCTCCGCCCACATCTCTTTCGGATAACTCAGAGAGGGTTTCGCCTCAAGAATAACCGGAGGCTCGGGTTCTTCAATGTTTTGTCTCTGCTGCCGACGCTGTAACTTTTTTGTCTTTCTTCGGTCGCGTTCTTCTTGCCGAAGTCTCTTGGAATCGGCCAAATCAAGTCGTTCTCTTTTGGCCTCCCTCTCAAGCCGTTCCTGCTCCAAACGCTGCTGCTCTTCAAGCTTTAACTGCTCTTCTTGCTGACGTCTCAATTCTGCAAGGATCTGCGACTGGTTTGCATAGACGGGTTCCTCTTCCGATCTACGATGTGTTCGCTTGCCATGTTTTTCAAGAATTTCATCTGACGAATGACTGCCTTTGTCTCGGTCTTTCTTCTTCCTTGGCTGATTTTCATAAATAGGTTCTTCCTTCGACCTCTTGTGCTTCTTCTTTTTGTCGTGTCTTTCGAGAACCTCATCTGCTGACTGTATTTCCTCTTCTCTGCGGTTCTTTTTACGCTTTTTATTCTTCTTCTTCTTCTTCTTTCGATCCAACGCATCAACACTCCTGTTATGTTTGGTTGCCCGCACTTCATCACTTGAACTGCTGCTGCTGCTACTACTACTGTCACTTGTTTGCTGTGCTGCAAGTGATTCCAAACCATCGCCCTCGGTATCAACAGAAATCATAATTGGTCCACCAGAATACTCCACCTCAATTGTGCTCGGTTTCCCTGGAACGGTGTGAACTTTGACCCCGGCATCATCTTCGTAGTAACTGCTTGGCATGTCTTCGACTTCATCATCTTCATCAGCCATCCCATACCCCGACGCTTTCGATGATCTGTCCTTCGGCTGCTTCTCTTTCTTAGACTTGCTCTTTCGGCCACTGCCGCTCTGATCTCTTGAGCGATCAAACGAAACATTTTCGTAATGCTGATGATGTTTTCTCAAAGAACGGTCAGCGACAGGTGGCATGGCGGCAGCACTCGAGTCGTGTTGCCGATTTGCCCGGTTATTCTTTTCAACCATCTGCGACATTGCTGCGTCGCGGTTGTTCTGGTTGTCCACAGAAACCTTGCCGTGGCCGGATCGCAAAGTCTGAGATCGTTCTGAGTCTCGGTTATTTGGACTTGCGGAAGCACCCTTACCACGTCCCGATCTATGCTTAGCCTCGTGTCTCGACGGAGATGGCGGAAGAATAGATCGATCAAGAGACGTCTGGTGAGACGCAGTGCCATGACCATGCCGCCTGGAAGTATTGTGCTGCTTGGCAACAGGAGTGTACAATGGAATCGCATTATTTCTCTCTTGATCACGTCTCTGCTGCTGCTGCGGAAGCTGAAGGGCACCAAGACGAGCCTTTGCATCATCCATGAAGACTGACGACGTACTTGACATCGACCTAAATGACCGGTTCGCACCAGGTAGATGATTCGCAGCAAATCCTGGCGGAATTCCGTTCGGTATGGAAGACTCGTTTCCAAGCGTTCCAACCATTTTCGGGCCACCGTGGGCCAACATTGAAGGCATTGTAACTCCGGGCATCATCGAGAGGTTGTGCAGGTCTTGGCGAAGGCTGAGCATTGAGGCATCAAGTGGCGCCGGGCGAGGGTTGGCCATCGCCGACTTGAGCATTTGACGGGTAACAGAGTCCGACTCTGGAACAAGATCAACTGGTTTGGAACGGTCGTCGTTCTCAGTGAATGGGTTCGCTCCGACACTCAGCAGCAGTTCAACGATCTTCGGATGATGATGAGCCGCGGCCAGGTGAAGCGCCGTGCTGCCATGCTTGTTCTTCTCATTGACTGACACGTGGTAACGAACAAGCACCTGCAGCAAGACAACAAGTAAGTAGGTAATAATGTGGATTTATACAGCACACCACGTGAAACACCCCTAATGTGCTAAACATGCTGATAGGCAGAGAACAGGTGTGTTTTCAATAATTGTCCGAAGGTTGCTGTGTTAACAGAGGGGTCTCGCAGATCATTTGGCAAAACGTTGAACGTCATCGGACCAGCGACAGTGAGCTACTGTTTCCATAGCTCAGGTATGCATGATCTCAGGTGCAGACTGATGCTCGGCAGACATGTACAGACACGTCAACTGGCCTCACTTTGTAAGTGGCACGTGCAGCCTGCATGCAGTTGCTTTGCCGGCTTCTTTTACTTTTGTTTCTTTGAGGTAGTGCGAGTTGTAAGGATTGTGTTCGGTGTTCAGACTGTGTAGGACAACCGAAGTGATACACCGATACAAACTGTTCATAATAATTTAATTATTAAATTGTTTTTATATATGCACCCATTGTCTATTTACCGGTACTCAGCCAAAACAGCAACGACAAAAATTATACAAAAAAAAGATAAAAAAATTACAATTAAATATGATACAACTCTAATCGCTGTTTAATCGCAGCCTATTTTGGTAGACACCAAAAAATGCGAGGGTCCGGTTCCCACAAATCTGCAATGCAACCTTTGGTAATTGCTGAAGCAGGATTTTAAAAGACCGGATGCTCTTCCTAAAAAGCACTCATAGAGTTCAAACCACCACAAAAGTATATACTTACTTCGTTAATAACAGTGTTGGGATATGATAACAAACAATGGCAAAAGCACAATCTAAAAAACCCATAGCATTGCTTTTGCCAGTACCAACTTATACTGCTTGGTGACAGCACAATCAGTATTGTGATAACATCATACATCATACATACACACAACCACTTTAACAGCCAGTGCCTACTTTTACCAAGTCAACTGCCTCTAAGTGGCTTGGCACGATTTTACAAACTGGACGCCCTCCCTTGGCCCACTAGCAGCGTCAGTGCATACATAATTTGTACAACTAAAAAAACAGATATATAAAACAAAACTCACTTTTGCCGTGGCATAATAGAAATCGCGATCTCGCATTCTGTACGGATGATAAGGCTGAAGGACAACACAGTGCAATGTTGTGTTTCCGTCAGAGTCTCTGAGGCTGATGTCGGCCTTGAACTGGTCGAGCAGCGCAATTACTGTCTCAACATGACCGTTCTCAGCCGCAAGGTGTATGGGTGTCACCTCACGGGTGTCGGTGAAGCACGGTATCTTCACGTTTATGTTGCCAGCATCACGTGCACAGAATACCTGGACCACCATCAGACGCAATACATTGTACGATAGCGTACAAAATAAAACAGCTGTTTGATGGCCTAACTACTATACTGCTTTCCACTGTTGTTCTTATACCTTTATATGTATATCGGCGGGCTACAAATATTATGTGATGATGATGATGTGCATATGAATTGATAAAACTGCGGTGCACAATACCGCACAGATCGGCATCTTCTGTCAAATATTTATTATCATGGCCTGGACATACTTGATTAACATGTTTTGACAGTCAGTATAGGGTGTCATCAGGTGTTATTTGCAGTGTCAGCAATGTCAGGATGTGCCATCTGTCTGTTTGCTGATATTCTTCAGGTATGTGTTCAGAGCACAAAGGCAACCACTGATTGCCAGTTCTCAGTTGTGTGAGGAATCTTCTTTCATATCTACTGAGTTTTTCTTTAATCAATAAAACTTCCTTCAACACTGTTCCTCCATCTGAAAATGACATGGTGGGATGATATCAAACAAGGAGAGGCAGAGTAAAGAGGAAGACCAGCTAAGCTAAAAGGATGACCATTAAAACCGCCACATGTGTAATGAAAGTACTTTTATCATACATTTTAAAGCAAGTGGGCGAGAGATTTTATCGTGATATTTGTCTCTGAACAATCTCTTAATGATACTCGTTAATGATATTCTGTGACAAGTTTACCGTCTGATCTTTACTCAGAGAAGAAAACAAACTGTCTGTAGAAAATAGCCAAGTTTAATAAATATAAACAACATCTGACGTTCCACGGACACACACTATCACTATACTTAGGCCACGGGCATTTTCCTCGCCCGGCCTGTCATGCTGGAATTCTCTTTCTCCTTTGCTGCGAGATCCGGGCATCTCACTGCTGCAATTCAGACAGTTGCTGAAGACTTATTTGTTGAACACTGACTGACTAGGCACCAAGTATGTACTTAGTTATAGCCACCACATATGCCTGTGCGACTTTTTTAAAGTTAATTTGGTGTGTTGAAATAACGGTTTATTATTATTATTATTGTTATTATCTAAATGAATGACTTTTAGAGGTTAGACAGACTGCAGACCTGTATAAGATGGATATGTCCTTCTCGAGCTGCGATGTGTGATGGAATTGCTCCCTTGGCACCGCGCTGATACACATCTGCGTCATACTTCAGCAGCATCTTAACAAGCTGCAGGTGTCCAAACAGTGTCGCTGTGTGCAGCACGGCGTTCCCATGACGATCTACTGCAGACGGATCAGCACCTAAAAGTGACAAATACACAAAACCATTTTGATGGCTACGGTATTTTCCACATTTAATGCATTTAGCTGGTGGTCTCCAAGAACACCTTTAAGCCGCTGGAATGACTGGAATGATAACAATATGACCAGTGGTGTAATCCTAAAACTTGCAGAAGCACTGTGGCATTTCGCTTTTTGTCACAAATATTGTAGTGATTTACATAATAATGTATTTTCATGCAGGTTTAAAGACAGCTGAATTATTTGGCAGGGAAAGACTTCAGTATTGGAACAATTCCAGTATTTTGTATGCTACTAAAGCACTGTATTTGGCTGAATAGGCAGCGACTGTTCCAATACTTAAAGACTTGCCTTGGGCAGATTACGGTACGCATCAGCTGGTAGTCCTACAAAGGATGTCAAAAGAAGATGATATCACCTTTTGCCAGCAGCATATGTGTCATAACACAGTCAGCCTTCCTGATGGCAACATGCAGTGCAGTTTCATTGCTGTGGTCAAAGATGTTGGCATCGGCATTATGGTTGAGCAGCACCTCTACACTGTCGTACAGAGACAGGTCGACCGCAACGTGGAGAGCGGTCACCATCTCACGTCGCTTACTCGTATAAACCGTGTGATGCACAAAGTTTGCATTAACTCCACGCTCCAACATGTACTTGATGATTGAAGGATCCGGTTGGCGGGCGGCAAGTATTAACGGACAGGCGAACTTCTTTGTCGGCCGATGACGAATGTCGGTCGTACACACTTCCGCGATTTTCGCATCGTGGTCGAGATGTCGTTCGAGAATGCTTCGAAGCTTTTTGAGATCGTTCTCACGTATTGCGTCCAGAATATTGGACCCGTAATCTTTAATTACCGTCATTACACCCATGGTGTCAGCACAGACTGCAGGCTCCAATCAAATACCGTAACCGAATCTCTCTAGAACACAAAAACGGCAAAATAAATTAATTAAATATAAACTAATACCGTAACTATTATTATATTCACAGAGATAAAGTAAAAAGTAATAACGTATACAAGCACCCTGAAATCTAAATAAATTTAACATAAACGTTAATTTAAAATTTATTATATAGTCCTACGTAGACGTAACACATCATTCGTGGTCATTACAAAGGGAACAGTTTAAATTATTCCAGTTCTATCGAGCACTTCAGCGGCCGGCACTCATGACTCACCGGTACTACTACTACTACTACTACTAATATTACTTCATCACTTACACGATCTTAACTCTCGACCTAGAGGGAGTGCACGACGTAAAACTGCATCATCCCTCATCCTCTGTGGCCACTTCTAATCAGTGATGTTGGTCTGGAGTTAGAGGGAACAT
>Ga0209145_1000288_pt1 | contig 10493 bp, 6 predicted proteins | sample WorMetfiPIANOSA2_FD_187396 | JGI IMG/M metagenome (GOLD analysis project Ga0209145, IMG submission 187396) | Marine gutless worms symbiont microbial communities from Max Planck institute for Marine Microbiology, Germany - Olavius filocauda... | ecosystem: Host-associated > Annelida > Digestive... | reverse complement strand
CATTTAGTCGTGGCGCCCCCTGGCGAACTACGGGTAAATGCAGGTGTGGTGTGATTGGCAGGTAACACTGTGTGATCCACACCTGAGCGCATTAGAGGTAACGTTCTCACGACGATGCGCTATATAAATCAATGTTTACCTTTACCATGTATCATATCTCGAACTCTGAACTGACAGTCTATGCAAATAACCAAAAGTTCTGTGGGAATTACTGATAATTTGGTGAAATCTTGAGGGTGTCCAACAGGACATCCACTTGAGCAAATCTTGTGTTGGGGCACCATGACACTCTCGCAGTCATCGCCTTCCTTTAATAACTGAATAATTCTGTAATGTTTGTTTGTGTTCTGCACAACAGCTCCAGAACTTTGATGTCACTGTGGATGACGTGACCTGGAGTCGTGTTACAATGACATGTGATTCGTTTATTTGCATTCGACAACACAAGATTCCACGATCTCAGAAACAACAGGTTTCGCTTAAAATGTTGTTAAAGTTAATGGCTTGCTGTTGAAAAGTTATGTTTTTTTAGTTGCAGAAAAGGCATTTTTATGGCAACACACAAGTGTTACATTACTACAGCTTGATACACGGCTAGTATTTAATCCATTGTAAATTTAATTTATTGTGAAATGCATTTTTAAAATGTTTTTTCGAGCTCCTTTTTTCTCAGTTGTTGTGAACATTGATTGATTAAAATTCTGCTTTGTCTACAAATTTGAACTGTTGCTGATCCACGTGCTATACTTGTACCAACAACTCTCAGCATTGTGCCAGGAACAGAATAAATACCAAATTGTTACTAGCCTACATGATAGAATAATTTTTGGCAGTTTGTTTTAATTTTTGATAAAGGTAAATGGAGTCACATACTCAGTAGGCTGCCATTGCTTTGTGTTAGGCTGGTGGCCTTTCCACCCACAGAGCATCACCGCTGTTGGCCGGTGCCAGTACCAAATTATACTGCTTGGTGACAGAGGCACATGTGTGTGAACAACTTGCCCAGAGTTGTTGCATGAAAGTGCGGCCGGGGATTGGACCCATGACATCTTGATCACGAGTTTGATGCTCTGTATACGACCCCACACACGGCTCACATACACCACCAATTTTTGTTAGAGGCATATAAAGTGATTTTAATTTTTGTATTTGGACAAGTTGAGTTAATTAATTACAAGATAATGGCATTTGTTGCACTGTGCTGTGCTGTTTGTTAGGTATCAATTATTGATGTGAAGAACAAGAAGTGCCAAACATTTCCATTCAAAGTGGACTCAGCAATGGTTAACCCCACACACCAAGATTCCGATGCTACTGGACACCTGCTGGCTATTAAAAGTATGCATTCGTAACTTGTTGCCAGTAGTATTGCTGACATTTATGGTACTGGTAAGAAATGATTGATGGCAGCAGTGATTCACAATTGGTGCTAGTTAAGTTCTACCGTGCTAACTGTACCCAAACCAAGACATACCCAAACCGTCTCATATTCGTGACCCAGGATTAAGGTTAGGGTTAATGTTAAGTTTGGTGGCATGGTGGAATAACTGGTATGGCATTGTACTAATTAGCATTTTACAGACGCATGTCGCCACTGCGTAAAAATCTTAGGCACGTTTCTCACACCCTGTTGCTTCTGAATGAATTGGTACTGGCAAAAGCTGGGAGCTGAACAGGCCACCCACGCGATGCACTGGCCCCGTGTCAAGTGGAATTATATCTTCAGCTGGTGTCTGGCTGAGGGCTACAGAATTGGACACCAGTGCCGCCCTGTGGGCCGTTGTGGTTCCGGAGGGACTTTAGCTTTTTGTTAAAGTTTGATTAGGTATCCGGTGATGGAGTGGCCGACATGAGTTTGTGCTTTGTCGAGTGGCTAATGTCTAGTTAATTATTATATTGTGCGTGGTAGAGATTAGAATGTAAGAGTTATCTGTCTGTGTTGATGGTGTTGATCAGTTGGGGACCAGCTGGCTGTGGTAAAGATGAACAGCTGCGGCAGCTGGCGCAAGTTGTATGCAGCAACACTGAGTGATGTTGAGTATTGGACGTGGTTGAGCGCAAACAAAATAGGACTTGTTACTGATCAAGCTGTCTTTCACTGGGTCATGGAAGAAGGTATGATTTACTTCTTGGACATTATTATTATTCATTATTATTACTGCATAACAGTTGTATTGATAAAGCTGGTAAGGTAAAGGTACTGTACTCCACTGGAGCATAGGCTCATCTCCCTTTCCTAGGCCATTGAGCCCGTAGGTGGGTATACCAGTGTGATACCAGACCTGTGTTTACCTTCCCAGCTGCAGAGCATCACCGCCCTTTGGCCAGTACAAATTACTGCTTGGTGAACAGAGGCACATGTATGTGGACAACTTGCCCAGAGTCATTACATGAAAGTGGATAAAGCTGGTGGTCGATTCATAATGTTGTTATTTTTCCATTTGCTGTCACTTTAGACACAGTTTCTCCAATAAGAGTTATCGGACCTTCTAGATTTTTTTGGCTTAGATTGCTGTAAAAGCTTTGCTACGTCAGTTTTCTTAAACTGTTTATGAAAATTAACTACAAGTGAAATACATCAAAAACTGAGTGTATTGCTGGACATGGACAATAATGTCGCTATACTGCTTGTTGTTGTTGGGCTGCAAAATGATTTATTTTTAATTACATTAATCACGTATACACCCAGAATGAAAATATGCATGTTTTTGAATGATGTTTGATGGAAGCAGTAGATAGCTGTATATGCAGTATCTACAATGCATCGCATGTTACAGAATGCATCTGATTGTTAAAATGGTTGGCAACAATGTTTGCTAATTATGGTCGCCCGCTCTAGCATAGTGAGAGCATGGAGAACATTATATTTTACGCATGTTCCTTTATTTTTATTTTTTCTCATCACACTTTCTCAGACGATGGAAAACTGACATCCCAAAACTTTTCCACGTGACGTGGCATAGTCCCCAATAGAACCTTTGCTAAAAACCATTTATTCAAAGTGCCTCCTAAAATGAATGGGGGCCGAAAAACACAAAATTTGCACCAGTTTTTGTGCCAAGTCACAGACATTTAGCGCCGTAATTCTATAATGTGAAGACATATCAGAAACTGACATTAAGCACAGAGCATTCCACTATATTGTTACTAAAGCAACACAGACTTGAGAAGTTGAGGAGTGTAACTGTAACGTTGCTGTCAGGCGAGCTGCCTCAGAAAATGTTCAGTCGTCATCAGCGACTCAACTACGCCGAGATCACCAGCTACAGATGTGACGAATCTCAGCGATGGTGTGCACTCACTGGACTTATACCACAGGTAACGATGGTGTGCACTCTCTGGACTTATACCACAGGTAACGATGGTGTGCACTCACTGGACTTATACCACAGGTAATGATGGTGTGCACTCACTGGACTTATACCACAGGTAACAATGGTGTGCACTCACTGGACTTATACCACAGGTAACGATAGTGTGCACTCACTGGACTTATACCACAGGTAACAATGGTGTGCACTCTCTGGACTTATACCACAGGTAACGATGGTGTGCACTCTCTGGACTTATACCACAGGTAACGATGGTGTGCACTCACTGGACTTATACCACAGGTAACGATGGTGTGCACTCACTGGACTTATACCACAGGTAACAATGGTGTGCACTCTCTGGATTTATACAACAGGTAACAATGGTGTGCACTCACTGGCCAATCACTCACCACAGGTAACAATGGTGTGCACTCTCTGGATTTATACCACAGGTAACGCTGGTGTGCACTCACTGGACTTATACTACAGGTAACAATGGTGTGCACTCACTGGCCAATCACTCACCACAGGTAACACTGATGATGAACAAGTTAAAAGAATTTCTTTCAAACGGACTAAAATCTGGCCAGTTGACAAATGTGTTAGTGATGTACAATATTTAATTAAGAAATGTCTTAATTAAGAAATGTCTCGTGGCTGCCCAGTGAACATGCAGTGATGATTTGTCGCAGTAGCATTGTTCAGCCCATCTGATGCTGTCAAACCCCTGCGCAAAAAATGTCTTTGAGATATTCTATGGAAACTTTTTCTGGTGTTCTGTGTAACTTAAACATTTCTGTATGCTAACATTAGGGTCAGGACCGGCGTCTTATATCAGTTAGACACTACCATTTTATTAGACTTTAATATTGTTATTATTATTATTAGTATTATTAGTATTATAGTGGTGGTGATGATGATGTTTGATTTTAACATGCACAAGGTTGAAATGCAGCTGAAAGTACGCATGCAGGTGCAGGCATTAGTCATTTGAATAGTGATGAATTATATTTAGTTATTTCTGAAGACAGAGTATTTGAATATATGTTGCTGACGGTTGCAGTGTTATTTTGGTTGCATACAGGCTCAATGTAATGTTATTTTGGTTGTATGCAGACTGAATGTAATGTTATTTCGGTTGCATGCAGGCTGAATGCATACTGGGTGAGACGCAGTTGTACTCGCGTGATAAAAGACTAACGCAGTGTATCTGCACTCATAGTGTTCTCCTGACTTCGTACCTCTTCGAGGGAAACCACTTTCCAACGACCGTTCTCTGTGCTGCTGGTCGAGACAATGTTTGCCACTCAGTTGGCAAGGTCAGTGTGTGTTTGTGTTTGACTGCACAATAATTACAACTGAATATCTAACATGGTATGATAGCATAGGAGACAGTTGCAGGAGCATGTATGATGTTGTTGGCAACAGATGATGGTGTATTCTAACAAACTGCAAATACGCAAAAACTCACGCTTATGGGAGTCGCATGAGTATAGCAGTCATCTCAATCTGTCTCTGTGTGTGTGTGATTCTGTCTGTCTGTCTGTCTGTCTGTCTGTCCGCAGAAAAAAACCAAAACGGGCTGAAACTAAAATTACCAAATTGGCACAGGGATAGTCCATCACGATACCTCACACACCATTGAATTTTAGGTCAAGGTTAGGGTTAGGGTTAGGCAGTTGAGTGGCCGGCGTGAGTTATGCAACTGTATCGAGTGCTCTTCTAGTATTATTAATATGTTTGGCTTTGACATGTTTTAACGTCATCATTATCATCATCATCTTCATCACTATGACGGACTTGCTATGGCGTTGCTCAACTGGAGCTCAGCAGTGCTGTACAAAATATGCCTAATTAAAATAATTAAAATAGTTATATAAAAATAAATACAGGTAAAATAAATGTTAACTGATATCTCTGCATTTCGTTACAACTTTTAACGTCGTTTAAACCTGCATTTATTTTTTTCGTTGTTTTGTCGTGTTTATGTTTTTTTTGTTAAGTTCCTTTAGTGCTTTGACATTGTTCGTTAGACATGGGGTGCTAATACTATGTCTGTAAAACAAAAGACAACCAATCCAATTATAGGTTGAGTGGCATGAAGAACATCTGGCTCATAAAAATCCAGTCATTGTTCCAGTAAGTCTCTTATTTGTTAGAGCACCGGGCCACTGGCTCACTCAGGTGTACCTGGAAAAGGACCATAAAATGGCATGTTTGTTTGTTTGCTTGTTATGTTTATTGGTGTTAATTTTCTATGTTACGTCTTAGTTTCATCGTTTTTTATTGAAATATCTGTCTCTGTCTTTCAAAGCGACATACGTCTTGAGTTATGTATTTCATTGTATGCTGCCCCCGTATGTAGAGAAGAGTATACTATCCGTATATATTCTGGTAATTACAGCTTGTTGTGTCTGAATTCTTAGGTGCATATCGTTGAATTCGGATCAAGCGTTGACGGTAACTTGGCGCCGTGGTCTCACTATGATATCATTAGCTTTCCTGTCGATTCCGAGAGATATGATTTTCCAGTCTCGCTCCAGGTCTAATTGCAGCTTTTTATGCACAGTATGACTGTCTACTGCATCTTGCACGCAGTTGTTGTATGTTCGTGTCCTTGTGAACAATTTTGTAATTGTAACAACATTGTAATATCACTACCCGCATGCTTTCTAAAGGGATCGATCTATTGATCTATTTTAACATTTCGTTCACTATTTTGCCTATTGATATTGTTGCAGTTTGTCATTTTTTCAATAAACGAACATTAGGTGATGATGATTAATATTAGTGGCTATGTGAGTACAGATCTTTTTGTTTGGGTTAAAGAGTTAAAGCTAGAGTTTATAGTGATGCAGTGGAGTTAAATGTTGCAGTATTCAGTATCTACGTCTTTTTAATAGACAACATTTAAGTGATGATGCTTGTCTAGAGGATAAAGGGAAGGTTGTCAGAACTTTTTTTGTCAATGCAGTTTCTCAGGATCTACAAACGACATGAATTTCAAACTTTATATCCAAATAACATGTGGTGTGCCATGTAATTTTTCTTAACGTTCTGGTATTTTTCCCAAAAAAATACAAAAAAATAGATTTTTTCGTAAATGCGATTTCTCAGGAGGATCTACAAATAGCTCATATTTCAAATTTTGCATACAAAAACCATCTGTTTGCAGGTCAATGCGAATGTATTTTTTTTCGTTTATTTTTCAGAAAAATACGCAAAATTCAATTTTTGCATAGACAAATTCTCATCCGCTTCCAGCTTACAACCCAGCAGCAGTGTTGAGGACCCAAGAAATGAGTAGTCATCTTCCTTTGGTATCACTGAGTGCTACTGTGACGTCGATATCGTACCTTTACTTTTGCCTTCCCAGCTACTGAGCATCACCGTCCTTTGGCCAGTACCAAATTATACTGCTTGATGACAGAGGAAAACGTGTTTGAACACCTTGCCGAGGGTCATTACATGAAAGTGGAATGGACAGAAGTCAAATCCACAAGTCCAACGCCCTAACGATTACACTATCACGCCAAACAACACTAAAGCCCGGTTTCCACTACCCGAGTTGACGGCCCGAGTTGACGGTGACCGGTTTCCATTACCCGTCAACACGGGCCGTGTTGACGGGCACGCGTTTCCACTAGCCGAGTTGATGGGCCGTCAACACGGCTAGTGGAAACGCACGCCTGTCAACACGGCCCGTGTTGACGGGTAATGGAAACCGGTCACCCGTCAACTCGGGCCGTTAACTCAGGCCGTCAAAACCGGGCTTAATAGTAATGTGTAAACTAACAGCAGCCTACGGCGTCGGCACATGTCTCACCTTGGTCACTGTGTGTGCAGCAGATGTCTGTGACTAACGGTTTGCTGTACGTTGTCACGAAGTATGCTCACCTGTACCTGTGTGATACGGAGACTGCGACGTGTCTCTGTTCCGTCATGTTGTCGTCACATGTCATCTTCACCACGGCCATCAACACTCGTACAGGTGGATTGATATGTGTCAACACCGCTGGTCAGGTGTGTGTTGTACTTTTTCTCATGGTTTAGTCATTGCTGGATGATATTAATAAAATAATAATAATACGACAATTTATACGTCGCCGTAACATGTCAGTCACTACAAGGGCACCTTAATAATGATATTAACAGGTAAAGGTAGAGGGTCTCCACCGATGTACTGGCCTTTTGTTAGTAATCTTCTTCTTCTTGTGTATGCGAAGTTCAGATCCATAATTAACTTGTTTCACCCTTGCACATTTCTCTGACCATCAACACACATTTAAAGTGCCCATGCAGCATTCTCGCATAGGGTCACTCTAATCTTTTCATTTTTAATAATAACAATAATAATAATAATAATTGGTCAACCTGGCAACAGCAGCATCATCAGCAGAGTGAAGCTGAGACAGACCTCCGTTGAGCTTGGTAAAAGGGCAGGAATCGTCGATGTGGGACATCGTTTGGGTCTCACCACGGGAAACAGATCAGTGTCTGTTACACGCCAAGGTTATCTGCAGGCCGCAGTAACCTTGTTACAAGTTGTGTGGCCGGGATGCGGCGACACGATATGCCCCCGTCCGCATGCAATAACCAAACTTCACAGGCCTTTATAGCTGGCCATGGCAGTTGATAGTGCAGTCTAAGTGAACCGGTTAAAAATAACTCAAAACTTTGAATAATTGCTATATTACACCTGGACAGCATTTAAAGCATTGTCTGTTCGTCTGTTTGTTTGTCTGCACCATAACTCAAAAACGAATGATCTCAAAAAAGTTTTCAAACTTGGTATACGGAATGATCTTGGTATATCCTAGAAGTGACATGGTTTTGGGATTGAAAGGTCAAAGGTTAAGGTTAGGGTTAAGTTGGGGTTACGGTAGTGTTTTTCACACTAACAGTTGGAACATAACTCAAAACGAATGATCCCAAAGTGTTCAAACTTGGTATAGGGATATCTTAAAAGGGGTGTGGTTTTGGGGTTGAAAGGTCAAAGTTTAGGGTTCGGGTACAGCAATACAGTGTGGGTTTGAACTCTATGAGTGCCTTCTAGTTGAGTTGTTGGACAATGTCAGATGTTGTCTGTCTATGTTGGTCTCTGTAGCTCTCAGATATGTGTTAGATTGGTTGATGTAATTGAGTTGTTGGACAATGCTAGGTGTTGTCTGTCGACGTTGATCTGCCGAGCCTCATTCACTTCATACAGGACAACCCTCGCAAGCGCTCGGCCGTCGCAAGGCTCGAGAAACTTCGGCCGCTGATACCTGTTCACCTGCTCGTCTGATTGCTATCAACACCTGTGTGAGATACCTGCTGGTGTGAATATCTGCAGAAGCTGTAGCCTGCTGTTAGTTTACACATATATTACTGTTAGTGTTGTATGGCGTGATAGTGTGATAGTTAGGCGTTGGACTTGTGGATTCGACTTCTGACTGTTCCACTTTCATGTAATGACCCTCGGCAAGTTGTTCAAACACATTTTCCTCTGTCACCACTCACCAAGCAGTATAATTTGGTACCGACAAAAGGACGGTGATGCTCTGTGGCTGGGAAGGCACAAGTTGGTCTTGTGTCGCACTGGCCATGCGTTACAGACTTAGTGATATACCCACCGACGCACTCAGTGAGCTATAACATGGAGATGAGCATCCCGCCTGTGGTCAAGTTTGGTTTTACCTTACCTTAAATGTTCCAGTATACTGGCCAACTTGATTCCTTGAGATCTATCACAAACACACACTTTATTTAATGGCCATTTTCCAGGTGAACTTGGATTAACCAGTTGCTCTTATTTTGCTTTTCTGTTTGTGCCAAACCCGTCGATCGTCTCAAATTGTGCCGAAACTCATCATATCTTCTTTAGCATCAGTCCACCAAATCTTCGAAGGACATCCTATCTGTGTAATTCCATCCATCTCCGTTGTCACAAGACACTTCCACGATCCACGTACAAACAACAACTTTGGTGACAAGCTTCACTGTCGCACGTATCTTCCAGTTCAACTGCAATGAGACATTAACTGTTTGCGGTTCAAGCGGCAACGGAAAACATTGCTGCTCGGAAATTAGTTAAGCCCGGTTTCCACTACCCGAGTTGACGGCCCGAGTTGACGGGTGACCACGGCCCGTCAACTCGTGTTGACGGGTAATGGAAACCGGTCACCCGTTAACTCGGGCCGTCAACTCGGGTAGTGGAAACAGGGTTTAGCCACTGCACTTTGTGACTCGTTGCTTTCGGCGCCTTAGAAATATTACTTACTTACTTACTTACTTACTTACTTACTTACTTACTTACTCACTTGACCCAACTGATATCATATTTACGTCTGTTTGCTCGCAGAGACAAGTAAACGTCTCTCATTTCACTTCATGTGCTGATGTCGTGTTGTGAAGTGGTGTCGGCTTCGTACGATCTGTGTCTGCTGATAGTGTTACTAGCAATGTTATCAGCCAGAACGTTTCACACGTTAACTATCAGTATTCTCGTTTTACATGTTATACAGATTTACTTGGTGCACTGTTGTTGCGTTCAAACTTTTTTGTTTATTTTCCAATATTTACGATTAAATCCGTCAAATGAATGAATATCTGTCAACGTTGGTTCAGTGATGTTGTATGTATTTTCTAGTTAAAATTTTTGTATACAACGTAAAAGGGCTGTATCTGGTTTTCCTGTTGAATTCTTTGTAGTGGTGGATCAATATCCGATGCGCTTATCCAAATTTGGTCAGATTTCCACTATCTGGCCAAATTCAGCATCAGCTTGATAGCGTATTTGATAAGATATTTGTTATCTGTGACATGCTTTAGTGAGTGATGCATAATTGTGGAGTCAATAACTTTTCGGTTTTTTAATCAAATTTTGAATTAAACCACTTTAATTCGTTGATTGATTGATCAATGCAACAAGTGTTGATAATCAAAGATAATTTGCTGAAATTTAGAATTTATATCTACTGAGATAACTGCAGTGTGTGGTGTCCGTAGTTTAGTCGTATTACTGCACTCGGCTTCTGTTTTTGATTGTTTCTCATCATACTCAGTATCTGCTTCTATCAATCAATACAGTCGATATTGCCTATCCCTCATCCTCCGTGGCCACTTCTAATCAGTGATGTTGGTCTGGAGTTAGAGGGAACATTAATAAACTGCTCTTTATTGTAGTAATGTGTAGCA
>Ga0209145_1000287_pt1 | contig 10496 bp, 10 predicted proteins | sample WorMetfiPIANOSA2_FD_187396 | JGI IMG/M metagenome (GOLD analysis project Ga0209145, IMG submission 187396) | Marine gutless worms symbiont microbial communities from Max Planck institute for Marine Microbiology, Germany - Olavius filocauda... | ecosystem: Host-associated > Annelida > Digestive... | reverse complement strand
TCTCTGGTACGATACCAACACGACCGGCGCTATTGCGAACCTGTATTTATATGTACACATGATCATCTGTCAACACTGCTCTGTTACTTCTAGTTATGTTATATAACAAAAAGCTCAGCTATCGCCCAGTTGCCGCGCGACGCTCTATAGTGCTACACAGCCGCAACAGCCGTCTGGCGTGTTCGTAACCCAGTGCCTAACTGCTAGCTAGGCGTACGGTCTGGTACTGTCCCATATAGCCTATTCCATGCGGTCTATCTCCCCTTCGATCCTATTTAACGTCCCAATGAGGGTGATCCCCTAAAGATATATGTTCACTGTTTGGTGTCAACTCATAAACTCATAAACTAGAGTTGCTAGATGATAGACGCTAGGCTACAATCCAGTGCTACATGTAACTACTTGACGATGAGCTCTGTTGTTTTGACACAATATGCCAGTGTGACAGACAAACGGACAGACAGACACCGCACCACAGCATATACCACCGCGCTATGCATACGCATCGCGCGGTAAAAACTACCAGAAAACCACTTTTAAGACATAAACTCACAAACTTTTGATATGAACATTAAAAACACTGTTGGGTGACTGAGAGTGGACATCACCGTGTAACAATCACTCCAAACACTTCTGATACAACTGCTGATATATTAGGATCAACTGTAGGCACTGATTATTGACCATTGTGTCCCGTTAAATGCCGACTGTTATCTAAGCATTAGGATCGAGTGAGTGTCTCAAGAGTTTAACGTCCCACTTGACACATTCACTTGGCAATGGTACTAACAACTGTCGTTCCAGACTGGAAGATCACTTCATATTTATATACAACATAAAGACCATAAATCACAGCTGTTGAACAGAACCTTTCATTATCGTTTGTAAGATATAAATTAATTGTATCCAGCGGATTAATGCTTTCTGCCGTAGCTTAATGGCAACTACATATCATACACTGGCAGCTGAAAAAAGGATGTCAAGGTGCGCACTGGAAAAGCAGAAACAGTATTGGAAAAATGAAAAAAACAACAACAAGAACACAAGCTTGAAAGTAAAGACAACGTTGTGTCAAGTGATAATATTGAGCCTACCCAGAAATTGCCAGAATATGAGGATTGCTTGTTTGCACTGCAGACGAATCCTGTAAGGGGGACGAGGGAGGCCCTTTTGGAATCTTTGCACACGGGCCCACTCCGACCTTGCTACGCCACTGGTCTTTTGGAAAGATAGGGTAACAAATGAAGAGGTCAGGGCTAGAAGGCATGCAGAGAAAGAGTTTGCTGGCTTAGACATGTGTTGCGTATGGATCACCAGTGCATACCACAGATGGAAAGAAGCAGTAGCAGCAGCAGCCATCGACAGATAAGAATGGCATCAGAGTGTGGCCCAATGTATCCACTATGGATGCAGGCTGAATCAAGTGACACGCAGAAATCAGATTATTCCGTATATTTTATCAAATGTTTAACGGACATAAGAAGCACAAACCCGTATCCATCCATCACCCTCGCTCTCAACGACCTCCAGCTGATCATTCTCAACAATATCCAGCTCGTCGCTGTTGGCTCCCTGCCAACAACACAGATCACATCTCATTACATTGCAATGGCGTGCATTACTGTAATCAGGTTTTGGGTCACGTACTGCAACTGAGCTACGATGTACTGATGCGTACATCATCAAATAAAATCAAATCAGTTTATTTCAGACACAATGGTCCATATAAGACAGACAGATATGCAGACTAAAAAACTATTTAAACTAACGCTATATTCACACACTATGAATATGTGAGAAAGAAAGGAAGCTTGATTTGTATAGCGCCCCATTGTGAGAAACTTGCCTCTGAAGCGCTCAGGTATGGATCACACAGTTGTTACACTGCAAACTCACATACCTGCCTTTATCTCGTAGCATTCACCAGATGGCGCCAACAGTGTAGTGATAGCAGCCATCTGATTTCAGCATACTACTCATTTATCAACCCCAGGAAGATGAAAGGCTGAGTTGACCTAGTTAGCTGACCTAAAGCGGACGGTTTACCCATATAAATGGTTACCCATCAACTGCAGGTCACGTGCAGACCAGTAACACGTGTGTCAGATGGCAAACTGAATTGTTGTTGCAGTTATTAATCAACTGAGTAAATTTAAATTCACGCTCACAAAGAATGTGTCTAACGATGGTAAAACTAGAACAGTCAGGATCTCAGTAACATTATCGCGTCGACCAAATTTAAAAAGGACAATACACTGGACTGGACATTTTATCCAGTACAGTAGTAACACGCTGTATAGTGTATTTGCTGTATCGTCTTTTCCATCCTGGGTGTTCTAAATTTTTTTTCTAAAAATCAATAGTGATATTTGGGTCTTCAACATAACAATAACAACAACTAGAAGGCACTCATAGGTTCTAACCCTCGCTGTATTGCTGTTAACCCTAACCTAACCATAACCTTGATCTTTGACTTTTCAACACCAAAACCATATTACTTCTAGGATATCCTATATCAAGTTTGAACACTTTGGGATCTTTCATTTTTGAGTTACGTCGCAGCTATACATACAAACAAACAAACAGACGGGCCCAAACATCTTACCCACACCGACCGTGTCCGTCGGCGTGGTAACAACAACAACGACAACAACGACAATAAACGCTGCCAGCAGATCAACGTTGAGTTCTAACCTGGAAGTCATAAAGTGCAATGCAGCGAGTGTAAGCGCCACGTGTAGATGCGTAGCCGGTGCTTGAACTGTCATGTCGTGAGTTCTGAGTTGCAGCATCAGCAATGCCACCACCACCAGCACCAGCACCAGTCTCAAACGCATCATCAATACACTCATCGTCATCTTGATAGTTGACGTACGTACTGCCGTTTGGCGGCGCCGTCGTCGAGCTGCACGAAGCACCGGTCGACGACCGCACTGGCGTCAACTCCTCCACCTCGGACAATGACCTTCCAGAATCCACGTGCCGCGGATGCTGTACGTAGTGTACATGTCAGCGAGTTAGTCTGACTGGACGATGCATATTAACGGCAAAATATCAGCATCCAGTACTGACCTACGTTCTAAATAGTAAATACTTAAAGTATTCAGTGAAGCTGCTGTAAGACAATGCTGCACCAGTCCTTCAACAACAACAACCGTTTTACGGCCCTTTAATCCAGGATAACCCGGGTGAGCCGAGACCAGAAACAATCAGACACATTACCCCCACTGTCATCACTATCATCCTCAGTACAGTACCTCTAATCAGTCATCTCCATTTACTACGAACCTACGCATCTTCTTTACTTAACTTCAAAGTCTTCATATCCCCCTCCAACTACTTCCTTCCATGTTCTCATTGGTCTATCTCTAGATCTAACAGTCTTTCAATCAGCTATATTGACTGGCCACATATAATTATGAATTTCAACAGTGACTCCCACTGAAATCATGAAACGGAAACTACCACACCATTCGCAAACAGAGATGCCAAGATTGCCACAGCAAACTGTGCCAGGAGACTGAGTAGAGTCCAAAATTGTAGATCACAAGAGGCGTAATGCAAACTGCGCAATGTATGTGACCAACTATCTACCAATTCACAACAGCATAATCGTGCAGTTGCACTAATTAAGGAAACTCAACAAGACAGCAGTAATGCAGATATTTCTGTACCTTTCCAGCAGAGCTATCGCTCTTGCTGAGTGACGCAGTGCGATGTGATGACGTCGAAGTAGTAACTGGTGCCGGTGGAACGGTGCTCGTTGGTGTTGGAGGTTCCTCCTCTTCCGGTGTGAATGGCTCGGTGTTGGCCACCGCCAGATAGTCATCAATATCGAGTCCAGCTTCTGACAATGCAGCTAGCCGTGCTTCGGCTTTAGTCTTCTCAGTCTACAGGGTGCAGCATAAAAAACAACACCCTAAGAAAACTTGCATATCTCGTGAACAGCATAATATGAATTACTCAAATTTGCAACATTTATTGCCAAGAGATATTACCTTGAGACTGAAAATTTCATTCATATATTCCACCGGAAACAGAAATTACAGCTGTCTAAACTGACAGGTGAGATTTTACAACTGAACACTCAATATTATCGGGACTGCTATATCAAAAATGCGAATAAAACTAATTGCATAGAATTAATTTGAAAGGACGAGTGTCCTCCAAATTAATTGGATCTAAATCCACTGGATTATCGTGTATGGACTGTGATACTCAAGAAGTACCAATGTTACACACCAAAGCCGACCAACACTTATGGCACTGAAGAACGTTGTGCAAGCGATCTGGGCTGACTTGCTTCAAGGCTCAAATTAATGCAGCAATACTGTCGTTCCATAAAAGACTTCAGGGGTGTCAAAAGCAGCCAGTGGACATTTAGAACATGCTGTCTGAATTGATGTTACTAGCATCAACATGTTTTTCTTTACAGTAATTAAAACAGTATCGATTTCTCGTAATTGAACTGATCAGTTGTTGTTCGCTTACAAAATAGCACTTTGCACTTTGCACAGCCATAGTTTCGTTTATAAACATCTTAATAAAATTTGCACATCTCACAGATATATACCTTGTCATTAACTGATGAAAAATACAGCAAAATATGCTTTGTAGTTTTCTAGAAATTTTAGTTTTCTTAGGGGGTTGTTTTTTTATGCCGCACCCGGTACATATACAGCAGTCGGAACTAGTGATTGCTTGTATATTAATGGTAATCTGTAGAATTATAAGTAATGCTCAAATCACAACACACTATAAACCAATTTAACCAGTACAGAGACTTTGAAATACTGCGCTGCAAAACACTTTTTACATAAGTAAAAGTTCAACAAAATATTTACTTCATTCCCTACTTATAATTCTGATAAAAGAATGCAATTACATAGCATTAGGCCTGCTCGTCTCCCTATGTCAGCTCATTTCTGCAGTATATGAAATGTTGCATTATTCTTTGTCTACATAGACGTCAAACAAATTTGATGTATACGAACTGCAACGCAAATAATAATAATCATCATCATTATCATAATTATTCTAAAGCACAATAAGGTCGTAACTTTAGAGTCTTCCACTAAAATAATGTGGAGTTAACAACGGATAACCATGCATAAATCAAAGACCTGGGCTTTCCGTAATGCCTGCCGCAAGTCTTCCATCTTCATCTCCAAGTCAACAACAGCAGTGGATGATGCACCACCGCTGTCACCAGCACTCTCGGATCCCTGAACAAGCATAACTGCAACATTGAACACTCCACTATCAGTCGCTGTAATCACTCAATGTCACTACTCAAAATATTAACAGCATTACACACAGCAGAATATGTTAGCGTACTAACAGCTATGACATTCTCTGCTACTGCAGCCAGATTTTACGCCATCTTTTCAGCCCAATAAAATGCAACTCTTTGCAGTAAATGCCAAAAAAATAATAAATGTTAATCAAACTGACAGTGAATGACTGATTTCTTCAGTGAGTCTCGTATTGACTAACCCGGGTTGTCCTGAAAAAGAGTCACAAAACGTTTCTTCGTTTTATTTTTTTTATCATTCAATCCCAATAGAAATCTTAATTTCATCATAATCCTAAGTTTTCAAAACAAAGAAGGTTTTGAATGAGACAATAACTACATAAATGCTCGTGTATTAGTACCATATTATGATAGTAGTGATGTCTGTCCAATAGACTAGAAACACAGAGTTAGAGATAGACTTAAAACTGAAGAATGACAAACTCTGCCACTGATGGCCGCCTGTTGTTGGTCGGTCAGTGTCTGCAGTTTGTGCTGCATCGACGTCACATGTCGCTCTTCGTGTACAAAACGACTTGCACATCGCTTGGCTTCAGCGTCGAGTGCCTGTTGACATTGGTGTTCTGACGTCACTTTGCTCACCTGCACATACAAGTCAGCACTTTTTTGGCCACAAAATATGCAGCTAGCAGTATAAATACAGAAGTAAATTCAAGTTTGATTTTTTCAGTTTCCTGATGCAGCAATTACTAAGCGTGGACTGATGTGTTTTTTGACTAATTCAATATGTCCGCTTACTACTTTAATAGTTAAGGTTTAAATTTTAATTTAGTTAAGTTTTTCATGCTACCAATATATATTTCTGGTGAATAAAGATATTCAATTACATAATCCTTAGCTTGCACATTGTGACATTAACTGTCACTAACTCACTCTCTCTGTTCTGCTTGATCAGCTTCAGCTCCTAGCAAGTAGCAACCTCGACAACGATCAGTCCAGGCTTGTGAATTCAGTGATGCTGATAAATAAGCCAGTACTGTATATTCTTCTAGCTACTAGTGCTACTGTCTCCCAGAATGACTTTGGGGAGTTTCCAGTGCATGGAAGGAATGCAAGAAAAGAACAGCTGGCAGAAGTAATGCTTGGGAAGTATGACAATGCTGATGGTGCAGACTGCAGAACTGCAGAATAATGCGAACTTTGACAAATTAATTTATTCACTGGTTCATTCTGTTAACATAGAGTTAATTAAAGTAATTTAAAAAACTAATTCTGCTAATATCAAATTACCATTAAAATCAAGACATCACATCGATAGCAAAGCAACTTCCCCATCACACAATGCATCAAAAGCTGATATACAGCATAAGTTGTTTATCACAACTAATTGCTATTACATTCGTGATTTCATTGAATCATAGTACACAAATTAACAACTCACCGAGTCATTATCCTGCGGCTGATATTCAAATTTCACGATATCCGTAAAAACCACGTTTTCATTGAGAAAACATTGTAGGTTGTAAGGACGATTGATCTGAAAATGTAATATAATAAAATCTATACTATGCAAATCGACAACTGTCAATGAAAGTTACAGCACAAAAAGTGTATTACTATTCAAATAAAATTTTATTACACAAACCAGATCATCACAAATTCCAATAATAACTGACAGTGATTTTCTAAGTAACCCACAAACAGTGTCCTGTTGTGTTTCAGTTATTAATGAAATAATCATAATTTTCTTTATAACAATATCTCTCATCTGTCAAAGGTTGAAGTCTAACCTTTGTTGCATCAGAAAGTATTTTCATGAAACATTCCTGTGTGATGCCACAGCTTTGCAGTTCAGACTGACAGAAGAGTGTAAAATATTCCTGCATTCTTTCATACACGTCTCCATCCAACGTCTGAAACAACAGCATTTCCATAATTTTATCACCAGTACAATAATTATGTTCATTAAAAAGAAAATCTATGCATAAACAAATGTGACTATCTTCTGAATTGAAGTTAAAAGATGCACAACCGTAAATTAAAGCATTCTAACCTAACTAAATATACTTTGTGCAAAATATCGGGTGCGCTTCCAGCACATTCATCACGTTAACAGCTTCATATCTGTATCTGTGAGACTTATTTGCTCATTGCTATATATTATTAGTACATAAGAAACAACGGGGCATTGCGTCCAACCTTCATGAGTTCTGGCGTGTTGTGACTGTAGTACTGTTGTAAGTGAGCATTTGTTGCAGTCAAGCTCATCAGGTAGTCATTACGAGCAGCTGCGGACTTCACCTCACAAGTTTCACGGCGCTGGTTCAACTACACAAAGTAGCCGCGTTTCAATTAAAACCACATCACTGAATAGCCATTAACCAGAAACAGCAGACTGGTCAAATTGTAAACCATATTATGTATGAGCAAAATTCATAATAGGATGTGGAAATTTCCATATGATCATTCTAAGTTATTATATTAAGTTCACTGGTATGCATTATCAGCAGTACTGATTACTACAAAACTTTACTGTAACTCTTTCATATGACAAAAATACCAAGCTCACAAGCTCATGTTATGTTAGTGTGTGCCTGGGCTAGTTATAGCACTCCGCTCACTTGCAACTAATCTTGCTGTTGTGTTTTCAAAAGCAAATTGCTACTGGAAAACAACAATATTCACTCTCAAAGACATTCACAATTCTATGAATTTAAGGCTAAAAAGCTAAACTATCTCCACGTATTTCTCGCCCATGTTCTTTTACTACTGAGTAATACAATAAAGGTAAAGGTAAGGTAAAGGTAGATAGATTTGTATAGCACCCCATAGAGAGAAGCTCACCTCTGAAGCGCTCAGCATGGATCACATAGCTTTTTACACTGCAAATTACACCATGCTGCCTTCATCTCGTAAACATTTACCAGCATGCTTGTTTATTGGGAACTTCTGCATTGATACGCAGCTGATTTTACTGTATATGTTGTGTGTCGTGGATAAAAGAAGTGGTTTATGTCTCTGTTCCACTGGCTAGCGGTAGCAGCCATCTGATTACAGCTTACTACTCATTTATCGACCCAGAGAGGATGAAAGGCTGAGTTGGCCTTGTTGGCCGACCTACAGCGAACATATAAATGGTTACCCATCAGCTGCAGATCCGGTGCAGACCAGTGAAAGTTCGCCGGTCAGATACCGACGTTCTACCACTGAGCCACCCAACCAACCCAAAAATACCTAGTTCAAGCAACCGAGATGATATAAAACCTATTCACAAGTGAGCACGTTGCTAATAAGTCATTAGACCTACCTTGGTACTCTGCTGCTGCAACTTGGACATTGACGTAAACAGGCCGACAGATTTGCGCTTCACTCTGCAAAGCAACACAGGCCAACAATTATTATTTCCATTATCTCTGTCAAGTAGAAAATATTTTCATTTTGCTGGTTGCTTTGTCTCTTAACAAGATTACTCAAAAAGTTATGTTCATCAAATTTCTGGGAGAGGAACAATCAGTTAAATTTCCAATGACTTTAGTAATGAGCCTGATTTCAATAATGTGTACCAGTTTTACACTACGAACTAAAAACACAATCCTTATCGGAGGTTTGAACTCTATAAAAGCTCTCCTGTTATTCCTCATTGGCGTGAGTAGTTGAGAAGAATAACTATAAAATTATTATTAATTAATACAACAATCAGCATAAAAATCGAAAGAGGTGTGAGAGTCAATAAAGGTTGTCTAGTGCTACTGCTACCACTACTAATAATACTAGCACTATTAAATACACAAACTGCACACAACTACTATGTTTCGTTCATTAAAAGAGGCGCTACAACTGTAAAGAGCAGTATGGTGTGATTGGTATCAGTTGAACTAACTTATCATCAGCTTCAGCAGCTTTGATACAAGCATCATGAGTGACGTGCTCCTCCTCCTTGTATATCTTCTGCAGCTTCATCAGCTCCTGCACGCTCAACGACAGCTCCTTCTGAATGTCGACGAGGTTGTCAAACACCTGTCAGCATCCACAACCCACATCACAGCATTATGATATTGGAACTACAATAACAGTCAAGCTTACCAGCACTTTTCACACATTTTGATAAGCGTGATGCTGGGATGAGGGCAGTGGGTTTACGGGTCTACAATGTTAGAAGTTCATGAGTGAGAAATACTACTGCTGCTATGACTGCTGCTGTGCTAAGTTATGCAACCAACAAATGGAACAGGATGGACATTTAGAGGTTGATTAGTGCCTAGATGGCTATGGAACTTATATCACCTTTTGACTCAAAGCTAATCAGAATTACACAGTAACCTTCTTTGCTATATGGCTCTTTGCAGTCCGCACTGGTTTGCATGGCTCCGAGATCTGTAGTAGGTACGTGTCAGCGGCCTGCAGTCGCACTTTGCCAACACGATCGGTCTCCTCCAGTACAATCTGCCAGACTTCATGCATTGACCTGCTCAACACAACAGACACCTCCATCAACTCCGCATCTGGAAAAAGGCTTTTTGGTGCAAAAAACAAATACTTTTATGTCAACAATTACTACAGAACATCATTAGCTTATAATCAAGTGGAAAGAAAAAGCAAGCTTGCAGAGGAAAACAAACCACTAAGCAACAAGCCGCAACATAAAACTACAAACATATTGGAATTGGAAATCCGTTACGTTATGCTATGTAAGAGATGTCACTAAGACCGGCTGACAATAAACTAGTGACTTGATTCAACTGTACTATTTTATTGTCTGCTCAATAAAACAATGCGTAGCGAGCCAAGGAAGCACGCAATACTTGATGACCTGCTGAAAAACACTACATACAATGAGGTGAAAAGGAAACCAAGACAGAATATTTTTTAAACGTTTAAAACTAAATTTATAAAGTTGTAGACGGGTCTGGAATCTGCCAACAAAAAAAGACATACCGATAATATCACAGTACAGACAGCTCAACCAATGCACAATACAGATGCCACTTATGAACATTCTGTTATGTCAGCATAACATTCAGCACATACGCAGTCACCCAGGTACGTCTTTTCAGTTAGGTGTTGGTATCATTATAATGCATGTGTTCGTAACTTCGTAGAACCTGTCGCTGCAGCTACTCCGCCCTCCAGTCCATGCTGTCAATAAACTGATCATACATTCAGATACTTTGCTTCTACATAACAACTCAGGGGCGTATCTAGAATCCATAAAAGGGGGGCCCTTTACCCTTTCTTCCCTCCC
>Ga0209145_1000286_pt1 | contig 10507 bp, 8 predicted proteins | sample WorMetfiPIANOSA2_FD_187396 | JGI IMG/M metagenome (GOLD analysis project Ga0209145, IMG submission 187396) | Marine gutless worms symbiont microbial communities from Max Planck institute for Marine Microbiology, Germany - Olavius filocauda... | ecosystem: Host-associated > Annelida > Digestive... | reverse complement strand
TGAAATGCTACACAATACTATAGCACAGAGACAGTTCTGTTAATATTCCCCTTCCTCCAGACCAACATCACTGTTCAGACGAGGCCAAGTGGAGGTTAGCGGGGTGCTGAACAGCTGCAGTAAAACAGCTTGGAGGACATGATAATTGCATTGAAATGTACTGTGGGTGAAAATTGGAATGACACTAGTCAACCACTTGTTATAGGCACAATATTAGCTGTAACAAACCGCTTTACAATATGCCACAAAGACCATCAGAAACAGTGTCAAGGATACATACCCTGAGCGCAGTGAGTGTGCGGATTGCTTGTCCACCACAGTTCTGAATTAGCGTGCGCGGTATCACCTCGAGGGCGCGTGATACGGCACGATATGGCCACTGCTGAATGCCTGTTATATGCTTCGCTTTCTCATTCAACACCTTCACAAACAGACAGCTCCACATTACAACAAATAACACAAACTTTATCTCATAACTGATAGTCCTCTCGCATATGAAAACTTGATTGTGTAACACAAACCATAAGTATGTCTTGCAGAAGCAACAGGTCAGTTATGCAGTGGTCCATGCTTTCTACTTCTCTGGTAGACTGAACTGTGCAAATTCATTGGGACAATTCAGTACATTATGACAGTGACAGTAATTTAATTAAATTATAATTAAGGGATCAAAGCTGTCTTGAGTTTACAATTGTGTGACACTACTTAAAATGAACATTTTAGTGCCATTTTCCACGTGATCAGGTTAAGCTGATTGACCTCTTTACTTCTCCTATTGTTGTGAACCAGTGCATTCTGTCTGGAGAGACCAAAACTATACAATCCATCAATTCTTTCTTGGAAGGTCCCTATGTCTAGTCCCATCCACCTCAATCATCACACAATGCTTTACCCAACTGGCATCATCTTTATATTCCACATATTCAAACCATCTCGATCTACCCTACTTAATCACCAAGCTGACCGGTTTAAAACACAATAGTTCAGAAGGTAAGCACTTTTCAATCTAACCCACATGTCCATCTGATCATATTCATTGCATTTCTATCTGACTTAATCTCATGCCCTAATTTCATCGGTCAGGTCTCACTGTCATATATCATACAACCACCCACAAATAAATGACCATTAATATTATTATCGTTGTTCTAATAAAGCACCTATGCTCGCACAGTACTGGCAACGGCAACATAAAACAGTCATCACAACTCATCAGCTGAGCTAAATCAGTTTTGGTGTATAATGCAACAACTAACCAAGCTCTTCACGTCATCAGAGAATGCTTCAAAGTCTTATTTCCATTCTCTAACTCGCAAAATAAACATTGACTGCTGCAAGTGCTAGAAAATGCATAACAAACAACGTCTGATACATATAGTGAGTAGTGGGTACTGACATGAGCTAGTGCCATCTCGACAGCTCCACCGCCAGGCACAAGTCTCGCATCAACCATAACATTACGAGCCACGTTCATTGCATCCTGCAGATTGCGTTCCACCTCGTTCAGGATATCTTTGCTTGCACCACGCAGCATGATGGTGCATGCCTTCGGGTTCTTGCACTGCACCAGGAATGTGAAATACCTGCACACAGATCAACACACTGGCACCTGTTGATGAAGCCTATCCACAAGGTAACAAGACCATTTGATAACTAGATTAGCACAGCTTTTGTACTATATAGTGAAAAGAGCAAGCAGGTACAGTTTAGAATCCACCTGACACATAATAAGTCATTTTGAAGGCGAGTCTTTCCAGTATTATTGTGAAATGTGTTAGGGTTGGTTAGAAGCATAATGTTATATCGGTGCTAGGGCATCGTTCATGGCTAAAAACCGGCGATCGATTCTCATAGACATTTTCCTGATCTGTCTCGCAAGATCTCACAAGATTTAACCGATGTTCCACCTGCACAGTGACCTCTGCTGTCGTCGCTGGCGGTCTGCCTAGTATGTCCACTTTGCTTTGCACCTCTGGCTGCTGCACACACCGCAGCTGCCCGTCCAATCTGACAGCATTATCAACACAACATTCTTTGATCCGTGCTGCCCGACCGTCGTGCAGTGGGTAATATGGTGAATACACGAGGCGATTGTCGACACGACCATCGCGCCGACGATCACCTCGTGTATTCACCATATAATGGTGACATCCACTCACCAGAGAAGCGTCCCCTTTACTCTCTTTGCAGGCGGCGGCACGCTAGTTGCTGCTGCTGTAGTCACTACGCGAAGCTCGTCTACTGTGAATAGGTGGGTTGAGTGGTGTGGGTAAATTACCAAAAACCCTAAGCTAAGTTAGAACCGCCAGACACCGCCGGATGCATGACATTGACACAGTGTTTATGACCGGCCTACAGCGCCGATATACCAGCCAGACAATCGGACTGCACACGGTAAACTTCAAACGACTTCATGCACGCTGGCATGCGGGAAGTGGCCATGCTGCGCAGCATTAAGCTTCACTATTATGTTACAACAGCTGCCGGTAAAGTTGTGGTTAGTTAACTGGATTCAGCCGTGTTGCTAATTTGTGAGCAGCGACTTGCGCATTTTCAAGATGAGAAATGTATCATAGAAATCTTGCGAGAATCGTACGATATTCTTGTATGCGATCGATGCCCTAATTGGTACTACAAGTGTAAGGTGACTCTGTTGCTGGGGTCCTCATCATTACAGTTTCAGGATTTGATCTATACCTGTAGTTACTGAATGCAATTTTGCATTAGACACAAATTCAGCATTGTAACAAAAAGCTAAATGGTAATGTTGCTCATATACTTACTCGTCACCGATTTTCTCGATCTCAAACAGTCCACATTCAGTGCCGACGTCTTCTTCCTTCAGCTCCTCAGTTCGGTTCACAATCGTCGCCCCAACAGCTCTGTCAAACAATCAATGTACTTCAGACATCAACAACACAAAGTAATGACACGTCGTAACTGCACTAGAGCAACACAAACTGAAATAAAACACGCCGCCATTGCAAAATATCCAACTTGGTATTTTAATAAAATAATCTGCATAAATATTCTATGTAAAGAAATGTAAAGCGACTATGTCACAAGGTGTTTTCAGTATAGTTCGGGATTTCATTGAGATGTGGATTTATATTATATATACTTTATTTCGCCATGAGGCAGCAATAGTAAAAAATATTAAAATCATGTAATTGTGTTTAATTTTTTTTCTATTTTAGTGAAAAATACGATTTTTCGACTTTAAAACAGATGGGCATCAACTTGTACATGTTCTTCACACACAAGATTTAAATTCAAATTGTTTGTGAATACTAAGAAATTGCATTTTAATCCCCCAACCACCCTGCCACTACATTATATTAGCTCAATTTGATGTCCCAGAGCTTCAGCTGTCCTGAGGAATACACCCCAGGCAGAGTACACTCATTGAGCAGTGTATTTCCCACTTAACAGATGCAGAAACAGTCTCCTCATCCACTGACTCAGTTTTTACTGGTTCAATTAAAAACTTTATAATGAGCAAAATTAGCCTGCACTAATGTGAGATATACTAAACACCAAACAAAAAATTAAATCCAAGTTGTGCAAAATATTAATCCTTTCACACAAATGATCATACCTGGCTATCCTGTTGTTATCTGTCTTGCGGACCCGTCGGATGACGGACACACCAGCTTTCATGAGGAAGTGCTGGGCCAAGTCAGACACACCTTTCTCTGTGATGACAAGGTCGGGTTTCACATGCAGCACGTCACTACACATCTCCTGTACCATCTCCTCCTCCAGCTGCAGAATCCGCCTACATGTGCAAGTCAACATCATCTGTGACAAGTTCCATTAAATACATGTAACATGGTGCCCGGCACAGTCAAGGTTTTCTATAATGTATCTCAAAAACGTCACATCTTTTGAATATAACTCATCCAATTTTGATGATTCTGGTATACAGTCTTCTTAAGAAATTTGACACCAAATGTGACCAAAAGCTTACAAAGTTTCTCACTTCACCTATATATTGTGTCCGCACTACCTCGAGAAGTGCTATGTCATATTTCAACAATGTTATTCATACGTGCTTCCGAATATTTAGGCTATCATTTAATAAAAATGGATTACAACTGTCACAATGAATCTGTCAGTGAGCTTACATTACAGCAAGTGTTGGATGTGACCTCCCTCTGCGAGAACACAACTACAGAGTCTTTTACGCCACTGTTCGATTGACTCATCCACTATGTTTTGCTGGAATTCAGGCCATGTCTCAACCAGCCGGTGTCACAACTTAAACACATCCTTATCTGCATCGCCTCAGATGCAGTAATCCACAGGATTTAGGATATGACTGTTGGCGAGTCAAATGTCAAGATTGACGAAACAACCTAACCTAAATATTTGGAAGAACGTATCAAAATATTGTTGAAATGAGACTTTTTTGCACTTCTCAAGGTAGTGTGGCCTCAGTATACAGGTGAGGTGTGAAACTTTATAACCTTCTGGTGTCAAATTTCTTAAGGATGCTGTGTGCCAGAAGTCTCTGAAATCCGACATTTTGTGACAGAGTTATTCAAAAAGCAAAAAGGATACATTTTTTGAGACACAGTGTAGGTATCTCACACCGGAATCCAAGTGGGTGTGGTCCAAGACTGCATCACCAGAGCTGATTGGCCTACAGTACTATGACATCACAATGCAGTGGGCATGGCACATGTTGCATGTACGCTATGATGTGTGGCACAGAGAGATTGCAACACACGTGACAGTTGTAACTACATCGTTGGTATCTTTGTGAAATATATACAAATGTAACTTCACGTGTCATGTATTACACTGCGAATTAGCTTGCCCAAGTGAACCTCAAAAATGAGGTCAATTCAACTATAACAGCATATAAAAATAACTAAAAATAACCACACACACATTCATTATCCAAGTTTAACTGCATTAGCTGGTGGTCTCCCAAAAGTCTCACGAGAACTTTTGAGATTGACAGAATTGTTACACATCACCCACTGTGTCAAAGCACTCACGGCATTACCCAACAATGGATACATTTATACATGGGAAATGAATGTACACATTACACAGTATGTGATGCAATAAAAAGTAATTAATCATCATTTTATTGTATCAGAAAGAATAACCAAATATTTACCCAAAATCCTCCTCTTTTGTGATTTCGATATTAGTCTACAACAGCAAAAGCATCTCATAATTTACACAATACAATACTCTAAGCCGACACATATACACGTACATACTCATGCCTTTAATTCACCCAGTCTATTTGTCCATGTACATCCTGGATTACGTCAGGTCACCAAAGGCTTCTCTAAAGATACCTTTGGTGATAACTGGAACAGATCGTTTTATCAGCCAAATGCCCAATCAACAGCAGTTGTCAAAGCACTGAAGGTGTAGACTCAGCTTACACAAAGACAGTTGCAAGAAACTGTGACTGACAACGCTAAAACAGCAATTGTCATGGCACAAATTTTAAATTTATTTTTCGATACCATTGCAAGTGTTGCTATAAGTATAAGACATTACCATTATACAGATTCATGAACACATGAGATTGGCATGAACGTGTATAACACAGCTTTGTATTGACATCACATGGCAAAAAGTCATATCATTCAAATGTTTATACATCATTACCTGTGTTTTTGTCAAGAATCAAACAAACTCAATTTGTGATTATATGACAGCAATAACAATTTCTGTTACTTAGTCAGTACAGAGCATGTTATACAGATAATGCATCACACAAGCATATAACATACAAATTACACAGGATAAACATAAATTCAGCAACCTTGCTCTTTTAACATACAGTACTCTTACCAACAGTAAAGTCCTTCTTTAGCCATGTGTACCTACAGGGTGGCACTCAACTTGCATTTCTTTAGCCCTCAGCTGGACACCAACTTGCACTGTGAGACCACAGATAAGTGGGTACATGCATTGCATTGCATTGCGTGCTCCCAAGCTTTCAATGGTACTCACTGCATCTAACAGTGCCTTGCCTGGGTGGCTGGTTTACATACCGCAGACATTTACTCATCCCAGTACTAACACAGCCAATGCATGTGAGTTACTTCTGAGCAGATCCATAAGCATAAAGTGCAAAATATGCTGTTACACCGGACAAGATGTTGCCATGCAGCTAGCGTCCACCTTCAAGGCTTGACTACTGCAACAGTGTTCTGGCTGGGCTACCACCAAAGTCCACTCTGGCTATACTACAGCATGTCCAGAATGCTACAGCCTGGTTGATTCTCAAACTGAGATCTTGTGACCACATAAGTGACTCATTATGTCAGTTGCACTGGCTGCCAGTCGACTATCACATTCAATTCAAGCTGTGTGTTCTGATGCACACTACAATGCACATATTAAACTGTTGTAATGTTGTTCTTAACTAGCTGTGAAGTATTGTCTCTGACCAGCTTGCATTCCTCATCTTTTAACAATTACATTTTATCTCATATTCATTCAAGACTGGGTGAGCGGGCATTTTCTTATGCCAGCCCACTTACGTGGAACAGCCTGCCGGCTGACCTTCAGGGTTTAACGACACATCTATTTAACAGTGAATTTTAAATGAATGACATATTTCATCACAGGACATTTTTGTATTTGGTGTACCACATATTTTTACCATAATGTAATGTAATATGGTCTTGTTAGCCTAATCAGATGTGAGCACAAGACTAACCTGGCTCTCACCCTTCTTGTACTCCAGAGAGCAATCCAACAGCACGATCCGTGGATTTTCAATTCGCCTTCACACCCACACACAGTACACACGTAGTCAGCATCTCAACAATTCATCACACCATTATTATCATCCTTGATGCATCTGATTCATATGCACAAACAACTGCAACACAATTCCTAAACACTACGAGTCAGAAATATACCATGTCATCAGCTATAGCATAGTCAAACATGGACTGATTTTAATAATGTTTTGTAGAAATATACACGAAATATTTTAGCCTGAAGTAGTGGTTTCAATTCCCAAAAATTATAAAAAAAGAAATAAGCTGACTAAGCTGATGACATAAAAGGTGTTTTTTTGACTCGCAGTGTACTCATAAGACCAACATTGTAGCAGCCAAGATGTACAACTACCGTCTCATCTTCGGATGAGTGACGTCTTTGTTGACCAGAATTCCTTTCAGCACTTTTGAGTCTTCCATTGTCCCACCAGGAATCTGGCAATATAACACCATATACATACATATACCATACAGTTACACATACATCCAAGCAACTGGCTACAACTACTCAAATGACCAGCCGATATTATAATTCAGAAGTAATGCCAGCCTATCACAAAATGTAAATTTACACGTACATTACAATGCCTGTAAACATATCATAAGCAACAAGATTCATCACAGCCACTATGTGGTTCAACTGACAATTCACCAGTGTTGTTAACGATACTTTCAATAATTAACGCCAATACTCGACGGTTCGATATTAACAAGCCTGCAATTCAGAACTGATCACAATGCTTTACAATGCATATGAGCATATGCCCAAACTCAATCTAGCGGATTTGTCTTAGATTTGTTGGTGGCAAGTGCAGACACGGATTTGTCCGTATCTGGCATGTCTTAGACAAATCCGCTAGATGGAGTTTGGGCTATAACGTAAGAAACATAAGATTTTACAGATGAATTCAAGTGGCTTGGCAGACTATATCACACAAAGCTAGTTTTCTTTCCAGCTGAAGGCCTGCAATGCACCTTTTCTACTTTGGCGTATCTCTTGATGTCAATTTCACGCCTGCCGTTCTGCTCAATTGAAACTGTTGATGTTGCCTCCAACGCAATATCACAAGCAAGATCTGCCCTGCAAACCACAATGCATCACCTCCACTGTTTCAACATGACAAAGGCAACAGTACTTCTGACAGGCAGAAAGGATGATATGCATTTAATGTTAACAGCTTATATTTAGGTATCATCAAAAAGAAACATCAGACACTAACTATCTAAATAATTTATAATGTATTAATAAGTAACAATATGTTGTCAGTTCAATCAACATTCTACATGCATGCAAGTAACAGAGAATTAAAAAAAAATCACGCTGACAATGCAGTACTGTTTTCACACGGGATCCATCACAGGAAACCTGTGGAAATAGTTACAGTAGGCTGCATGTCCGTCCTAACACCCAGCCACCAATGTTAAAGCACAAGGCTCAGAGGCAATAAGAATATGTTCGTAATAATATCAAGCTGTTCACAACTGCACCAAAAATGCACTACAATATACGTGTAACTGACCACTTTGTGATGAACTTGGTGCCAATGCAGCTCTTTATAATGCGCGTCATTTCAGCACGGTCTGTGACGTCAACTGCAATGCTGACTTGGTCCTTGAGAATCGTCAGCAGATCATCCAACGCCTGCCGGAATGCTCCAATAATCACTGTTGGGTGCATCTGCTGTTCAAGGAATGGTCCAGCAACAGACAGCATTTCACCAGCTGCAACATTAACATCACACAGTGACATGCCACACTCACAGTTCAGTAGCATTTCAGCAACAACATCAAGATGCATGGCTTTTGACGGGGTGACAAATCATACAGCACTCTCTGCAGTCTTATGCCACATCCACTGGTCAGTATATACTAATACTAATACCACAGAACTTGTATGGCGCCCTTTACAAACAAAATTCGGCCAAGGGCGACTGACAATTAAAAATAAAAATTACTAAGTAGATAAAACGTTCAAACTAGGCCTACAGTACAGATTAATAATATGGGAGTCTGAACAAGTGAGTCTTCAGTTGCCGTTTAAAACCGTCTATTATTAGTCAGTCGATTTCAGTGATCAGATGCTTGCAGGAAGACTGTTCCATGCTGCAGTACCAGCAACTGAGAAGGCCCTCGATCCAAGCTGTGTTCGGCTTCTCGGAACGTCGAAATGTAGCCGACCGCAGATGAGACCTTCCTCTGATTTCATTGACTGGTGTTGCTAGGTCGCATATGTACGTTGGAGCAGTGCCATTATTTTCAGCATGCATATAGCACATTTCGGATCTGAAGTTTGTGAGATCTTGTGACCTTACAATTTGAGCTTAAAACTAGATTCTCAGTTACGGAAGAAACATGCAACTTCTTCGTCAGATTTTAATGTTCTGCATCTTTGTTGTTCCTGAGTTACAAGCATAAGAGTCAGTCAGTGACACATGATATCATAACATTGGCCCTCAACTTCTGTGTAAGAACTGCAAGGTGTACCTTGTAGGAGAACATATCCACCAAGTATGAAGATCATGCGGCTAACACTTCATGAGTTATCAATTTTCATGTTTATCCAAAAATCGAATTTTCGTATTTTTCAGAAAAATTACTGGAAATTAAGAAAAAATTAGATGTATTCGACCTCTCACTGCATGCTGTTCACACACAAAGTTAGAAATTCGTGCCTTTGTAGATCCTCAGAAACTAAATTGACAAAAAAAACAACACAGCCACCCAATTTTACAGCTCAGAGCCTCAGCTGTGCTGAGGAAAATGAATATCAAATTATAACCATTTTATTACCAAGTATAATAACAGACGTTGTCCCATCTCCAACTTCTTCATCCTGTGTTCTTGCAATCTCAATCATAGACTTAGCCGCTGGGTGCTCCACTGTTATCTACAGAATGACATACAGAAATTAGGATTTATAAAAATTAAACAGCTATCATTTATGTTTTATCTTTAAGCTGATGCCAGCAGACAGATGAAGATTAGAAGCTTTTGAAATGTGGATATAGAGAAAATGGAAAGGATCAGCTGGATGGATAAAGTTACTAACGAGGATGTGTTGAGGAAAGTAAATGAAGAGAAGCAAATATTGTATGCTTTATGGTAATGGAAAGAGCAATGGCCGGGTCACGTTTTGATACATGACGGCCTACTACACGAAATCATAGAAGGAACAACGAAAGGCAAGCCAACAAGAAGAAGAGACAGATGCTATATGATCTGACAAAGGTGATGGCTATGTTGTACTCAAGCTACAGCTTAAGAAAGGAAGGGATGGAGATACAGTGGAATGATGTCAGAAACCTGCTCTATAATGCTGCAGAAGGCTAAAGAAGGAGACTGCTTATGTTTACAATATTCATCCCATTTTCTTCACTTCTATCTTCATTTCTCAGAAAAGGCTAATCACCCTATAAAAAGAGGGAGTGGCTCACAAAAGCCCACAAGCTACAGAACATCTCATTCAGGCATGCATTTTAGCTGTGGTTGTTTTAAATGTTGCCATCACCAATGTCTGGCACTACAAAACTAATATTAGTGTTTTCAGCAATTAGATCTGATAAGTAAACAATTAACCTCTCTGAGAATTGCATTGCCATCATTTGTCATCACAATACCACCCATTGGATCCATCAGCATCTGAAATTTAAGACACAGATGCAGCCACAATGCCACATATCACTCTCTGTCAGAAGTGACAGAGATTATCAGATTATTCACAAATGGTAGCATAAACATACAAT
>Ga0209145_1000284_pt1 | contig 10524 bp, 8 predicted proteins | sample WorMetfiPIANOSA2_FD_187396 | JGI IMG/M metagenome (GOLD analysis project Ga0209145, IMG submission 187396) | Marine gutless worms symbiont microbial communities from Max Planck institute for Marine Microbiology, Germany - Olavius filocauda... | ecosystem: Host-associated > Annelida > Digestive... | reverse complement strand
CCTAAATACAGACGTCATAATCTATAATACTAATTAATTTTTGCCGCTGACGCACGTTTTGTTGGCAGTAGCCATCCTTCTTGTTAACTTCTAGTTTATAGCTGAGTGTAAAATAGAAGACTCATTTTCAGTGAGTTGATAGAAGAAATAAAAGAACGTGGTATTAGGATGGCAATGGGCCAAAATTGTTCCCGTGGTGCAGAAAAGTCCCACTTAACATGTGGGCACATCCAAGTACTTGTATGGTAAAGCACACTTTTTAAAAGATGTTACCTTCATCAGATAGAAAGATGAAACCTATAAAAGTGACATTACTTTTTACTGGGTTTGGTTGCATGTTAAACATGTTGACAACCCGGTAGATGTGGCACGGTGGCAGGAGCATTTCTCCACTTTATTAAGTCGTCCATTGCAGGACCCTTTGGATGTCCTGGTGTCAAAAGCAAGCCAATCCAAGCCTAACTCTTCAATCGACATCTCTCCTGTTAGTGTTATGGAGACCTATAGAGCCGCGAGGAAGATCAAGGTCAGAAAGGCACCAGGATCATGTGGCATCTACTCTGATACGAGATGGAGGGACAGATGCCCTGCACATGCTGAACAAACTTTTTGTCTAGATGTGGGAGGATGAGGTTATCCCAGATGAATGGCACCAAGGCATAATAATGTAAATATATACAAAGGAAAGAGGTCCAGATCAGAATGCTGCAACTATAGAGATATAACATTCCTCTGAGTTCCAGGCAAGGTGTTTACACATGTTCTTTTAGCTCGAATAAAGCCCACCTTGCTAAGTCGCATGTGGCAGCAGTAGACTGGCTGTACACCTGGTCGCTTTACTTGCGACCGTATTTTGACTCTGAACAACATTGCTCAATGACACCGTGACTGGTCATCCAACGTATACTGCTTACGTTGATCTCCATACTGCTTCAACTCTCTTAGCTGCCCATTTATTACTTACTGTTGAAAAGGCTTAGCGTGCCTGACAAGATAGTCAAGGTGTTAAGAGTGCTATATGACAGGTCCTCCAGTTCAATTCTTCAATTCAGACGTTTGGATAGAACTTATTTACCGACGCTGACAACGTTTACTTGTTTGCTGAATTCCTAGAACTTCTGGTTGCAGTGCTTGAGGTGTTGGCATCTGAAGCAGCATTGTTCGGGCTTGTGGTGAACTGGCAGAAAACAGTGGTTCAGGCTTTGGGCAGTAGCAAGGTTGAACTCTTTTTCTGTAAGTGTACTCGGTTGAGGATTTCGTTTACCTTGGTGCTTTTACGCATTCTTCAATTCAGAGTAGCCAGATATCCTTTGATGCAGTGCTGTTATGCATACAACCATGCAGAGTATGGACAACCACTTCTGGAAGTCATAATCTCAACAACATCAGTGAAGCTTAGTTGATGCTTCTGGAATGTGTTATTTGATGTACCTTGAATGTACCGTGAGTCAAAAAAAGAAGTCGCCCCTATTCTTAGGCATAACTTTGGAAAATATTGACAGATTTAAAAAAAAATTTCACTGCTGGACTCAGCACCGTCTTTGGCGCCTCTTGATGACACATATGCATATGTATGCGTATGTCTGTATGCGTGTATTCATGCCAAAGGAGGACATTTTGAGCATTTGCTTTAACTTAAGGGTACGCATATGATAACTTTAGTGTGTTAAGTTTGTGAATATTAAAAGAAAACTGTAGTTATTGTGTTAAATATGTCAGATTGTTGCTATTTTTGATCTTTTGTATTTCACAAGGTAGTGTAGCGACACGCGTAAGGTGTGGTGGGAAATACAACTAAAATTTTGCTGCAAATTTCTTGCTGAGTCGAGCAGTAAAAGAATTTTTAAAATGGTCAACATTTTCCATAGTTATGGCTAAGAATAGGGCGACTCCTTTTTTTGACTCACGGTGCATATAGCATATAGCTGACCTGCAGGTTCTACGGTCAATCTTATATGGTTGGTGTAGGCAGGAGTGACATGGCAGTGACTACCGATGATGCACTACGCTACCTGTTTTACCTTGTGGACATTAACGATCTTTACAACGTTGCGCTTGGAACGTACAACTTTGATCTGGTTCTGATGGTAGCTGAAAAGTCACAAAAGGTTTGACGTCTTTTGATATTATCCATTTTGTGGATACGTTTATGTTGCTTTAACCCTTTTATCTTCTACTGATGTGCACTGAACATTGTAGGTCATCTCTTTGACCTACAAGAAAACCTACATGTACTTATGTCTTAATTTCAGTAATCTGGTTTATAAACAGCTTGATAAAGCTTTTTATTGTGTGTCTGATAATGAATGAATGTGAAACTCAATTAATTATACAGTATAGACGGTAATCTAAAACTTCTAGGAATGAAATTTGATTTTTTGCTTTGATTCAGTGACTGTTGATTAACAAATTTGATTGCATGCCTTGTGGTAACATCGTACTTGGTAACATTCATTCCGCCAGCCTTATCCAAATCATTTTCCTTCATATTCTTCTCATTCCACCCATTGAGGCTCATATGCTTCATCAACACTCTCAACATCCATCACTCCTACTCTTTAATAATAATAATAATAATAATAATAATGGAGCTGCATGTCGTCAGCATACTGGTGGTATTGTATGCCATACTTCGCTAGGATGTCGCCCACTGGGCTGCAGTAGATGGCAAACAAGAGAGGTCCCAGTACCGATCCTTGAGGGATGCCAACATTGAGACTGACGGCTTGTGACTGATGACGACCAAGCTTGACAAATTGTGACATGTTACTGAGGTACGACTGGAGCCAGTATTGCACCGTTCCAGTCACCACAAACTCAGTCTGCAGCGCTCATGCAGTGTGTTGTGGCTTACTGTGTCAATGCAGCAGACAAGTCAAGACCGACAAGAACAATGATCTGCTTGTCATCAGCGGCCGCGTATTGTACTTCGAGCAGCACAGTTTCAGTTCACTGCCTTTTTCTGTAAGCCGACTGGAATTGACTGAAATTAATGGAGCCAAGCATTTTAACTTTGCAATATTCTCTCTGTGTTTCACATTGACTTAAGTCCTTTGACACTGTTGCTTAGACATCCAGTACGTAAAATACCACTTTAGTAGTCTACGAAGCTTTCCTTGGAGACCTTAGACCTTTCACATGTGGAGCTGATAGTGCCTTGGGCGAGAATGTCACACAGGACACAGAGAACGTCCACTTACGAGCAGTGTAGTTTCGCTGTGTCCAGACCTTCCACCGGGAACAATCTCCACCGACCTACATGCACCCTTAACTACACTGGGACAGTTTCAGAATAGAATAACAATGATGACAACAACCGTTTTACAGCCCAATCATCCAAGATAACCTGGGTGAGCCAGTACCAGGAACAATCAGACACATTAACCTCCACTATCATCACTATCCTCCACAGTACCTCTAATCAGTCATATCCATTCATCACAAACCAACGCATCTTCTTTACTTGACTTCAAACTCTTCATGTCCCCCTTCCATGTTCTCATTGGTCTACCTCTGGGCCTATCACCTAACACACATTTCTTCACCCACTCGTTGTCATCCTTTCTTAACACATGACCATACTATCTCAATCTATGCATTGCAATACTGTCACAACATCCTGCAATCTCAACCTGTCTCTCAGTTCCATACATGCTATTTTATCAGATAATTTAACACCACACATCTGTCTAACCAAATGCTGGTTCTTTTTCCCTCCTCACGGGCCAAGTTCCACTGCCATTTAGCAAACAACTTCTTACACAATTTATTCCAGCCACTCCAAATCCTAGTCATCACAGCCGCATCTGCACTGCCATCTGTGCTTAGGTAACAGAACTGTCAACCAATTCTGTACTAGCCCAACTGCCTATATTCAAGCTGTCTTCAGCTCTACTGACAACTGGATTCAAACGTCTACTACACACAAGTGTATTCTGAACTTTTTGGTAAACTGCCGTTATTTTTGTACATTTCCTATGTACACACTTTCAGAATAGAATAATGACAGTATTATTTTGTTCGGTCTGTGAGACAAGATCCGACGCTCTCGTGACAATTTAGGCTGTAAGAGTAGCACCTTACAAATGTTCTGACTGACTTACTTACTTAGAAGGACCACCAATTAACTGTGCTTCATGTATGTGTACTTCGTGTGTGGATAATGGAGTAGGATCCGAAGGAGTACTTGCCACTGTTGAATGAGCTTCGGCAGCTGGAACTCAACTACCATCGGTATCGCATTGATGTGATGCTGCAGAGATATGAAAGTGCACTCGGACATATTGTTAAATGTGGTGCGTACATTCACCTTTAACATACAAAATGAGCAGCCGTGGTGAAGTTGGTGGTCTTTCAGCGGTCATTTTGGTTAGATTATTCTTGAGTCACTATCTCAAGACAGGCATTCAGGCAAAATTGCTGCAGTCTTCCAGAGAAAAGTACTACATGTCCGAGCACTCGAGTGAGCAGTTGAAAATGTTTAAAAGTACTCGTTTAAAATAGTCACTCACGCCAATGACAGTCGCGTGAGAAAAACATTTAGTGGCATCTGTGATTTTATCTGTGTGTGATTCTGTCTGTCTGACTGTAAATAAGTAAGTAAGTAAGATTTATGTTCGCGCAGACTATTAACAGATAACGGTCACATAGGCGCTAAGTCAGTTCCGTAAGCTCTGCGAAACAGTTCAGCTTTCAAACGTCGACTGAAGCTGGTCATTGAAGTAGAAACGTCGCGAACATCTGTCTGTCTGCACGATAAAAGCAAAAGGGCTGAAACTAAAATCGCCAAACTTGGCACAGGGAGAGTCCATCACGATACCTCGCCCACCAATGGGCGAACTTTGATGAGGTCAAAGTCAAGGTCACGGTCAAAAAAAGTACAAAAAGTGATGGAGTGGTGAGCATGAGTTACGCACTGTATTGAGTGCTCAGCCTCTAGTTGTAATTAAGTTTCGTGTGTATCTTTAGAATTGCAGATGTGTGTTATACGTAATGTAATGCCTACAGTTTAATGTCATATAAGTTTGTATGTTTTGCTTACTTTTTGTCATTGTGGTAACAGTTACACTAGTATCGATAATTGTAGTAAATGCAGTATTCATTAACATTTTTGTATGCTGTTATAATTATTATATTTGTAGGGTTGTTACATCGGCAGTCTGTTTTTTTTTGCATAAAAGCTATATCCAACCTTTTTGGACTATCTGATCAGTAAACACCTTACTCTAGCCATACTAAAGGTTTCCTGCGAGACTTGGGATCTAACCTATAGTTGCTGCAGAAAACTGGTCTATAAAAAAGTGAGTAACTGATGATAGCTGTGCAAGTAATAATGATGACCTATTGCACCAGAGAAGTTAGTTCTCGCTGTTGTCGAGATTCACTCAAGTAACTCGGACGACATCTTGTGTAAGACGTCGTTAGTTAACGTCAGCAAATCAGACATCAGCTGGAGGACTCGCGGTCAAGTGTTCTGGGTGAATTGTCTGTCTGTGGGTGGTCTGTGGCCACCTGTTGTCAGACAGCGAATGCTTGGCTGGTGATGGCATATATAGTTTTCAATCTGAATTACTTGCACTCATTTTATCAGTGATACTGCCCTTTGCAGATCCAGAATTTTTCTGGCCAGTTGTACAGACTACTAAAAACAGAATACAAAATTTTGTTGAAGCATGCTTGTTACAGTCGTATTGTATATCATATTATAATTAAAATGCTACACGTACTAGTCCTACTCTGTGTTATGAACTGGTTTACTGCTACACAGATGGCTGAGTTACATTAGAAGTGTGGAGCGAGAAAAACTCACAGAGCACTTAGAACTGTTGCGTGAGCAGATCATGTAATATTTCCATATGTTTCTGCGGTATTCTGTTAACAGGCCAAGAGAGATTTTCCGAATGTCGAACTTTTGTTTGTGAACATAAACTGTTCTCGCAGGCTCTGAAACTGTATTCGCCAAACAGTGAAGAGTTCAAGGTAGGTTTGATGGAAATGTGAACATGTTTTATGGCTTTTATTTTAGGTCAACCCGAGCAAGCTGGTGAGGTCAGATACGTCAATGAAATTAGTCGTTCATCATGACAGAAAGAGTAGTTATAATTTGTGTGTCATGATGACATGGATTTTGGTTGGTTTAGATAATTTGAGGAAATTTCTGTGTGCTGATGAGTTGCGGTTTCTGGAGCCACTGCGGTTCAGTGCAGTAGACACACTCAGATGACCATTGTCCGATTCTTGATGTGTTGATGTGACTTATTAGTAGTGTGTGGAATGTCAGTGTCGTAGTCAAACTTCAATGCATTGTTGCATAGCCTCTAATGAACGTGAGCATTTGGCCAAAATTGCTCCAGTTTTCCAGTGAAAATGTCACTTAACATGTGTATTGGTGTAGACTTCAAACGTGGCTTATGATGAAAGTTCTATTTTTATGCACCTGTTCTACTGAACTTTGCTCACTGTTTTGTACTTACAACTGAATTCACCATTCACTAGCGGCAGAGTTTCCGTCTTGCTTTTATTTATCTTTCACTTTTACCAAGCAGTGTATCTTTAGGTGAAACAGTTTCTGTGTGTTCGGAAATTCTTTTTGATTAGTACAGGGCAAAACTTAATTCAAATCTGATAAAGGTAAAATGCAACGGTTACAGCTTTCAATGTACACTGCCTACCTGTACCTTCTGGCCGGGGCGACCTAAGCCACCCAGCACTGAGGCCAATCCAGAGCTGCCGAATACACTTCCCCAACATAACCAGTTGCTGGCTTCACATTACGTAACTCTTTGAGCTCCGTGAGGTATGGTGCAGATGGCGAATATCTGACCGTCATGTTGGCACAACATCCCAGAAAGTGATGTGGGTCAGTGTACGTTGCTTTAACTCTTTAAATATTTCTAAAATGCCAGTTTCTTAACATTTATGACACAGGACTTGTCGTCGGCATATGGTGAAGATCTAATCCAGTCTGGACATTGCCGTGAGGCGGGTCTGATCCTGGCGAGAGCCAGCAAGTGTGAGCATGCTCTGACTGCGTTTGAAGAGTGCCTGGAGTGGAGACTGGCTGTTATGATGGCTGCCCAGCTTGAGTTCAGTGATCAACAGTTTAATCAACTCGCTCGATGTCTTGCTAGTGAGTCTGCGTTTACCATTTGAATTGTAAGCAGAATGTAATAGTATATGGTAGACATTTGCCTTCAGTGCAGTGATGCTGAAGTTGGGAATCAGGAAGTGCATCCAACCTGGAAAAACGTCACCAAACTTTTTATGGAGGTACCATATTGTGACTAGAGTCAAGCTGAAATTGTATAACACGTGTGTACTGCCAATCTTGCTGTAAGGTTCAGAATGTTGGGTAATCACCAAAGTGGATGGACGCAGACTTGATGCCTTAGACCAGTGGTGTCTGCGGAAATTGTTAGGCATCAAATGGTACCAGTTTGTTTCCAATGCTGAAGTGCTGCGGACATGTTGTCAACCTCTTCTTACATTGACTATCCAAACACAGCATCTCTCTCTGTTTGTGCACATTGCACGATTGGATGACATTACTGATGCTAAGAAGATTGGAAGATTGGATCACATGGATGAAGACAATCCTAAATGACCTTGAGTCGCATAATCTCACATTGACTAAAGCAGTCAATATGGCTGAGAATCGCCCGCTCTGGAGGTTGCTGGCTGCGAGTGACACTATGCACTCATAGTGGTGCAGGCCAGAAATGATGATGATGATGATTGTGACTAATCTAGATAAATGTGGAAGAAGTTTCATTTGTGATGTGAAATCACCAGAGTTTTTGTTGCAGGAAAGCTGATAGAAAACAGACGTCACGTGGAGGCAGCGTGTCTGTTAGCTGACTATGCTGACGTATGTATCAACTGTATTTTTATTATTATCATTTTATATTAATGTATGAAATTGTCACTGATGTAAATTCTAGAATGTCATACAGTATTGCTGATTAAACTGTCAACTGTGTTTTTTGTTGTTGAATTATCATTTTTGTGTTTGTTATGAAAATGTCGTAATGCACTATTGTGTATTGTGTAACCGAAATATGATGGTTTCTAAGATAGTTAATTCTCAAATAACAAGAAACTCATTTTATAGTCCTAATTCCAGGACCACCCAGGTGAGCCCGAATCAGAAACATTGAAGATGTGAATCACTCACTGTCATAATATCAGTCATTTACTCATCGTCTCTGGTTACCACAAACCATTGCATAGTCATAGTATGATAGTTTACAAACAGAGTTGACATATCTTCATCAACCACCTTTCCCCGTTATCTTAATGTATTATAGACAATGTTGGATGTTTATTTGTTTTTATTTTGTAAATGAGAACAATTTCTGGTTGTAACTGTATTGTGTAGGATTGTGAGGAGGCGATTGTCACTCTAGTTTCTGGAGGTGAATGGGATGAAGCAATGAGACTGGTAAACTTCTGTGCATTGTTGTACGATGTAAAACTCTGAACGTGTTATGGTCGCCCACTCTAAGTACAGCAAAGACCGTTATATTTTACGCATGTTTTTATTTATTTATTTCTTTTGTTCTCTCATAACAGTTTCTCTGGCGTATGTTAAGTGAAATTCTCGAAACTTTCTTACGTGAGGTGGTTATAGTCCCAATTAAAACCTGCTATGTTGATTTTCTCAAAGTGCCCCTAAAATACAGTGTGGCACAAAAAAACGGGGCCATCCTATCTCATTGCAAATATTCTGAAAACTCCAAGACCGTGGAAATTGGTGAACTTCTGCAATATTATATGCTGAACACAGTCATTAATTTTTTATTTAAAAATTTCATCGCACTGTGGCACCACCTAGCGAAAACACAGCTACTGTGTGATGCTCAAATCTATTTGTACAGTGTGAATAAACAACAGTAGCTGTGTTTTCGCTAGGTGGCGCCACAGTGCGATGAAATTTTTAAACAAAAAGTTAATGACTATGTTCAGCATATAATATTGCAGAAGTTCACCAATTTCCACGGAATTCGGTCATGGAGTTTTCAGAATATTTGCAATTAGATAGGATGGCCCATTGACCACGTTTTTTTGTGCCACCCTGTAAATAAGGGGTAAAAACTCAAAATTTGCACCACTTTTTGTCTCTCAGCCTGCGACAGAATACCACAGTTATGTCCAGAAAATATTCTAGAATACATTGTCGCTTTGACACCCATCCATTCCAAGGTGTCAGTGCACTGAAGGCAAGCTGTACAGTATATACACTGTGTAGATTCATTGTATCATACTCCATTGTGATTGGTAAATTATAACTGTTGTCTTAATGTAAGTAAGTAAGTTTCACATGCTTACAATCAATGCAGAAAAAAATAATTTATGCAGAATTCATAAAGATAATATAAACAACTGAACAGTAACTAAATATCTCAACCTATATTTTTCTGGTACCAGCTCACCCAGGTTATCCTGGATGTTGTTGTTGTTGTTCTAGATTTTTCTAGTCTAGAAACTGAGATTTTTCTAGTGTAGCAACTTTAAACACATGACTGTTTTGACCATAGTTTTAGACACCCCCCCGGTACCAAATTCTATGCAAATATCACAGTCCACAACTGAGTTGTAGGAACTTGATGAGATTCAAGATGGTGGCCATCTGCCATGTTGGATTTTCTGAGACCATGTGTCACCTTAGGCTCTTCGTCATCCATCAACGTACCAAATTTTGTGTAAAAAAATTTTAATTGATTCCCAAATTATGCCCTCAAAAACCACATTCAAAATGTCGGTTGCCACCATCTTAAATTGATTTCCCATGGCTATTATAAACATACTGCCCTCTTTCAATTAATGATCTCAATGAGCGTGCAAGTTTCATGCCAATATCTCAGTACACGACAGAATTAAAATAACTTTTTCGAAAACCTGATTAGTGACCCATGTATTGTCTAAGGCTGTTGACTTTCCATCACTGTACCAAATTTGGTGCAAAGCTTTCTATTGACGCTCAAATTATCGCAAAAACGAAATTCAAAATGGCGGCCGCCGCCATCTAGCATTGATTTTCAATGGTTATTTCTCTGTATATGCACTGAATGGCATTATTCTTTAGCTTAACATCAACGTGACTTTATCATTCAGATGTACAAGTATCGGAGAACAGACTTTATTGAGACGAATTTGAAGCCGTCGCTCATTGAAGCCTGCAGTCACCAGATGGCGCTCATCGACAGCGCATTAACTCAGTTCACTCGGCATCATGATCGACTGAAAGTTGTCCGTGAACAGAAACGAAAACAAAGACTAGAGATGGAGCTGCTTGGTCAGTGATACGAGTCTTATTGGCTTCTATCAACGTTTCTGTCACTGTGGTATTTCCACCTTCATTTATGTAGTATGAATGTGTTAGACAGTCAGTCAGTATATTGCATGTGTAGTTTTGTGTACATGTATTCATCAGCAGCCGTTATGGGTCTCCACACAAACTGGCATAAAACGAAGATCCAAAATATTGGAACCGGAGTTGCTCCAAGAACAGTCCATATTGACAAT
>Ga0209145_1000283_pt1 | contig 10525 bp, 5 predicted proteins | sample WorMetfiPIANOSA2_FD_187396 | JGI IMG/M metagenome (GOLD analysis project Ga0209145, IMG submission 187396) | Marine gutless worms symbiont microbial communities from Max Planck institute for Marine Microbiology, Germany - Olavius filocauda... | ecosystem: Host-associated > Annelida > Digestive... | reverse complement strand
CCTGCTTGTATGTGTGTACAGTTTATTTGTGTATAATGTAATTGCTGCTTCGGCGTAATAATAAATATATATATAACGTATCGCTAATCAAAATAGGCCATCCTTTCATTAGGCCTACTTTATATTATAAGAAATTAATTCGCTACGGCTGCGAAAGAGCGAAAGCGGGAGTCTTAATTAGAGAACTAGAATTAATTAATGTTCAGATTATAGCATTGTAGGCTTATACTGTGCATAAGTTCAATTAATGACAAAACAATTATTTCAGAAAATCTGTATGTTAAGTTCAACAAAGCAATTTTGAGAAAATTGTAATTCCCCGACCTGCGTATGGTTTTGTTATTTATTAAATGGAATACGCTTTCACTTTCACGCCTTTGCGTCACGAGAATTCTCTCTGACTCATTGTCTCTGACTGCATTAATCGGCCTGGTGACCTTGACCTTTGACATTTTGACCTCTAAATAGGTTTTCAAGGGTTATGTGGGGGATGTGCTTCCATCATGTCAATTTTGGGTTTCCTAGGCCTTTCTGTTCTCGCGTTAGGTCGAAGCACGCGACAGACAGACGGTCGGACAGACAGACAGACAGACACCGCCCTCATTTTATAATGCCCCTCCTATGATGATGACAGATCGTGACTAAAGCCATGGTCACAAGTAGGCTATAGGCCTACGATAAGTCTATACGATCTACGTAGAAATGTAAACTGTATAAGGAAGCTACGAGGAATCTATGAGGAAACTATACGATTTGCGCAAGAGTTTCGTGCGATTTTCATGCGCAAATCATATAGCTTTCTTGTAGTTTCCCTGTAGGTCTATACACCTTAGATTTCGGTTTAAGACGAAGTGAATGTTCAAACACAAAATGTAATAAACGTTTGAAATAAAATTTAAATAACGGCTGTAAACACACATTTTAAAAACTAGAAGGCACTCATAGAGTTCGAACCCACACCATAACCCTAACTCTAACCCTAACCCTAACCTGTAACCTTGAAACCAAAAACCACGTCATTTCTAAAATTTCCCAAGGTCATTTTCTATACCAAGTTTGAACACTTAGGGATCTTTCGTTTTTAAAGTATGCTCCGGATATACAAACAAACAGACAGACAAACAGACGGACTCGAACGTCCTATACCCACCGATGAGGTCGGCGTGGATAAAAAAAGCTTGTAGGCCTAAGTGAAGTGTTGATAAAAAACGTTCATGCTTCTAAATGCATGCGCCTGAACTGCAGCACGTTCAGTCAGTGTGATTTGCGGACCGGTGACAGTGCAAATACATGACAGGAAAATGAGGGACAATACTTGTACGGGTGGAAATTGGAAGGCGTAGAACAAAAACGAACGGGTGTAAAAATTCACAGTCCGGAAAATGCAGGACAAGATAATGTAGGACTGAAAATGAGGGACCATTTACCAAAAAGCACGCAAACACGGTGTCATGAAAGCGCAAGTGTATACTTTGTTTTGTTGCGTAGGCTGTGTACGATGAACGTATAAAACACAACGAGAATGCAGCGACATCGGACTGAATGAGCAGACGCCGTAAAACTGACTACTGTATTGAAACATGTTTGTAGAGTGAAAGACGTTTTGAATGCCAACAGTGCATTGGTCTTTCATCATTGAAGCATTACATATCCGTCAAACATTGAGTATAGGTTGTGAACAGCTGTTTAAAGTCAGTAATTATAGCCTACAACGAACAATGACGTTAATGAGACCATCACCGAAATGCTATAGGCCTACACAATATAGCCTACACATGTCTTAATATTCTCAATATAGGCCTACTTTTTACCAAGTGTGACCTCCGTATGGTATTCGTTTAAGCTTTAGTACATTTTTGTGTCTGTGACCGTATATATATATATATATATATATAGATGTTATCATGTTACAGACTGCCAGGATGCCAAATTTGAGCGTTGTGCGTTTTTTGTTCCTAAATTACACAACTGATAGTTACAGCTAACATCACGCGACTTCATGACCTTGACCTTTGACTTTTTAAATGTGAAAGCTAGGTCAAAGTTTGTGGGTCTCTCTGTGGACTATATTTGCACCAAGTTTGAACATCTTAGCCACCCGTTCTTAAGTTTGTTCGACTTTGTACCTGCGCTTTATGAGGTCTGGTGACCTTCACTTTGACCTTTCGGTTGCAAACTTGTGCTGCCAGGTACTCGTGCCACATAGAATATTTCCATTAAATTTGTACTTTTTGTATCCTTCCATTCTTGAGTTTCAAGCCCATCAAAACAGACAGACCGACGGACGAAGTGCAATTCTCTACAGCGGGAGGGGTCGCTGTTCATTGTGTTACGTATCTTTATTGTTGGTTTTGATTTAAAGTCTGTCGTTGAGTGGCGTGTGGCGCGACCCCTCGCCTCGTTGCTTACATACGCATTCTTTCTCACATAAATCGCGTGAGGCCTCGAGAGCAGCGTTCGGCATAAATTTAGTTTACCGTAGGTGAGCTGTGACGAGTAAACAGGTTCAACAAAGACCCGGTAGACCGTACGGTTGTCACGCTTCTGCCGACAGCAGACCGGCAGCACAACGGAGTTCGGTGATAGCGTGACATATGCGTTCCCGCAGTAGATTTCTCATCATTCTACGCAATTAACGGCGCTGTCGGTCCGGCCTTGGTACGCTAAACAACAACCGTTTGTCACAATCACGCCCATCTTTCAGCGGGCCCAACGCGCACATTCCTCTTATGTACATATACATATTTATATAATTTATGACCCTTGTTCAGTAACAACGCAGCTCATATGCATTCGGAGGTGATTGATCACCATATGCTATGATAATTTTCGATTAGGCCCTACAGTCATCTACCTTGACGAATGTGATGTAATTAAACGAGCACAGTGCGCAGAATGCGATTGTATATATACGCGTGCAGTTTACAGGTTACAACTCTTTACAGTATTTACTCACGTCTAATTAAACGAGATTTTGAAAAAATGTAAAAAAATGCATGTACAGTTGAAACTATACCGGTACTGAGAACTCATGAGGTCAGAAATAAAAGGGAAACAGACATAAAGATAAGAATGCCACAAATAAGCTTAACACTTCGTAAAATAGCCTACCAGATCTGACGTCTGCTCAGAAATCGATTTACGGAAACGTTTGGATCAGAGATAAACTGACAGTGTTTGGTGCCTCTTAATCCTACGCCCATGAAAGAGTGATGTATGGATCCATATTACAGAGACGCCATATTTCCTGTATTGCTAGGTCTTAGGTCTTTTAATGTGAAGTTGCTACTAGAATTTGTCCTTATGCCCAAGGGGCAAGGGTCCCTGAATACGGCCTTGTTATTAGACTTGCTAAAATGTATTTTGCTGCTATTTTGACGTGCGATCACTGTTGATATTGCGGCTGGACTGTTCTGTTGGATTCAGCAGCGGCAGTAGACATGCAGTGCTCAACGTGTGTGTGTGCGTGTGGGTGGTCTGATTGATTCTGTCTGACCTACGTGCAACGGGATCGATAATTCTACTGCATCAACGCCAGGTGCTATTACTAGCGTGTAGGTGTACAGTGCAACATCGACATACAGAGCACATTTGTCTTGAGCTACTGTAGCGTGTATAGGCTTAGCAACCTTGTCAACAGCTGCGGTTGATGTAGCCTAAGTAAAAAAGCCGGCGGGCATCAAGCAAGACGTCAACAGTTGTACTGCCTGTGAGTCTGCATGACAAGTGCATAATTAGCTAATTCCGCGGGCAATGGATTGCTGACTGGCATTTGGCACACACGACGCGTGCATGTATAGACTACAGTTGTGTACACGGGACCTTGGCGTATAGACTACGCGCGCGGCCCGGTGAATCATCAAGCAGGCGCAACGAATGATCGAGGCATTCAGTCAGGTAGCATTGACAGATTGTCAGTGGTAACTACAGCAGGTCAGAGCGAGCCAAGGCAGCACGCAACAGTTCTGCATAGACGTGAATATCTGTACTCAGTCGACGACAGTAGTCGACCACATAGTACAACGCAGGACGTCTGTCTATTGCAGGTCTGGCGTGCCGTGTGAGGTCGTAACGACGATGATGTCAGGAGGTGGTGTCAGCGTTGCTCAGTACCAGTGCTTCTCCACGCCGGACATATATGACGAGCAGATTGCGACGCAACGACGTTCAGCGACGTCGCCGCCAGTCTGGAACAGTCGCACGACACCGCTGAGCGACGTACTGCACGGTGGTACGACGCCAACTGTCGTACGCTACTGTGGCAGACGCGATGAGCTCGTACGTCGTGATGTATATGTCCACTCGGTGTCGCCAAGCACCGTCGTCGTAGCCGATGGACTGACAGCTGACCCTCGAAGTGGACTCGTGCCTACTGGGCGTCGCTATCTCATCCCTGTCGATCATCGCGGGTGGTTTGAACTGTTGTCGCAGGACGGACACGCAGCTTCGCCAATCACCACTGTACAGCAGCTGATGAAGTCGGCTCCGCAGCGCTGTCTTGTACGACGGACGATCGTAGGACTGTCGGGCGACAACACGGGACGATGGGCGTGTAAGGTCAGTGCCGGAGAGACACTCAGTATAGAAGGCGTCGTGACCAGTCCTACGTCGAATAGCCAGTGTCTACGTTGTCGAATAGACAGTACAGGACACATCATTCTGCTTGCAGCTGACCAGCGTGGACTGTTCAGTCCAGTAGCAGGGCCAACTAACGTCGCCGGACTTCACCGGATGCGATCTATAGTCGCCAAGTTCCGTTTTCCTGTAATCGTCCGACTTATCAGTCGCAATAATTCAACGACTGAATCATCATCATCCAATAATTCAGGCTCGGCGATGCCAAGTGCAGCGTTTCGTGTGATTGCAGTACAGACCGAGCAAGCAGCGTACGTTGTTCCGCTCTGGCTGATCAAATTTCCGTCGGATACAAGCAGAAGGTCGCTGTTGTCGCTGCCAACATCGGCGCAGGCGTCCGGTGTTCTCGACGGCGTCGCGTCGACTAGTGAAACGACAAGCGGCATGTCCGAGTACTGGACAGAGGCGGAATGGAACGAGCTTCGACGTCGCTGCGACGAACTCATCAAGTCTCGTGCCGTCACCGCTGAGATGACGAGACTGTTAATTCCAACTCACAACGTCGACGACCGTCAACGAGCCGCTCGCGCCACTTCACCGGTGCAAGCCTCACACCAGCCACAGTCAGCTGCCGGCGACGAAGAATGGCGGCTGCTACGCGAGATCGACCACATCTACGAGTCGATCAAAGCGCGAGATATGATAGGTCATAAGAACGGTATTAAAACAACGACGACGACGCGGCAGATCCCTCGCAGATACCGCAGCGTGCGACAAGACGGCGTAGACACGACGACGGCGGCAGTTTTAGGCAGGACAGTGTCACCAATGCGACGGTCTAGCATGATCGACCCGTTGTACATGAAGTCATCACAGCTGGCGATTCACCAGCACAACAATTCATTTCATCCGATCATGCGAGCCCATTCACAGCATCAACTTAACAACCATCGGCAAACGTCTGCGTCGCCAGTGAGGCTACGTCGTGTGGTGTCACATACGATGTCAAACAGCGCCTTCAAACGCCACTCGCCACCGTTGCTGCCACATCAACTACAGCTACAAGACAGCGAACCTATCTACGAAGAACTCAGGTGCACGGGTCACATGAACACGGAAACAGGCGACGTGTTGGAAAACGGACAGTACGTGGTGCTGGCAGACTCGCCTCGCGCACCTGCTGATAACTTGCGCCAGTTAATCAAGCACAGGCCAACAGCTGTATCATCTAGACCACCACATTATTCTAGGCATGTCGAACCGTCACGTCGCTGGTCTGTGGCTGCCGTGTCTGATCATAGCGTCTTTCCGCCTCAGCTGCAAGTCTTTGACGATCTGACGTCGACTAACGACGTTCCAGTAGTGCCAGTGACGCGACAACTCGACGGCACTAGCACTGCCGTTAAACCACTGCCAGACGCTGTGAGCAATGGTCGACTGATGTCAACGTCGTCTGATGACGTCACTGCTGCTGCAGACCGGAAGTCGTCGTCAGCAATGGCGGCCGTGAAGCGCGCACTGTGTCGCCACGTCAGCGTCGTCAGCAAGACGGACGCACCGGCTGCTGAGAACGTGCATCTGAGTGGTCAGGCGCGAGTATATCCACTGTTCAGTCAGCGCACTGACAACACGTCATCCAGGCACTCCGCTGACATAGCACTGACGTCACATGACGTCATCGCCGCACTCGACTACGTCGGTGGTAAAGTTACGCATTTCTAATACCGCTCGTCTGTAAGTGCACCTTCCGACGACATATTGCGCTTTGCTAATTGACAACACGTTTATTGTTCAGAGCAGCAATGTGTCGCTGCTAGCAGCTGTTGTATCCACTAGATTCGATATCGTTGTTCTCAACGTAACTCGCTGTCAGTGTCTAGTACAGAGTACAACATGGACACATTTACCAACATAATGCTACACTTGAAGTGTTTTCTTGCAGTAAATAATTGTTCTTGTCTTAAGCCTGGTTAGGGGCATGTCTACGGGTATGCCAGTGATAATTAGAGGCTTGGCACTCGGTAGAGTGCATAACGCACGCCGACCACTCGATAGCCTTCAATAAGACGATGAATCAGCCGTGCTGGACCGTCTCGTTGCGGTTGTCCGCAACGAGACGGTGCCGCGCGGCTGTCTCGTCACGACGTTATGCACTTTGTGACCCTGTGACCTTGACCTTTGACCTTTTGACCTAATATTAATTGGTGGGCGAGGTATCGTGATGGACTATCCCTGTGCCTAGTTTGGCGATTTTAGTTTCAGGCGTTTTGAATTTATCGTGCAGACACACACACACATGGTGGCATAGAACGTCGGTCTTTGACCAGTGAACTTCCCCTGGTCTGTGCCTGACTGGCAGCTGATGGGTGACCATTTATATGGGTAAACCGTCCGCTGTAGGTCAGCTAACTAGGCCAACTCAGCCTTTCATCATTTCGGGGTAGATAAATGAGTAGTAATTAAAGCTGCAATCAGATGGCTGCTATGACTACACACAGCAGTGGCGCCCTCTGATGAATGCTACGAGGTGAAGGCAGGTGTGGTGTGTTTGCAGTAAAACTGTGTGATCCACACCCGAGCGCCTTAGAGGTGAGGTTCTCACGATGAGGCGCTATACAAATTTACGTTTACCTTACATTACACACACACACACATACAGAATCACAGACAGAATCACAGACGCGGATGATTGCTCACGCGACTACCGTCGGTGTGTGTGTAAATAAAGTGCAGTTTCAGCTAGCCCGGCTTGAGACATTGATCCGAGATATCGATTTAGTTGCGTGCCATTACATACCACTGCGGAGGTAAGCTAGTGAATAGAGTTGTGGGCTGTATGGCGAGTAGCCTTGTTTTCGTCAGTCTTTTTGTCATGATTTTCGTCACTGTGTAAAGAACACTAAACTACGCTTTCTTTTTGCGAAGTATAAGCAGTATTGATATTTTCATGACAATTTGGTTGGTCTTGTACAGGTGTTCTAAAAGTAATGTTTCGATACCCATGGGTATCGAAGTGGGTTATTGAGTATTCAGAAAGTTAATTATTGAAGGATTCCAGGTTTCGGCTAATCTCGACTTTTATCGATTAATTATTTGGCAGTATTCTGTTACGAAAATTCTCTTGAATTGAACTAAATTCCTACTAAATTAATCCTATCCAAATTCTCTAACTTAAGTCGACAATCATTGTATTATGTGTTTTAAAATTAGACTCAATATCTGATTTTCACTTTTGAATGGCTCTCGATGCCTCGAGTTTCCTAGTGGTCCGTTGTGCTAACTATGAAGGTCTAGACACGGCCTGAGCTGGCGTCATGGATGGTGTCATTTCAGAGTAATTAGACTTATGAATATTCAGTGTCTGTGCATAGCGACATTGTCATCGTAGAAACTAATCGTTCATATTGCTATTTGCTACTGCCGCTGCTGCAGTATACTGCACGGATGTAATCTCGGTCTTGAAGTCTCTGTTTCGAGACGGTCTCGAGACGTACTTTGAAAAGTCTCGGTCTCGGGGAAATTTGCAGGGAAGATTTCGGTCTCGGGTCTCGTACTGGAAGCTAGAGGTCTCGATCTCGGACGTTAAGGTCTCGTTTTACAAGATAAAATTTTCAATTTACTGCACAGCTAGTCAAAGCTAACTTTAGTTACTACACTGAACTGACTGAAAATCAATGGAATCTTGCATGCCACCGAGCCGCTGACGTCGAGTCTTTCGGTTTTGCACTTACGTTCATCTTTACGTTTTAGTCTAGTTACTGATTGACTATATAATGAAGCCATCGCTGAGTTAATGGTAAATATGGTCTCGGTCTCGGGCTTCAAAGTCTCGTTTACATCCCTGGCTACTACTAATGCGATTTGGTCACGTGCTGCTCTCATAACTGACTGTCCCGCGTGGCCTACAGACCACGCCCACATTCTGTCACACATGTGACAGTCCGTTTTCCCCGACCTTCACCTGACCTATCTCCGATCCACACTCAGTACTCAGTAGGTTACACTTACAACGCCCCAGACTCACCCGCAGTGTAGAAATCACTCAGTCGTCATTTTCGCGAACATGACAAACGTGTTAATGGACTGAAATTTATGGAGTGGAATTCACGTTATTCATGAAAATCGCGAAAAAAATATACGCAAAGTTGTTTATTTTGAGCGCCACTATTCGGTGGCACGAGTCTTGGCTCTTTGGCTAAGTCGTGTGTCGCACAAAGTTGACGCACCGGTTTTATGTTTGATTAAATAATTTATTGACCATCTCTTTTGATAATTTATTTTACAAAAATTTTCTCTGCACAATGATCTATTCATTATTTTATATTAATAAGATTCAAGATTGTCTTATAGTTGACAACGTTCTTATATCTACGAAACTCGCGAGTTGCATTGTCGTTTTGTTGTGTACCTAATCTAAAGTACTAAAGTAGATTACAGGCCTGCAGATCGATTACATAAAACTCACAGACGGTGCTGTTTATACTTTTCGTACCAGGAATTTAATTCCCATACAAAGTTGAAACAGCGAAAATAAGTTCATTCACAAACCATTTTTGGTATTGTTTTTTTTACAAATTTTCTTAGCACATATCCATTTTTACTATGAAACTTAAATTGCGCTTTTCGTATTCATAAAACATAAATATTTTGACAACTTGGTTGAAAAACAAATGACGTATAGCATTGTTTTTTTGCGATTTCGAAAGTATTCGTTATTTGCTCATTGAATATGTTCAGATTGTCACAATAAATAACTCAACATATAAGGTGCTGTTTACGCGCAACTTTCATCTCTTCATGGCGATGGAAATATATAAACGTTGCAGAATTGTTCCCTAAACTGAACAAGATATTAGGCCTATGCCATTTGAAAAGTGATAGCAAATGACATTGAAGAGCCTAAAGTTTGAATACAACAGTAAAAATAGTAGCCCACGCATGACTTTCAATCGATTAATAATTACTTTCGAATGCAGCGTATGCTGTATTGTCTAAGACAATGGCCCTGTCAGACGTTTCCAGCCGCTGAAGTGACCTGTTAATGCAAAAGTGCTATCTTGTATCATTTGCGAGGTATTCTATAGACATTTGTCGAAAATCGAGAATTTTTCATACTAGGCCTACACCTGTAATGGAATGTTGCCACGATATGAGATCATGCAATGATGGCACTGATGAAACTATAAGTGACACGTCCAGTTCGACAGAGTGCACAGTGTGACAGACAGACGGACGGACGGACGGACAGAATTACCGAAGCTTACATCGCTCTGGCGCTCTTGCATATAGCGTCACTCAAAACAACCGACACGCAGGCAACATTGTGACGCAGCGCAGTACTGCCGCATTTTCTGTTGTTACTCGGTCGAACAACCAGTCGCTACCAACCGATAAACTTTCTAACATCAGCAATTCACATGCGCAGAACCACAGCAAAACGTAGTCTATACAGGTATAGGCTATGTTTGCTGAGGATGTTTGCCAGTATAGTAAGGGTCCGGTTAGGCTATACAAGTCTATGTTTCCAATGTACAATCTTTGATTCATTAGTCGATTGATCGATTAAAATTAATCAACAAACACTAATCGATTATCGATTAACTGAATAAACTAATTAGTTGACTAAATCTATAGTCGATCAACTAATTTATGGACGTATAGACCGAACCACCAGTAACGCGTCATTACAAACAAATCTCCGTCAGCGGAAGTCCACCACAAGTCCACCTATACGATTAATACCATGCTATGCCTATGTGACAGTCTTTATCTTGTCATTTAGTCATGCTACTAATTGGCTACTCGAGGCCTACTCAAAACGCTAATACAGTTGACGTCACGCGCCAACTAAATGACAATAGTGTGATTTTTGTTGACAAAGTATTCAGTCGACTGAAGAAATTTAGTCGACTAAACGCTCTACTGCATGTAGCGACCTCAGCATCTGTGT
>Ga0209145_1000282_pt1 | contig 10545 bp, 9 predicted proteins | sample WorMetfiPIANOSA2_FD_187396 | JGI IMG/M metagenome (GOLD analysis project Ga0209145, IMG submission 187396) | Marine gutless worms symbiont microbial communities from Max Planck institute for Marine Microbiology, Germany - Olavius filocauda... | ecosystem: Host-associated > Annelida > Digestive... | reverse complement strand
ACGAAAACCCCAAAGTGGGCGTGGCCCGGGTAACGTGATCTACTTTTTACATTTTGGGACCCCTCCCTCCATAACATTTCAATGGATGAAGCTAGAGACTTTTTCTTTGTTAGATCGGTCATGGCGAGTACTACACAGTGGATGATGAATGACCCCAAAGGAGGCGTGTCCAGGGTCACGTGATCTACATTTTTGGGACACCCTGCATAACTTTTGAATGGAAGAAGCTAGACACTTCCTTTATTCTTCGTTAGATCGGCTGTGACGAGTGATACACAATGGACGATGAATGATTACACCAAAGTGGGTGTATCAAGGGTCACATGACCTACTTTTAAAATTTTGAGACCCAGCCCTACATAATTTTTGAACGGATGAAGCTAGACACTTTGTTGGATAGGCCACGGCAAGTACTACACAATGGATGATGAAAGACCCATACGGGGCGTGGCCAAGGTCACGTGACCTACTTTTTAAGTAGAAACCCTTTTGCAGATGGATCGATTACCCATAAGTACTCGTAATACCTATCGTGAGTTTTAATGTCGTCATCAAACGTTGTATTTCTCACCATTTCAGCAATCGGACAGATACCCGCGATCCACAGAACGTATTTCTTGTACATCAAAAGGTCAGAGGTCAAGATCATAGAGTCACAAAGTGCAAAAACATATTGAAGGCTCTCCCGACTTTACCAATGCAGCTATCTGAACAAAATTCTGTATATGGGATCAGTACAGACCATGTGACACGAATGGCCTTGAATGTGACCTTGACCTCTTATCTTATTCAGAACCAACAGAGTTGTAACAGCGTCGACTCATGGTGATATTGACCTAATAAAAAATGGCTATTAATTACGTCAGGGGTCATTGGCATTAACTTTCACAGTTTACGTGATAAGTCTAAAAATACTGCAGCCATCAGCATCAGCCATCAGCCTATAGTACTATATCAACAGTTTTTGGAACCCATCCACGTCGGCTCATGCACTCTGGAAAATTATACGTTATATTGCAAACTGCTACAGCGAGTTCCAGCGCCTTTCATTTTTAACTGGGAACACAGCAGAGTAGGTTCTGGCATTCAAATGGTAAAAAAGATCACAAGTCTTGTGGGGAATCCGTGCTCTTCGAGCACTCTTGTTTACATTCTAATCCTTAATTCGATGTCCGTTAATATGGTCATGAGTCTCTTGACTTTCCTGCACCCACTTGAATATGAAATGAAAAAAAAACTTGTATATAAGAATACAGTTACATGTGTTGCATTTTCACAAATGCAGCAAGATGACCCTTGAATCCTGACAGCATTAGTGGTCATTAGAGATTATTATTAATATTATTGTTATTATTATTAATAAAACATATAGAGAAATGGTGTGTGCTTGTGATAGCGGTGACAACGACGACGACGTCTGAAACTGTTCATGTTGAGCAGGTTGTGATATCGACCGGTGATACTCACACAGCGGTAAACAGCTCACTGACATGATTTCTGTGCAGTGCACTATAGCATCACGTAAGCTGTGGTTGTATGATTGTAGGCACCACCTGCACTGGTGTCTGTTTATGTGTTGTACTGTAAATCACTTAGTCACGGTGTTAAATGCAAATTTGGTAACATTTACTTGATGCAGGATATAATCACTATGTTGTCTGATATGGTCGTTTTTTAAGAAAGGATGTGAAAAGATGCATTGGTGAAGTAGAGAAGTGGAGGGTGTTTAACTTAGAAGCCAGCTAAAGTTCTGATCGAAGGAAGTTGTTGACGAAGAATCGAATAAATAAAAGAAGATGCAGCTATAAATAGTAAATAGAGCAGAATGATTGCTGGTGACGAACAGTGATAACAGTGATGGATTGGTTTCTTCAGTGAATCTGGTACCAACTCACCGGAGTTGTGCTGTAATAAGCTGTCATAAAACAAATTTGTTTTTGTTGTTACTCAGTGCAGTAGACACTAAGCAGTGTTAATAGCATTTCAAATATGTGAACTTTTGTAGCACAGAATTAGTTAAAAGTCTGCTTCACAAACGTTAACAGCCATGGAGTCTACAGTTGTAGTTAAAACAGTGATAAATTGCTTAGTTAACAAAAAATGCACAATCATTTGATGCTAGGTAAAAAAGAATAACAGTATAAATATTAGTTTTGACATGAGTAAGTCTTTATCTGAATGTTAATTGAAAGATAACATTATAGAATGGTGATGGGTTAAGTGCCAATACTTGTTAGAGGTAGTGATTGAACAAGTACTCATTGCTTTGACGTGTAGGTGAATGGTTTGGAGCCAGTCAGCGCGGAAGAACAGAAGCGAGCAGCTGTCAAGATCCAAGCTGGTATCCGCGGCTACCGAGATCGACAACGAGTTAAAGCGATGAGGTCTGTTATCCTCAGTATCTAGTGATAGTTACTTGTTTGAATTAGTTAACTGTCATTACTAGTTACCAGAGCATGTGAGTGGAGTTGAAAATATAGCAGAGTGGGCCGGAATTTGGGTGAGCAGGAGCAGACATGACTGAATACGGTGGAGCAGGAGCAGGTGGCCACGGAGCAGGAGCGGGCTGAATCAGGTGCTCACAATCCACTCACACCTAACAATAATGACTGATTTCATAAATTAAGGTACATAATCTATACTCTGCAGTCAATTTCCAAATTTCAAATTCGAATATGTGAACTTGATTATTGTATTGATGCTGATTACTGAAATCTGCCAAGACAAACATTACTTCACTTTATTTTCTATGGTCTTTGAGAATGATGTGCAAGTCACCTGACACGTATGTGCAGTCACAATGGTGTCTGTAAACAGAGTAATGCTTATGTTGACCCAGCAGTGACTGTTGCAATTTTAGATACACTAATTGTCTTGCAGTTTCCTTTGTTTTATGTTTACTGTTCTTCGCTGTAGACTTTTTTCTGTAGAATATTGTGCTGTCCAAGGTACAATATGCTGTTTAAAAACTGACAAGTGTACTAAAAACCTAAAATAATTTTGAGAAAAAGTTTGAGACTCTGAGAAGGCAATCTAAACATGTTATACATGTACGTGTTGTAGTTGTTTAATGCTGTTGTGTATGATAAACAAGCATCTTAACAGTACTGTGCGTCAGCTCAGTGTTTGCTATCGTGGAACATGGTTTATTTATTATTTTTAGACCATTATTTGTGTTGGAAACATATTTTTTTGGATTGCATAACATGACTGCCAGCAAATCTTTGGGGATTGCTGGATTAATTTTTTAATCATACGGTGGGCACTGAATAAAGGTGCAAACTCACACACCACTCGATCGCCTTAAATATATTTATGCACTTTCTGACCTTGACCTTTGACCTTTACACCAAAACCACACAACTTGTTGAATATCCCAAGGTCATTCTCTATACCAATTAAAGACATTGGGGTCATTCATTTTTTGAGTTATGCTGAAGACAGACACAGGCAGACATGGACGCACACACAGACAGACGTGAATGATCGCTATACTCGTGCGACTTCCATTGGCATTAGTAATTAATCAGCTAATGGATCATCGCTCTAATTGATACCAGTTGATAAATTGTATTTAGGGCTTCACAGCAATGGCAGCAGCCGCTTCATGTGGAGATGCCGCCAACAGTGCCTAACGGTGAACCAGTAGATGAGGGTGACGCTACTGACCATGATAACGTACAGGTGCTTGTATAGGTGCTTCTGTCTTCTATATACAGCTCTGTCAAACTCTCTAGCTACCATTTATCTGTACTTACAGTAAAAGTATATTGGGTTTCAGATACTTTATTTCTTGTATTATAAGACACCAGTACCCGGCTAGTACCTGGGATGGGAAAGGATAGGATGGGAGGAAAATAACTGTCATCTCCTGCTAGCAATGGCATCGCTTGCAGTAGTGAATGGCTGTAAAGATGGTCACAGTGTTTTGTTTTCATTCTCCAGTGACTTTCTTGTAGCAAAATTTGCTAGTAAATCTATATTGTAGTTAATAATATTATGATATAAATGTCACTAATTTCTCAGGAATTAACTAACTTTATCAACTAAGTTTTTTTCATATGCTTGGAAAAATATTAAACCCAGCTTTACATGGTTTAATATTTTTGTGTTAATGTTCAACAGATGTACGTGTCCCACACAACATCAGTTGACATATATATTACAAGCAATATATAGGTTGTGTGCTAGTTTAAGCCACACCCTTCAAATTTATGGAAATGTCGCAACTTATAATCTGAACAACACAGCAGTTTTGAAGCTACATCCTTGCTGTTGCTGCATCAGAGCACAAACACTATCTGAAGTCATTGACAAATATTTTCCCAAACGTTGACAGTCAGTGGATTCCTTTTTCACCATTTAGCAGATGCAAATTTACGCTAGAAGAATTATAATATAATAGTATTTTTATTGTTAATGCAATGATATGCTGCAGGTGATTGCCGAGTGCAATGAGTCTGCCAGTGAGGAACACGACCCAGATATGGACCGAGCAGCCGTTAAAATTCAGGCTAGCTATAAAGGATACAAGACTCGCAAACAGCTCGGCAAAATCTAGACGTAATAATCGTCACGTCTGTCTGCCTGTCTGTCTGTCCATGCTCACTGCCTTAAATGCAGTGAAACTTGTCAGCCGTTGATGACCAACTTGTGCCGTCCGTCCACCCGTCATCTGCAGTCAAGTTAGCGGGCTATTTTTCTAGCTGGTCGGTGGGTTGGTGGCATATGATGAGGTCATCACTCATCAGCCGGTGACTGATAACTTATGTGTCTTCATCATTACACGCCTATAGAATATGTGTTAATAACATAAGTTTTCTGCAAGCTGTTTTCAGGTTCAGTTGATGCAGGCTAATTCCAAAATTGGTTGCAAATTACACATGGTGATATTGTATTTGCCGTTTTGTGGTACATGTATATCATAAACTGATCGTTGTGATTAAGATTGCGTGACACGAATGAACAGAATTATGGGATAGGGCATCTGTTTTACTGGTGTTGCACTGGTTACAGAATGTACTTCATTTCTTGTCGCATTAAAACGCTTCTTGTAGTTGTTATTAATATTTGGTTTGTTGCAACATTCATTGTGTTAACATGTATGTTATGGTTCGTTTTGGTGTCAGTTGCCTTCAGTGACAGTAGAAGTAGCAGACATCTGTTACAACGTCTGTGGGAGGTAGTGTTTGCAAAGAGGCCACCCAGTGAGTGGGTTGGCAGTTCTGTAGTCGTGATATATTGGTGTGATGGTTGTTGAAACACTCGAGGAGTATATGAATGTGCGCTGTTGATTGATGCTGTGTGAAGCAGTTGGTGATTTGAATCAGTAAATGCAAGCACATTTTACAGTCTGTATGACTGGTACACACTTAGATTTTGTTTATACTCATCCAGCCTATTTTTCCTTGCTTACCATGCGTCAGCCGCGGTCTCCCAAAGTAAAGAAACCTTTGGAATTCCAGACACCAAACCAGTAGCGTGAACACACTGAAGGCAGCATTTGTGTCATTGAGATCGTGTGGCAGTTGCTTGATGATGTCGTGGTGGAACAGTGTAGATGTGCAGGCAGTGGTGGAGTGCTTGTATGTCTTGCTAAAGTAAACAGTGTAATGATTGCAGATAATCAGCAAAGTCCAGTTAAGTTGTGGAAACGGCGACAGGATGTCCACAGCCACGGTGGAGTTATATTGTGTATTATTGGTACTGTCCATACATTGAGATGTAGGTGTGTGTATGTGAGTGTGTCGTGCCGATAGACTTGACTTGTGCGTGATGTACGTAGTTATCATATACAGGCTGTACTGAGTACTGAGTGTGTGTGTGTATAACTGATGCTGTGTCTTGTTTCTCATTGTAATCACAGCCAAGTGTTGCCTTCTCACAGGGACGCAACACATTTTTATATGGAGCCTATGAGGCTAGCATGGCTAGACCGTCGCAGCAGCTGCATTAGAATTACTGTAGAGTTTGACGCAGCAGTAAGTGATTGAGCTTGTTAGTTACGGTTGTAGATGGGACAGTGTGTGTGAATTTTGGAGGTAATGATGCAGTGGCAGGTTAAACTTTGGTTGCTGTTTGTGACTTGTATTATGTACATGTACACACACACATACATGATGTCACACACACGGATATATATGATATATATACACCATGAGTCAAAAAAAACATCCCCATCTTTCATCAGCCGTAGCTTGGTCAAACACTGTTCGATATTAATAGTTTTTGGTAGCAATATTCCTCATGAAATGCAGCTTGATGGCGTGATTTTATTTCCCACTTCACCTAACTGGTGTTTCTGCACTATGTGGGGAAACGAAACAAAAAGTTCAAATTTTATCAATTTTCTTATCATTCTATTCTCTCATTTGGTCAGTCAAACGTCAAATCTGCACATTTAGTCCACAGAAAATATGGGGCTTCCTCAGACAGTGCACAGTCTAAAATAAATTTCAAACTTTCACGCCTGTGTGCAAATACAAGCTCGCAGATATTTTCTACGCTCATGGCACCATTAGCGACTTGCTGAAAGTTGAATGGGTGCACAGCAGATGGTTTGGACATATTTTCCTCTGTTTGGTCCCAGATGGAGCATAAACATGGTCGTTCTGTGTTGAATATTGGCTCAGCGTTAACCTTTTGTTTCTAAACCATATCTTTCACCCATTTTCATATCGAGAACCAAAACACTAATATATAGCACGAAAATTGGTCAAATTTACACTTTTTTTTGTTTCCCCAAGTAGTGCAGAAACACCAGTTAGGTGAGGTGGGAAATTAAGTCACCATTTCAAGCCCAATTTTCTCAAGAATATTTCTACCAAAAATTATTAAAATCTGACAATATTTGATCAAGCTGCGGCTGATTATAGCGGGGATGTTTTTTTGACACACTATGTAGTACAGTGTACCCTGGGTTTTAGGGTTCTGTAATGATTGACAGGGACAGAGGAAGATACAAGTTTGTGTAAAATAAATACATACTAGAAGTGCAAGTGGCTTGGTGATTAGGGGAAAATGCAAGCAAAAGTATGCTCAAGTACTAGCCAATGGGTGACTGTACTGAGTGGCTGGGTGGTAAGTGCAAGCTTGGCAGAGAGTAATGACACCCCCCACTGGGTCTGGGTGTACGAGTAACTCTAACAAGACTAAAATTACATTTGATCTGAGTGCACAGGACTGGGATAAGCTCCAAAACCATATGCTTAAAGTTTGTGTATGGAAGTAACTTACTTCTGTGTAAAAAGTCACAAAATAGCTGATGCAAACAGTAGTTTAATGTTGCTGCTGCTTGGAAGCCAGATTCTCGCTGTAATAGTTTTATAGGCGATTGTAACTGTACAGAGTGATGCAAAGTGCATCTTAACTGACGTTGTCATCCATCTGTGCCTCAGCTGCTTCAGCAGCGTAAACAATTTCAGCGTTTTTATCGAGCTACGCTAGGTTTGCTGCTTGCTTGACGGCTGATTACACTGATGCATGCCTGCTATGTACAATATGCACAGTGCAGCTGTTACTGGGTAGTTACAACGTTTGTCTTTTGTTGTTGTTTATGCGAGACATTTCGCACTGTGATTGCCAATTAGCTTTCGTTAAGACTTTAATTTTTCGGCATTTGATCCTGACTTTTTTGATGTTCATCAGTAACTAAATTTAACTTCATCATTTCTATCTGGCATTAGTTTCATATTGTACCAAAAAATACTAATACTGCAACTGTACAGAATACACCGTCATGGGACAGATTTTAGGTTGTATGCTGTATTTTACTATGGAAAATAAACGCATATTTTTAAAGTTGTATGATAGAATGAAATATTTTAGTGGTGCGGAAGTGATGTTTATATAGTGATGTGCATAAAAGCCTGTAGATTTGTTAGTATGCTCTGATAGTTGTGCTGATTAGATGTACAAATACACATTTGTGGTTATTTTTTGTACATTTCAACCACAGACAAATAGACGTGTTCCGACGTTATAAGCAGCATTTCTAAAGTCAGCAACTTCATCAGAGGGTTAGACATTTGATCTGTGGGTTTAGCTTTATGCATTGCAGTAAAAGATTAGCATATAATATATGACTTATTAGGTGTATGCAGAAAACTGCTGAAAGAAAGAATAAGTTAAAGCTGCTGAGCACTGCACGGACATATTTGAGGTAGGTTGATAACGGTGAAGGAAGAAGAAAAAGACTGGGTACATGTATGCTATATTACGCATAGAAAAGATTTTTTAAAGAATCAAGTGCTACTGTAGAGATGGTGTCTGATGCTACAGAATTACAGTAACTGATGCTTAACAAGTGCTGATGCGAACTTCTTGTGTGTATTACAGCTGGGTCCGTGGTTGGCCGTTGCAATTAAACAGAGGAATTGGCAGTGAAAAGCTACGACATAATGTTGTAAATGTAAAATAACACAAATCACAATCTCAATACTGTTAGTTTATTGGTAATTTCACTTATCCTGTGCCGGTGAGATGAATTTATGATAATATTCCTATCAAATAAAGTTCACTTCATGTAGCTAATAAAATATCTGCACAAACTGAAGTTAAGGTTATGTACAACAAACACAAATTAATGTATATTTCATCGTCATCATAGTTTCATCAAACCTGCATGCTTAGATAAACATAACGCAATACATGAGCCAGCACACACAATTACAAAATACAGAATTACAAAACACAGAAATTAACAGTTAAATATATTATTCCTATAGACAGCAGAGTAGACGCAAGATGCATCAGTCAGCAGACAAGTCGTTGTGTTGTACGAGACCCTTGGATATTAAGTCTGGTATTTCAACGGCCAACCACGGACCCAGCTGTAATACACACCGCAACACAGACTAAAAACAACTTGTGTTGTTATGTTTCACCAATTATTATGCAATACACTAAAATACTACTAATTATACTCTGGTTTTTGTTTAAGCAGAAAGTGTTCCGAGTTCACCGCAACTTAGACTGGGTTTATAAGAAACCTCTGGAGACTGCTGACATATTATTGCTACAGGCTGAATGCACAGCCAACAGCATCAAAGCACTGAAGACAAAAATATTTGCATAATACTGTAGTTTACACTGATAGCACTTTGCCGTACTGTAAAACACTTATTTTTCGCTGCATCTTAATTTCGCATTTTTGAAGTGTAGAAAAATTGCGGCATTTTAATTTTGCGTTTTTGCTTCTTACAGCGTTTTGCTTAAGCATTTTTCCTGACATCCGTTGCTGCTTCCACTGTATGTAAAACGATTAGATATACTGTATATGAAAATGTGGAAGTGGAATGTTAAAGGTGTTGTTTTATTGTACTAATGTTTAGAATTAGCTAGTGATAAAAGTACTGAAATCAAGACTCCATGTACTAGAACATTGTAATACTGACACATTACTGTTATTGTTCACATTTTACAACCAGGAGAATCTGAGAAAATTTAGGTATTCTATGCAGGTGAGATTTTAATGATTGGCACAGTTTAAGTTTGTGGGTATAAAAATTTGTGGGTTTTTAATTACGCGAATTTAGTTGTTTTGTAAAAATTAAGTGCATGCAAAAATTAAGTGCTTTACAGTATTTATTCGTCTCCGAAATGACCTATAATGTGTCGATGGGGACGTTAAACCCTACTATACCATACCTATCAGCAGCAATTACATGCGATATACGCCTGTGTCTGTTGGTAGTAACTATGTACCAGCTAAACGTAGTTCGTACCAAGTGGTTTGTTTGCCATGTCACACAGAGCAAGGTCAAGTCGATGTGTAAAGCATAGGTACACATTAAGTATTTAAGACTTAAATATTTGGGTATTTGGCCTTGCTGATGATATGTAGAAACGAAAACATAAGCTGAGACTTAAATTTTAAGTCACGGCTTTTGTTTTCATTTCTACATATCATCAGCAAGGCCAAGTACCCAAACATCTCCCTAGTGACACCTGGAGTGGTAGCTTGACAACCAACCAAGGCACTCTAGAAAGCACAGGTATGAAATCACAATAATGAAGAAAGATTGCCAGTGATCTACCATTCTACCTATACACTTCCATTAATCAATCAATCAATCAATCAATGATTTTAGTGTGTAATTAAAAACTGACAGTTTAATCTAGCACACGTACCAAACTAAAAAAGAAAACCACTGAGTAGTCCAGAGTCCGTGATGGCAGCGGATGAGACATGGTCTCTGCATCTACTGCATCTCTGTGGTCAGTGTGACCACACGGATGCAGTAGTGGTCAAACACGCAACAAACGCATTTAAAATTGGTAACAGGCACTCTAGTCACACAGTTTCAGATACAACATACAACTGTGATAGAGTTCTGTAGTCCATACTCCATGATATCACTTGGCTCTGCATGTTATCAGCTGAGAAATTTATCACGTTTAAAAATCATGTAGATGTCAGCATATGCTGATCAGAGAATTTTTTGCAATGACATGATTACAAAAAATCAATAACTTAAAATATGTAGTTTGATGTATATTAAAGTAAGAAAAAACAACAGCAACTTACCCCTAAAGCCATTGCAT
>Ga0209145_1000281_pt1 | contig 10554 bp, 8 predicted proteins | sample WorMetfiPIANOSA2_FD_187396 | JGI IMG/M metagenome (GOLD analysis project Ga0209145, IMG submission 187396) | Marine gutless worms symbiont microbial communities from Max Planck institute for Marine Microbiology, Germany - Olavius filocauda... | ecosystem: Host-associated > Annelida > Digestive... | reverse complement strand
CTACACAATACTATAGCACAGAGACAGTTCTGTTAATATTCCCCTTCCTCCAGACCAACATCACTGTTCAGATGAGGCCAAGTGGAGGTTAGGGGGGAGTTTTGACCTAAAAACCATAATAGTTGTGGGATATCCCAATGTCATTCTATATACTAAGTTTGAAGACTTTCGGATCATTCGTTTTTGAGTTATGCTGCGGACAAACAAACAGACAAACAGACAGAATCACAGACAGACGCAGATGAATGCTTGACTCCCGTGACTGTCGTAGGCGTGAGTAATTATATGAAAATAAAGCAGACGCAGTCAGAGAGAGAGAGAGAGAGAGAGAGAGAGAGAGAGATACAAACCGGCTGATTGTGACGTGGTTGCGTCATCATCATCATCATCATCATCTTCATCATCTGATATGATCAGTCGACGTTTCTTAGTCACTGACGCTGGCTCACTGTGCGTTCGCTCAGACCTATCGTTGATTTCATCATCATCATCATCATCATCAGCAGCAGCAGCAGTAGTAGCAGCAGCAGCAGCAGCAGCAGCTGTAGGAGGCTTGTATGGACTTGTAACTGTCGTGTCAATCACCAAACGTTGTTCATCACTACAAACACACAGACACACACACTGACCACATACACTGACCACACACACTGACCACATACACTTAAGCCCTGTCTCCACTAGCCGAGTTGACGGCCCGAGTTGACGGGTGACTGGATTCCATTACCCGTCAACACGGCCCGTCAACTCGGCTAGTGGAAATCAGCTTGCTTTCTCTGAATTCAACTACATTTCAAGCTCTGTGTGTGGCATCCTACTGACATGTTGCCGTACCCAGAGTCTGAATCTTCATCGGAGCTGACAACTCTCTTGAGCCGCGACTTTGCAGACGCTCCAGCACGATCATCATCACTGACACAACCAACCATTGGTACAACATGACTTCAATGACAAACAGTTTCAACTGAATGCACGTTTTAGCATTTTGAGTTTCAGCATTACACCTAGTCTAGTCATCGTCATCAATCAACCAATCAATCACCAATATCATTTTCGCCAATATTAGTTACAACAGTAATCCATGTAATTAGGTACATGGATTATGGGGTGAAGGCCTAGCGTGGCTGATTGGGGTGTAGTATGCCTGCTGGCAGCATCTGCGGGTCCAGAGTCCGTTACGCGGGCTACGGGTGCTGCTTAACTTGCGCCACACCAGGTAACTATCGCCAGTGCCGATCAGACACCACTTCCACGGTTGTCAAAGCGCCGATGGCATGTGCTTGGCTCGTTAAGTGGCGTTATACCAAGTATCCGGCTTTACCTTTTGCTTTACCTTTTAATATGTCAATCGCTTAACACAGTCAACAAGTACCAAGTCAGTCACATGACAGTGTAATGGAGTGTCACGTGACAGTGTCACGGAGTACTAAGTGACTCATGCCAAGGGCTTCTATTCAAGTGTTTACGTTAATCACTGACAGAAATTTTATTGTAATTATCGAACAATTTAAGTAAATGTCAAACCGGTTGTTGTTATCATTAACCGTCTGCTGTCGTTTCTGAGCAAGTTCAGCGAGCAATGCACGTTTCTTGGTTTTTAACAAATCATGACGTCGTATCGGCGTCGTATCCATGGCAACGTCATCAGCTGTTTCCATAGCAACATCCGCCCGGCTGCTGTCCGTCTCCGCATCTTCATCATCGATATCCTCCCGTGACGTCAGTCCAGTATCAGCAGCTATCACTTGTGTAGATGATGACGGTGATGGTTGATCTTGTAGAGCAGCGGCAAAACGTCGAAGATCGGCAGAACTCAAGTCTCCACTGATGCGCCAGTATCGCTCCTACACGCATTTGTGGCATTTCTGAAGGATACATGGCAATAACTTCTAATTTATCAACAACAACACAAGCATGTCAGAATAATAACGATGAGGAAAAAAACAACTGTAACATGCACAAGAAGATAGATTAATATGACAGTCTATGACTGACAGTAATTCACCAGTAGCCCAATGTTATTCACCAGTAGCCCAATCTTAGCCTCCATGGTGTGTCATGATGCCAACTGACATCAAAAATCAATGGAGGGAATCCTGGAAGTTGGCTCCGGTGGTCAATGTCCACCTGGTAGACGACCCCATAATCCGGCAACCTGGTTTCACCCTCCCACGACAACAGTGGTCTCTTCTGAACCGTTTCTGTAGCAGTCAAGGACACTGCGGGGCCTGTAGAAAGACTTGTCGCCTTACAGACATTGATCTGTGCTCCTGTGGTGAGACCCAAACGATGTCCCACATCGTCGAATCCTGCCTTCTTACCAAGTCGAACGGTGGTCTGTTTCTGCTGATGATGCTGCTATTGCCTAGTTGACCAATTATGGATCTTAATCACATACTCAAGAAGAAGAAGACGAGTAACCTGTTCACTGGACGGACTGTGAAGTCCACAGTGTCGCAGTAAGTCCTGGAATGATGATGATTCCATTGCGTCTTCTTGCTCCTCAGTCATAGGTACCAGAGCTGTTGGTTGTCCGTCATCTGCACATGACACTTGTATGACTTTCACTCAGAACAAGCTAATTTTAAGAAAATTGTAATGCCTCCGAACTGCATATTATCTATAGGTGGGAGTATAACGGAACAGCCACGCTGAAACAGCCTGGTTGTTGAGCGTGGCTGTTCCCTCTGCATATATTTAAAAACATTTTCTTATTATGTTTTTTTCTATTTCTTTTCTTTTTTAGGTTTGCTTTTATTGTAGATCTGTAGTATGTCTGTCTGTCTTGTTGTTGGTCTGTGTGTTCTACCTTCGTGGTGAATAAATATATACATATATACGTGTACAAAACGACTAGAAGCAACAATGCTTTTACACTTTAGTGACCCTGTGACCTTGAGCTTTGACCTCTAAATAGGTTCACGTGTTACCTGTGTGATAGGCTTCCATCCTGCTTCCTAGGCCTTTCCGTTGTCGAGTCAGGTCAAGGCACGTGACAGACAGACAGACAGACAGACAGACAGACAGACAGACAGACACTGCCCATCATTTCATAATGCCCCGTCTCTACGGAGGTCGGGGGCATAACAGCAGGCAACACACAACCAGTTCAACTGTTGAGGTTTACCAGGGCAGTCAGTCAGTGGTTCTCAAAGGTCAGCATGAAAATCTTGGAGAGTACAGGAGATGTGTATTATACATCACATGCTCTTTGTGACATAAAACCAACGGTCTCAAACCAGTCTCAACTTCTGCTTATGACTCAAGTGATGTACTCAGGCAGTGAAGCAGGGACGCAGACAGACAAATTGCAGAGCGGCAGGCAGACAGACCTAAACAGACAGTCCGACAGACAGACAGACGGACACTTCACATCACCAACCATCATCTTCATCGCGGTCATCAGCAGTGCGTAGAAGACGTCCTTGCAACCACTGCACAGCTGAGCTGAGGCCTGACAACAACACAACGTCACTGTCAGTTGTACAAGTAGTCGCAGGATTAGCAGTGAACAGCCTGACAACAACACAACGTCACTGTCAGTTGTACAAGTAGTCGCAGGATTAGCAGTGAACAGCCTGACAACAACACAACATCATTGTCAGTTGTACAAGTAATCCCATCATAATATCGCATCGGACGACAGTCGGACAATCGTGCAACAATTGTCCCCCACTGTTTTTTGCCGATAGTTTATCCAATGGCATGACACTTGCAACTGATCAACGAACTACTTTCAACTGAACTGGTCATGATTTTATGTCACTGATAACGATTTTTGTAACTCTTTGTTTTTGTTAATAAAACTTTTCAATTTTTAGTTTCATGTTTACATTCGTATATGTTAGACTAAACTTTTGTGGTTTTGCTTAAGAACGGCACATTAAAACTATCACATCGCTATCACATCGGCCGATTGTTCTGACAGATAGTATTGACTATCGGACTTTTACACAATCGTCCTAACCCTACTGAATACCATATATACACAGCAACGTCTATAACAACAACAAAACAACACCAACAACTTCACTACTACTACCATCAGTGTCTACCTAACTGGTCGGGTCATGTATATGAGATTAACAATGCTTAACGTAACGCAGATAATCAGTGAGAAAGCTGGCCTCCTTTGCAGAGCTACTCCTGGCTACGCTAGGTTCACCAAAAAAATCTTCCAAATGTGACTGCAGGAGTTAAAGCAGCAACAATATAAAAATCACAAACTAACTGAGATACATGCATACACTGTGTCCCCCAAAAAACATTCCCGTCTTTCAAAAGCTTGGTCAAACACTGTCCGATTTTAATAATTTTTGGTAGTAATGAACATGTTTATTCGCTCAAGGCAGAAATTAACAAAGAAAATACAATTAATAAAGGTAAGAGTAAAATTTTACACAAATGGACAAAATAAAAATATTCCTGAGATACATGTATATTGTCTTCAAGAGATGGTTTCATTTCCTACTTCACTACTTGTTTTCCTACAGTACACTACCTGGGAAAAAATGTAAACTGGACCAATATATTTGTTATTTGCCGGTTAATCAATTTTCTTATTCGGTCAAACATCATGAATCACATTTAGTCCACAGATAATGGAGTTTCCTGAGACAGTGAGATAGTCTAAAGTGAAGGTTTGAAATGTCGTATCTGTGCACGAACACAAGCTCACAGAAGCTTTCTGCACTTACTAACAGCAAAATCGGACAATGTTTGACAAAGCTATGGATGATGAAAGACGGGGATGTTTTTTTTTTGAGTCACAGGTAGTATCTTCACACAGCAAGAGACGCCAACAGACCTTGCTCAACGACGACAGTCACTGCACGACGTATGTGCATCACATTGCCAGGTGCGGTGGTCGGTGCTGGCCGGCGACGGCGCGTTGGCTTAGCACGTGGCTTGGGTGTAACTTTAGTCACATGGTCACTGTCACTAGAGTCACCACCAGCACCACCACCACCACCAGCACCACCACCACCAGCACCATCATCATCATCACTGCTGGAATTCTCTTCACCTATACAACCATCAAATTATAGCAGAAAAGACATGCACCAGTTGCACAGTCTCAAGTTCTCAACTGAAAGGCTCATATGTGTCTGTAAAGCCCGGTTTCCACTACCCGAGTTCACGGGCCGAGTTGACGGTCCGTGAACTCAAGTGCATTTTTTGACACCCAAGTTGACGGACCGAGTTGACAAGTGTCAAAAAATGCACCCGAGTTGATGGCCCGCACCCGAGTTGACGGGTGCATCTTGAGTAGGGTCAGACCTGGGTCTGACCCTACTCAAGATCATCCGCGAGCCCTCAGACCAGCCATCGATCATCTCCCAGTGAACTGGCGGCACCAAAGAGGTCAGAGGTCGACCTCTGACCTCTTTGGTGCCGCCAGTTCACTTGGAGATGATCGATGGCTGGTCTGAGGGCTTACGGATGATCTTGAGTAGCGTCAGCATGAGCAATATGGCCAAACAGACAAAATACCAATTAATTGCCATTTAATAAAATTAAACATCACGCACACACCCTTTCGTTTTTCTATTTCAGTACGATCAAATTTCTGCCAAACGAGTAAACGTCACCCTTACGGGGAACTTCTACAACAGGACAAGTGATGCATACTTTCTGACGAACTATGTTCATCTGACACAAGATGCGACAGTTCAGTGAAGTTATTATTGCTCTTCCACTGGCGTCCATCATTCTTTCTTCCATCCGCTGACTCGTCCTTCTTCCGTCTCTTTCTCCGCAGCTCGCGCCTGTCTCCCACCAGGCCCAGTTCCACGATCTTTTCCACGAGTTTCGGACGGGATCGCGGAACGGAAAGATTGCTCAGCATGTCTCCGACGATATCTACACACAAGACACAGACTTTACATGCACCAATAACGATCAGTATTGTTGTCGTCGAGAAAAATCCTTGTCCTTGAAGATCCTCGAGGACCAACTTACAAGTCTTTGTCCTTGTCCTCAGACCTTAAATCCTTGTCCCTGTCCTTAGACCACAAAGTTCTCGAAAACTGTCAAGGACTTTGCATTCTGTGGTTCATAAATTTGGTTACCACCACTGTGTATGAGGTTACAGTGAATGGCTTATTTACTGATATCAGATATTACTTACTGATATATAAATATATCACTGAGTAAACCATTCTTCGTTGTAACCCAGTGTTGCAATCTTCAAGGAAACTCCTTGTCCTCAAGAATTCTCGAGGACCAAATTACAAGCCCTTGTCCTTGTCTTCGAACTTCAAGTCCTTATCTTTTCCACAGACCACAAGTTCTTTTTTCAGTTAGTTATATTAATATAACCTTTATTGGAATTGGCAGCCAAGAAGGCTGGATTACAACAAACATCAAAACATACATAATAAACAGTAAAACAGTGTCGACACATCAACTGTCAGATGAATCGCAATCAGCAACTGAGTTCAATACTGCATCACTAGTTCAGTCAAATAGGTAAAATGTGGTGATACATTTAGATCATAACTAGTAGACTATGACTATTTGACTATGTGTAATTGTCCAAACAGTAGGGAATTTACGGAACTTATTTGTGCGTGCTCGAATTGAGTGCAAAGGTTTAGGATTTCGCAGCCTGTTAATAGTGTCATTGTCATGATGATCAGGAAGCATACAGTGGAGATGTGAGCTGCTGGCGAGGACCTGTCTCTTAAAGAATCTCGCAGTCAGCTTCTCTCTTCTGTCTCGTAGTAAGTCAATGCCGGCGACAATGAGTGAAGTATCATAGTCAGCACCAGAGTAAATCACCTAAATGGCACGTTTCTGAACCGATTCAAGCGCATCAGACTGAGCAACAGTCAAATTAGAGTGCCATACCGGGCATGCATACTCAAGGACCAGCCGCAGTACAGATATGTAGAAATGCAGTAGGTCCCTGATAGGAGCGCCGGCTCGCTTCAACTGTTTGAGGAAGTGCAGATGCCTTGGAAACGATGGCGTCAACGTGTTCAGACCACTTGAGATCACAGGACACATAAACCCTGAGCAGCTTGAATGCTGACACTCGATCAATCATTGCGCCACAAAGCGAGAGGAGTTGCGCTGGTTCTTTAGCAATCGGACCAATCATCATCTCTTTCGTCTTGCGGCCATTCACATTCACATTCATCCGAGCCTCTTCCGATTGCTGGACAAACTTATCCTTGTCCTTGTCCTCGAGCATTAAGTCCTTGGAACCATAAGTCCTTGATAACAGACGTATGACTGCAAAAAAACTGTTACTGAAAGAGTCAGAAAATTACAAACCAGATGAGTGTTTGAAGCGCTCAAACAATTGACGGACTTCGACTTCCTGTTGCTCTGTCCAACCGCGCTGTTTCACCGCAACACTCGACCTGCCAGTGAATTTATTACTTACTTAAAAAACCATTTCAATGCATAGCAGTGTGTCATAATGAAAAAAGCAAGAAAAAACAGTAGAAATGTATTAATAATACAAAAACAACTGTTTTATGGCCCTTTAATCCAAAAAAAACCCAGGTGAGCTGGTACCAGAAACAATCGGACACATTAACCCAGCTATCATCACTATCCTCCTCAGTACCTCTAATCAGCCGTCTGTATTTACCACAAACCAACGCATCTTCTTTACTTAACTTCAAACTCTTCATATCCCCTCCACTACTTCCTTCCACGTTCTCTTTAGTCTACATCTATGCTAACACCTTCAACCACAAAATCTAAGCAATTCTTCACCCACTCAATATCATCCATTGTTAACGCATGATGATACGAAAAGATGATATTAAAAATGCTACAAATATAAGAGAAGCAAATGACTGAACAGTAATGATTACTGCTTTCATGTGTGGACTAAAAACATAATTTTACGCATCAATCCAACACTGTTACACGGCTGCCAAATCACTGTTCTCCAATCAGAACCAACAATAACCTTTTTACAGCCCTTTAATCCAGGATAACCCGGTTGAGCCGGAGCTCTCCCGGGTTATCCTGGATTAAATGGCCATAAAACAGGTGAGCCGGTTCTCTCACAAAGCAGAGACTTACTGGAACAACCACTGGATTTTTGTGAGCCAGATGTCCTTCCTGCCAATCAATCTATAATGCCGAAGCACTACAGGAAAACCCAGAGGTTTGGTCGTCTTTTGATTTACAGACATGGTATCCGCACACCATGTCTAACCAACAGCGTCAGAGCACTGAAGGAAGTAGGAAGATCTCCCATCAGTGCACGATTATTAAATACTGAAATAATACATAATTACTGAAATCAAAACCTGTTCTTCTTGAGTTCCTTAGCACTGCCGATCAGTCCTAGTTGAACAAGTTGACGTAAGACCTGACGTCGTGACTTCAACTGGTCACTCATGCGTGACATTATGTAGTCAACTGTGTCGCCACCTGGCAACATGTCGCAGTACCAAAACTCACATAATATGTGAAAGAACACTCATCAAGGGTTTAGTAAGTAATACTTTAAGCATACATTGTTCAAATTTTAAGATTACCTAGAGGCTGGGCACTCAACAGAGTGCATAACTAACGTCGGCCATTCAATCACCTTTTTGCACGTTGTGACCCTAACCTTTGACCTTTTGACCTAATATTAACTGGTGGTTGAGGTATCCTGATGACTATCACTGTGCCAAGTTTGGCGATTTTAGTTTCAGCCGTTTTGGTTTTATCATGTGGACAGACAGACAGAATCACACACAGACGCAGACGATCGCCTTACTCACTCACGTCGCCGTGAATAACTAGTAAAAATTTAATAACAAATTGCATAATTAGCAGAAATTTTGACTACGATCTTTTATTTGAAAACATTTATCACTTATGGTGTTCCACGTTCTCCAAGTTTGAAGTTCGTATCAGAGTTGTACCAAATATTCTATTTGGCCGGAATAATAGGCCAAATGGTGTACTCGTATTTGGCCGAATACCACGTCAGAAATTACATCGAATACAAATAATTAGTGAATTACTTAGTGAATTAGTGAAAAGATGACATATACTAAACTCTGGCACGGTGGCACAAATGGTACCAGTACAGCATCAGACTAGCATTTCGTAGACATGAGGTCCGACTTCCGGCCAGAACGCTGCCGCGTAAAAACCAGTTTCTCAGCATAGAGATCTAGATGTTTTTATCTAGACTTCCATGATTGTATGCCTAGGTCTACTCAGCCTTCCACCCTCTGTGGGACAGTAAATGAGTATCAGCTTTCGGGCAGAGTAATAATAAATGGCGATGGTGGATGTTGGGCCTACAACCTACAGGCGGAATCACAGCCCAGGACGGTTGGCTTGGTCTGAAGGTCACGTGGCGCTGTTCTATATATGTCAAATGAACCAGGTGAATTCTCGCAGTGACTTTGTCACGATGACAGCATCATAAACATCGTCCAGGTATTATAACTGTTAAGAACTAGCACAAAACAAACTGACAGACAAACTGGGTTAATGCCTGACGGGGCAGAACCAGATGATAAGATAAAACTGAAATGAAAAGCAACAGACCATATTCAGCAGCCGTATCTTGCGGCAGTTGATAAAACTCCTCAAACAGAGTCTTCAGCTCATCATCTTGGTGTTCAGTCCACGTCTGCTTCACAGATTTCTCCGCACTGCAGCACGTGATACACTTTCACAATACCTCACATGTGTAATCATTCACATGTCCACTGTATTGACTGCAGCACGTGATACACTTTCACAATACCTCACATGTGTAACCATTCACATGACGATACTATGTCACCATGTAAAGTAAGTAAGTAAATAAATGTACATTTGTACTGCACGAATACATAAAAACACCTCTAACGCACTGTCAATGAAACGCTAACAACAGGCAAATCGGTGGGTTTCAGATTCCATCGAAACTGGTCTGACCCAACAGCTGGATTGCACAGATTGTTAGGCAGTGAATTCTGTGCCACAATGAAAGGTTAGCGTCTGTTGAGTTAGTGACGTACCGATAAGATCCGTAGCCTTCGGTGATTTCAACAGCATCTTTGGCCGACTTCCAGAAGAACAGCTCCATTACCGCCTTGTCATTTGAACGTAGCGTCTCAAAAAACTTTCGTACAACCTGTCGAGCAAACTGACGCAGCTCCTGTTCATAACCACAGAGATAATGAACAAACACCTGCCGTGTAATGATTAACAATAACGGTAGCAGAAGCAGCAGCTGTAATTGTAGTAGTATGGGATTCAGTGTTAGTCACCAATATTGTAATGCAAGGGCGACCTGTAGACCGATCTCTTCCAATCTTCTGGTGGGAGTGCAGTCAGGATCCTCTTAGCATCATCCAATCATGCAATGTGTCCAAACAGAGAGAGAGAGATGCCGTGCTTGGACAGTAGTCAAGGAGAGGTTGACCACTTGTCTGCCATACTTCAGTTGGTTGGATGGCTCAGTGGTAGACCGGCGAACTTTCACTGATCTGCACTGGACCTGCAGCTGATGGCTGACCATTTATATGGGTAAGCCGTCCGCTGTAGGTCAGCCAACAAGGCCAACTCAGCCTTTCATCCTCATGGGGTCGATTA
>Ga0209145_1000280_pt1 | contig 10556 bp, 5 predicted proteins | sample WorMetfiPIANOSA2_FD_187396 | JGI IMG/M metagenome (GOLD analysis project Ga0209145, IMG submission 187396) | Marine gutless worms symbiont microbial communities from Max Planck institute for Marine Microbiology, Germany - Olavius filocauda... | ecosystem: Host-associated > Annelida > Digestive... | reverse complement strand
CTGGTGTTGTAAAATTGAAAAGAAACTGAAACTCGTGTTATATGACTTTACAACACATAACAGGTTTATTCTAAAACTAGAAATTATGTAACACCGCTAAGCCCCTATACGTAATGCAGATATGTCTGACTGCTGCAATTTGACTTCGGGTAACCTTAACTTTTTGAGCCCGAAATCTACTCAGCTCTGCTACATAGGCCTGTTTCGTAAATGGAAATGCCTGATTTTGTGATCTCAACCGGTCGTTCGTTTGTTAACAGAAATTTGTTAGCAACTTTACTCGATAAGTTATGAATTGATTTTCACAAAATAGCTGTAAATTTTGGGGGTTATCTGGTTTGGGTTAAAGTTGCTTACAGAGTTGACTGGGTGGAGGTCTGTGCTATCCGGTGCTTTCTAATTAGTTGTTTGATATGCTACTTCCCTGGCATTACGACACTCCTAGCTCTGGATAGAAAATCTAGATAAACCCCTGGCTACTTTTGTACTCGAGGTATCTATGGAACGTAAAAGAGGATGCACAGATGGACGGACACAGCCCGTGACATAATGCCTCTGGCCGACAGAGTTATGTGCATAAAAATTCACTTTTGCAAGAGAACATTGCAGATATGGTTTTTTTGGTATGCTGACAACTGACACTGTGCTTAGCAAAAAGACCGTAACTGAAATTTTCTTAATTTTACTAACTTTTTTCGAACGTAAGCGCAAAACCAATAGCATCATATAATATTTAATTTACTGAGTTTTATAATGATATAAATATCAAACATGAATAGCAATGGCAAGTTGATGGCATATTCGCAAACGCGTTTCTGCCGTTTTCTCAAAATTGCCTAGACTGCAGTTACGGTCTTTTTGCTAAGCATGGCAGTGTTGTACTGTATGACACAACATGCTTACCAAATCTGAAGTTCTTGTGTTATAGCCACTGTAGTGCAAGTGGAGTACAGGATAAGTAAGTAAGTAAGTAAGTAAGTAATTTATACAGGATACGATGGCCTCATGACCTTTATCTTATAACTGTGCAAGTTATTGACATTTGGCACTTCCATGTGCACAACATTATCACCAAATCTGAAGATGGTATGGCCATCCTTCATCAGTTATGGTGCATTTTGTGCTTAAGCTTTATCAAGCCTGGTGACCTTGACCTGCTGGTTTATAATGTTTATCACTAATTCTATTTTAAGTGATCCATATTTCTACTAAGTTTTATGTTCGCAAAACCTTCCATCTGGAAGTTATGGTACATTCCTAGTCTGAGCATTACGTAGCTTTGTGATGTTGAAAATTGACCTTTTGACCTCAAAACTGGCCTGCGAGTAACACGACACAGGCAACCTTCACATCAATTTTGAGCTTTCTAGAGCTTTTTGTTCTAGAGTTAGAGCTGGGCATGGGAGCATGGGACAAACAGACAGAGAAATGGATGAACAGACAGCGTGCAGTGCTTAATGCAGCTTCCTAGAAAGAAGGATGCATAATAATACAGCCACAAAAAATCACTCTGCACGGATGCAAACATTATCCAATAATGACAGCACGAGTCTACATAACTTTGTAGCATCAATTAATGCATATAAAATATAATAATAACATATACAATAATCTATTTTGCAGAAATTATTACTACACATAGAACAAAAAATATCAAACTATATGCTATACACAAAAACAAGATACAACAGCAACCTGTACAACTGGATATATGAGCATAAGTTCTGCAAGTAACTGTTTCCGTCTTAGCACCAACTGTGCTCCAGTTTTTATTAGTTCATCGCTGCCAACACAAAAATGCAAACTACTACTCAGCTGATAATTTATGTCACAACATGTATTTAACATCTGCCAACGTGCTCACTCAACCTTGTAGTGATTTTTATGAGTTTCAGTAGAACAGTTTGTCTATGGGCAGTGAGATCAGTGAATTGCTGATGAATAAAGCCACAATTTTCTGTGACCAAAAGAAATTTGGATTGTGACATGGAATTTTGGAAAATGCCACAGGATTCACCAAATTCACTGAAGCCATCAATATCATACACACTGATGGATTTCATAATACCACAGAATTAATGGCATGCCACAGAATTCTGTAGAATTAACGGCATATGAGCATAGAGAAAGACATTTCGTGACATCGAGGTGTTACAGGAAGATGAATAGATGCAAATTATCAGTAACAAGAAACACAAACAGGATTATATCTAAAAAAAATTACAGCAACATGAATGAACACTAATATCTAGAAAATCACATTAATATTACAGAACAAAAATGTAATGTGTCCTACCGTATGTCAAAATACTGTTTCTTCCTTTCACGTAGCTGATCATTTTCTGTACTAAGATTCACCCACTTGTTTCGGAGCGAAACTTCTACACCAGAACATCTCATTAGTAATCTATGGGCACCGGTTCTAACCTAAACATGCCTCTAAGTTATATATCTATCAAATAAAATTTAATTAAGATGTCGGATATCAGTCATTTGCAAATAACAGTAAAAAGATGCCTTTTAATGCTGTGCACTCAGTCATTCAAGGGCTTGGATGTGTCTGTAAGGGAATCTGAAAAGGGGTGATTGACACGCAAGGCGCAGGGCAACGCGGTGATGCTAGGTGGCGCCAGCAGTAAGGTAGCATAGCCAAGGGATGCAGGGATTGGATGATAATATGTGCAGTACTGCAGACCTATGGATATGACAGCTGTAGGGGAAGGAAATTGATCTTTTGTGTAGCCTACGTACGAGGAACGTGCATGTCGATTCGTGTGTTATGAACTTTGTTACAGTCCGATGCATGTAAATGTTTCTGTGTAAATAAAACTGATGTAAACCACTCGTGCTGATTAATGCTACCATCAATATAAGAAACAACAGCATCATAGAGGGATGTAGAGGAGGGTGCACGTAAAACAAATAGTAGAATCGTTGTTATTACAGTGTCCACTAGTAAGATGGGACTTTTCTGGTGCACTGCCTTCCTAACATTATCAGTGATACATGTAAGTGTCAATTGGAAGTGGATCTGTGTCACACATCTGAGAGTTCACTGCCTTAACCATTGAGTTAGCATTGTCCCTGGTTCAACCATGATATCGAGCTAATTCGGTAAAGAACTCTAGCAACTATGGATGCTGTTACACACAGTATGACACAACTAGCTTATCTAAAATTATCAAATTAAATCAAATCAGTTTATTTAAGACACAACTGGTCCATACAAAGAGAAGATATAGACAGAAATACTTACCGTACATAAAACAAACTAAATAGAACAGACATCATATTTACACACGACCAACAGGCAAGCAGCACATCAGCACATGTTGGTCAAATGACTAACTAAATTACTGCTACAATTATTCAGCAACTGAGTAAATTTATATTTATGCTCACAGAGAAGTGTGTCAAACACCGATTAACAGAACAGATACTGTCAGCATCCCAATAACACTATCACATCCATCAAATTTAAAAAAAGATTTAACACACTTTGATTGACATCACGTGCTGTCATTTTCTTCAACAATAAACTCACAAGATATTGCAGTTAAATTTTCATTTGTGATTCTACTTTTCAACAGTTTTGGGTTTCAAGTGGAAACATGATGCACATTTTTACTTATAACCATACATTTTTCCCTTCATTTTATATAATATATACCACTGCTATCTCTAACTTGAGTCTGGGCACTCAACAGAGTGAATAACTCACGCTGGCCAGTGGCCACTCGATCGACTAACCCTAATCTTTGATCTTTTGACCCCAAAATCATACCATTCTTTAGGCTATCCAAATCAAATTCCATATACCAAGTTTGAACACTTTGGGATCATTTGTTTTTTGAGTTATCATACGGACAAACAAACAAACAAAACAGACAGATATACAGACAGAATCACACACAGACAGATGCAGATGAATGCCTTACTCAGTACTCACACGACTACCGTCGGCATCAGTAAATATTAGGAGCCAGAAACATAACAAGTACTACAGATATTGTTACTACACTGTGTCCCATAAAAAACACACCAAAATTGTTTTGGTAATATCTTCTACGAAACTTAACCAATTCTTATAGAATTTGTCAACGTTATCCTGAATAAATTTGTCACAAAACGCTATAAGTATTTTTCACTTCACCTAAATAATGTCTCTACACTACCTTGTAAAACACGAAATTGCTATTTGTGGGACAAATAGCAATTTTGTTTTTGCAATTTTGGCGATGTTAATAAGTTCCTTAGGCACACAGTTAGACAAGCGAAGAAGCAGTTCTTATGTCAACAAAGCAAATGTTCAAAATGTCGTCCCTTGGCACAAATGCGCACCACGAGCCTTGATGATCACGATCTGCTTCATGTCGGCCCAGACAGTGATCAGACGCTGCTTCAGTTCGTCGAAATCATGTATTGCGGTCTGGTAGATGTGGTCCTGCATCAGCCCCCATATCCTGTAGTCGAGTGGATTCGGGTCTGGGGAATTTGGAGGCCAGAGTTCTGGTCCGATGAAGTCTGGTGTTTCCCTGCGTAGCAGCTGAATCGTGTTGTGTGCCACACAAATAGCAATTTCGTGTTTTACAAGGTAGTGTAGAGACATTATTTAGGTGAAGTGAAAAATCCTTATATCTTTTGTTTACAAATTTATTCAGCATAATGTGTGCCAAATTTTATAAGATTTAGTTAACTTTTGTAGAAGACATTACCAAAACAATTTTGTGTGTTTTTTTATGGGGCAAGGTGTAGTTTCTTAAATCAAACTAAGTAACTAGCCTTTTTGTAGATTATTAATCTGGGTTTTTTCTAAGGCGTCTTTCTGTAGTCGTAGCCGCATGAGGCGCCACTGCAGATCAGATCGGATCATGTTCACCTTCAGCACTGACTGTTCACACTGTGCTCGCTGCAAGACAAACATTCGTTACTCAGATGGATAAGTTCAGCACATAGATATCAAGTTACGTAACAAGACAGAATAACACATAACTAATGCCTATATCATCCACGATCCTATAGATGGATATTACGGTAGCTAACTGGTAGAGCATCTGACTAGTGTATCGTAGATGCAAGGTTCGACTCCCGGCCAGGTCGCCGCCATTTAAAAATCTTGGGCAAGTTTCTCACACCGTGTGCAGTGAAGTCCTATATAATATTATACAGGACTACATGCTGTGTGTCTAGGTCGACTCAGCCTTCCTCCACCCTCCATGGGACGGTAAAATGAGTATCAGCTTTCGGGCTGAGTAATAATAAATGGCAATGGTGGATGTAGGTCATAGCAGCCTGCACGCAGACTCTGAGCCCAAGTCGGTTGCCCTGATGTGAGGGTCGGCACCATAAACATTGTCCCAGGTATTATTATTATTATTATTATTATCTTCCTGTATTTTGAATTGGCAATCAACTCACTAGACTGACTTCATGGACTCTAGACTGTTTCGGATTTCTCATGATCAACGGCTTTTTCGCGTTATTTTTTAAAAGTTTCTGGTCTTGTATGGTAGACTAAGCTGGCTACCCATCAGTTTTTGAGCGCATGTTAAAGATTTTTATTGATTTAGGCCTATTGTATAAACTATTAATCAAACTAAATACAGCCTGACAAACCTTGCGGTCCATGTGAAGTCTATTGTGCAGACGATGGCTGATATCATTCTGCACACTCCGAGCTGTTTCCTGGGTCTGTTTTATTGCACAGAGAACTGTTTGGATTCTACAACAAACCACACACTGCATGCTCAACACTGATCACTGAAACCCTCATGTAATGTCTATTACCTAAAGTAAATTTCACTATCAAAGTGTCTCATACTGCACAGCGCAAGAGTTACAGAATGGCAATTCAAACTGATAAATATTTCTGCTTTAGGCTACTATCTAGGAACCTATTTTCTAGATCCCAATACTCTTAAATGACATACACACGAGATAACTCCAGCAACTAATAGTCTTTGCTACTGCTCAACCTCTGCTGTAAAACAATATTTGAAATACAACGATAATAAGTACAGTCTCACAACTTATGTAAATGTAGCATAATACTTTACATAACAAAGCCTACCTTTGTCTACACAACCCAGATACAGGTAGAGTTGTGGACATTCATGCTTTTGACTATGGACCAAGGCAACAAATACAAAAAGCAAAAAACAGCCAATATATAAGTACCGTTGTAATGTGCGTAAACTGTATGACATGCGGACCACAGGCAGCTCTGTGCCTTCTGACAATGTTGCAGGACCAACACAGTCACGAGACGTGCTCTGTACGCTGCTGGACTGAATAACAAACATGTGTCTAACATACAGTAGCCACTTCAACTTCTCAGCTAACATCTCTTCTACCTTTAGCTAATTTATAATTATCAAAGGCTCATAGCAAGCACCGTAGCATTCCATAACTACAAAAGTTGAATAAATACAAAAAACAAATAATAATAATATCACTGACTGCATCAGGCGGAGCTCCATAGAAGCCATTGTGTATTCCAAAAATTAATGTATTCGGAGCCTCGTGCACACATTCGCTTAAATTCTGCAGAAACCAAACAAACCAAAATAGCCACAACATTATTACAAAACTGCAAATGCTGCCACGGTAAAAGACTATTATGATGTACTAAAATCATACTACCATAGTACCAAAATTACAAAAAAGTTAATTTGGCCAGTTCAGGTAGTCATCATAAAGCCGGTTTCAGCCACTGATGCTGCCATCAACTTTCAATATTGACTTTTGTCTCCTGTGATCTCCTGGAGTGCTACTCACCATCTGCCAGTTGTGATGCTGAAAATTGGAGCTATCATAATTCTTAACTAAATTCTAGCTTTAGCAGCAAGAACGAGAGGCCAGACAACAAACTACAGCTAGACACATGCATGTACACATACAGGTTTAATGGTGAACCTTGGTTAGTGAGTTTACCTTTGATTATCCCTCTTCATACAATACATCCTCTTTAACACCATCACACTATGTCCATCTCAGACAGAAAAAGGCACTGCAGTGAAGGATGAGAAGTGGAGGAAAAGTATGTAATTCAATGACGGGGTAACTGGTGCACAGTTTTTTGTGGCCGGATGCTCTTCCTGTTGCCAATCAGTGCTAAAGTCATCCACTGGACCTCATCCTTTCTTCAACCACCAACAGACTCCTGACAGAAGGGATGTCTGCTCTCAGACATCAGTAGCTAGACATACAATAATGAAACTTCAACAGTTCAGTACCAACCTTGCCGGCAAGGTAGACAAGACCAGACAAATGCACGTCCCAAACAATACACAAACGACTGTCACTGCCGCTGTGACAATTCCACACTCTCACAGTGACCGCTGACAGTTAGAACAATGTCAAGGTATTCACAACAGTACGTGTGCACGGTCAGGACGTTAAACATTTACACTATATTCAAAAAAAATTAGCAACCGACATACACACTGTGTTGACATATGCTTCAGCACACCATGCATGTTACATTGTGGAACTGCTAAAGAACCACTCCAGACTTGACATCACCAACATTATCACAAAACAGTCCAGACCTTAATCAAGTACGGTAGCCTAGACTGGTAAATGTTGTAGGAAAAAGGATAATGCATATATAGCAGAAACTTCAAACAATTTATAATCTCGAGCCATTTAGTTGTAACTCGTTTAGTGGAATATTTAATAATATAATATAATACACAATCTTGTGATAACTACATACAATAGGCCAAATGGCCACTCGTCAACACTGAGCACACTCAGAATTCTATGCCTCTGATTAACAAGGCAAATGAGCCTATAGGTAGGTATAACCTCTTAAAAACACACCAATTTATATGTAGGTTTAAAAAAGACTCCGCCTTCAATGCTATTACACTGGGCATCAGGAATGGCATCCTGCCTGTAAAAATCTCAAAAGCAATCCAAATAGACCTGGCCTGATCCATAGCAAGCATGGAAAAATTAGCCAGTTAAACAAAAGCCGAGTGTGCATGCGTGCGTATGAGAATAATTATGAATCACATAACAAGTGTCTATAATTCACATTATCTTCTTACCTTCTACTCACTTATTATCAATGTCTACAGAGTCAAAGAACACACAGTTCAAGGATACACTGACTAGAAGTGTTGAAATCTTGACTCTCATCTATGTGACTTATACTTAAACTCTTCCACGTTGGATTCTACAACACATCATGGATGTACCATTGTATATATGTGATACATAAACCATGCGAGAATATCGTACAATTCTCGTGAGATTTCTATGAGACGATTCTTGTAGGAAATTTCCATCTCACGAGATCTTTGAATAATGCGCAAGTCGCTGCTCGCAAATTAGCAACACAGCTGAATCCAATTAACCGCAACTTTACTGGCAGCCGTTGTAACATAATAGCAAACATTAATCCACTGCTGCCCAGGCCATCTCGCATGCCAGCGTACATGTAGTTGTTTGAAATTTACCGCATGCAGTCCAATTGTCCAGCTGGTTCACCAGCGCTGTCGGCCGGTCATAAACACCGTGTCACACATCCGGCGGCTCTAGCTTAGCTTAGGTTTTCTGGCCGACGTAGTATTTACCCACACCACTCAACCCGCGGTACAAAATATGCCTATTCACAGCTGACTGTAGTGACTACAGCAGCAGCAACTAGTGTGTCACTGCCGCCTGCAAAGGAAGCAAAGGGGATGCTTCCCTGGTGATTGGATGTCACCATTATAGGGTGAATACACAAGGCGATCGTCGGTGCGATGGTCATGCCAACGATCACCTCGTGTATTCACTATATTACCCACCGCACGACAGACGGGCGGCACAGATCAAAGAACATTGTGTTGATAATGCCGTTGGGTTGGACAGCCTGCTGTGGTGTGAGTGGCAGCCAGAGGTGCAAAGCAAAGTGGACGTACTGGGCTGCCGCTGTGCAGGCGGAACATCGGTTAAATCTCGCGAGACAGATCGGGAAAATAGCTACAAGAATCTATCGCTGGTTTTTAGCTACGAGCGATGCCCTACATAAACATAGTATATAAATGGAATAAATGCAAAATAATAACAGAACTAGTAATGCATTTATTTTGTCATATTCCAAAATCACACAAGACACACTTACCAATGACCCCTTAATCTTTTCACTGGTATAAAATGCTACAATTCAACAACACAAGTTGGATCACATTGGCAGCCCTGCAAGCATTCAAGATGCTCACAACATGTACTACACAATCTGAGGTATACAGAAGTAACGGTGAAATGTACGAGTATTTCATGTAGATGCAAAAGAAAAACAGTTAGGCTAAGTGAAAACTATCATAGCACTTGTTGCATAAGCCCAAATTGTGTTAGAATGAGTTCAGTGAGAAAAATGCCAAAACAAATAAAACATGTTCAAATTACTCTGATCATTACAATTGGCTTCTAAATGGAGTTCTTCATGTCTGCGTGAATTAATATAACACCAGTACACCACATACATACATACATACATACATGTATTTCCATCACTTGAGGTTTACTAGCAGTGATAGCTTTCAAAAATTAATCGACCTTAAAAGATTAGCAAACCTAATTCAGTAATATTGTGCTAAGCCAAATACTGTTTGCAGTAGTAGAAGACAGTGAAAGTGTTCATCATCATCATGTTCGTTTAATAAAAACAATGACAAACGCATTGTAACAGTAAAAACAAAAAAAAACAAAAAAAAGATACAGTTCATAGCATCAAGATGTATGACCATCGCACCGACGATCGCCTTGTGTATTTATGTAGTAACTCATTCTAACACAATGTTGGATACAAAGTCACCGGTATAAACTTAATGTAATGCTTCTTGTGAGAAACAGTGCAGCAAAAACAAACCAGGGCTGTGCAAGTCTTTGTGCAGTGTGAAATAGAGTTCCATTGATGACACATCTGTTGCTGAACATTTCCATGGCACTTGAACATTCCTCGCAGCGACACTATGTAGATGTCTCAGGCGTCGCTGGCATCAAACAAAACAATGCAAAATGTATTCATAACTGCTTTTACAAGTCTCATATTTTCACCAATTGCCAAGCTGAGACACTACACCTCAAGCACTGACTTGTTCTCTCACAGAATAAGACATATGTAACTGTGACATCCATTGCACATTGCTTACTGGTGTTGTTTATTGCAAATTATTGACAATACAGTGATAGTTTGATGGTTCGTCTCAATGCCCGCATCTCACCAAGTGCCAACTAAATTGGAGTATGTCACTTCGGTCCTTAGTCACTAACTGTAACTCGTTCACCACAGAGAAGGACAGAATTACTTCAGTTTTTACCAGTGTGCAAGCTTAAAGACTGGACCTAACCCTAACCCTTCATTTCCTGGATATACTGACGAGGACCAAAGCGGTGTACGGACACTTCGGCACCAAGACACTTCGGCATCAAGACACTTCGGCACCGGTGCCGAAGTGTCTCGGGCATTTCGGCACCGATCACAGAGGTAGTCATGCTTGTCAACGGCGGCAGTACGTAGTGGACGGGGAGGGGAGCTTAAAGCAGTCGACGTTTATGTGCCG
>Ga0209145_1000279_pt1 | contig 10569 bp, 7 predicted proteins | sample WorMetfiPIANOSA2_FD_187396 | JGI IMG/M metagenome (GOLD analysis project Ga0209145, IMG submission 187396) | Marine gutless worms symbiont microbial communities from Max Planck institute for Marine Microbiology, Germany - Olavius filocauda... | ecosystem: Host-associated > Annelida > Digestive... | reverse complement strand
CCTTCAGTGCTTGACACTGTTGGTTGGGTCATCTGACCCGTAAAAATCGTCCCCGATATGACCTATAATGTGTTTGGTGGGACGTTAAACCTTACTCTACTACTACTATGAATTGCGTAACTCAGTGGTTCTTAACTGGAGGTATCCATGTCCATACACCTTGGTGGTATGGGACCACAATCTCGGACGTGGTGCTCAGTCTGTGCGTAACAAACAAACGAACAACCGTTTTATGGCCCTTTAATCCAGGATAACCGAGGTGAGCCGGTGCTGTCACAAAGGAGAGACTTACTGGAACAACACTGGATTTTTATGAGCCGGATGTCCTTCCTGCTGCTCAACCTATAGTGTCAAAGCACTACAGGAAAACCCAGTGGTTTGGTCGTCTTTTGTTTTATAGACATGGTATCAGCACCCCATGTCTAACCAACAGTGTCAAAGCACTGAAGGAAATAAGTGGAATGAAACTTCTAGCTGTGCAGGTTGATTGATTTGATATGTAGAACAGTATAGTCGTGGGTAAAGTGATTGTATGGACGTGGTGGGCAACATGTTGAGATCTCGACAATGGCAGTTTGTCGTACGGTAGTATTGTTATTCTTTATAATAATACTGTTACTGCTGCTCCTTTTATCTGACTGCCTTTATGGACACCGGACTGCTCAGCGGTTTCCTTTTTAGTTTTTTTTTCCATTAACCTTTAAGGTTGGTTCGTGCAGTAGACTAAACTGACTTCCTGTTAGTTTTTGATTGCATGTTAAACATTTGCATTCTCATTCATTCTAAATGTTGGTTCTATTGTACACGTTCTTTTGCTTATTTTTATGGGTGTGCCACATTTGAAGAATGAAAGTACTGTACCCATACTGTGGTTGGTTAGTCTCCAGTTGTCACTCTGGACTTGATGTTATTGTGTTTTCGTGTGTGATTGTGGAAGTAATTGACAGTTTAAGCACGGTGACTTGTCGCTGTAGTTGTTATTGTGTGGAATTCTGTCACATCAGAAATGTCTTAATAAGTTACTTTTTAAACGTCTTAAACGTCCGTTATGCCCAACATTTCAAAAACCGCTAAATGTGTACGGTGTATGTTGTGTGATTAGGTCTGTCATTGCGATGCATGTGTGTCAACGAGACGTTCTGTGTCACTGGTTCTGACGACGGTTACGTTCGACTGTGGCCGCTTGACTTCAAGCACGTGTTGTTGGAAGCGCAGCATGACAGTCCCGTCACTGGAGTAGACATCTCGACGGATTGTCTCCGAGTCTTAGCAGCCACTTGCACTGTACGTGTTTATACATACTTTGGAACTGCAGCCTGATTTTGTTGTACATAGCTTTGGCCATGGTGCGTCAGATTGAGCTATTTAGTTACCCGCTGAATTAGCCAAGTTCGCCGGCTGATTGCCGTACAATTTTTATAACCACAGTTTCTCAGTAAATAAGTTAGTAAGTAAGTAAGAGTATTTGTTATGCGCAAAAAAAACAGTCACTATGCGTGGCAGCCACCACTAAACAAATGTGTCTTCAACTGCTTTCTGAAGCTGTAAAAGCTGTTATTGTCATGCAGTGGAGCTGGTAGACTATTCCAGACCCGCGGACCATGTCAGGATTGTCGGCATAACAGCCGGCAGCTTTTTCCATTTAATTATGTATAAATTAAACTAACTAAACTGATTAATTCATTAACGAGTTAATTACTTAATTGTATACATAAAGGCAACACTGAACTTACTAAAGTCTAGAATATTTCGAGTTTCCAGCCTCCCTCTTATATGATAACTGACAGAAGACTACGCCTCCTTGTCCATATCACCTGAAGATCAACACTATTCACCCGCCCTAACCTCCACTTGGCCTCATCTGAACGGTGATGTTGGTCTGGAGGAAGGGGAATATTAACAGAACTGTCACTGTGCTGTAGTATTGTGTAGCATTTCAGCAATACACATTGCACAATCACAATGAGCAGTTCTTTCAGATTAGTCTGCTGGATCGCGCTTTGATCTCATTGGGCCTAGCTCTCGAGTCCTCCAAGCACCTCTGTATCTTCTGACTTTATGTTTTGTTTTTGTTTTTTTAAATTGTACTTACTTCACTTTACTTTGTAGAGGGCTTGGCCTGGTGGGATTGGCCCTTTACCTAGTGGACTGACCAACTATTGTCCTTCGTCATCTGACCCGTAAAAATTATCCACGATATGACCTATGATGTGTTTGGTGGGATGTTAAACCCTACTATAGTACTCAACACTATTCAGTTGCAGCGGCAATCCAGAACCTCCTGCTGACTGGAAATGGCCGGTAGGAAGACCCAGTCATACATGCTTATGTGGAGGTTACATGGTTAAGGTTGATCTGAAGTCACTGAATATCAGCCTCCCATCTTTATTCGGAAGAACTGGCGATCTGTTATGGACACGGCAACGCTCGTATGCCATGAGAAGAATACACAAAACTGGCATCTCTGAGAACTTAACAGGAAGAAGTGCTTTTCTAATGAACGTTTTGTTGAACTGATGGATTGATTAGTAGAACGTGCAGTGAATGTTGGCAACAACGATGCTAATGTTGTGTATTGCTGTCACTCAGTGCAATGTCGGAATTCTGGACATATCAACTCGCAACTATACGACGGTGATGCGGTCGCATGTCGGTCGTGTTCTGTCAGCGTCAGTTGATCCACAAAGACGTCATGTTGCCACAGTGTCTGACGATCGCACTATCAGGATATGGGATTTTGATACGCTGCAGCAGGTAACAACCAGCGACTGGTTCCCATTAGCAGCTCTAATATATTGCTATTTGCACCCAATCAGTGCATCGATGCTGTTGGTCTCGGGGCGAAAAGTAAAAAGTTTTGCACCAGCAATTTTATGAGCACTTGCATAATCTGAAGTAAGTAGTCTGGTTAAACAGAAAACTGTCGTGGTGCAGCACCGTAATGCTTCTGTCACATTATGGTCCTGTGCAGTCATGATGTAATGCTGTAAGTCTTAACTTCAGAATCAAGATTGTGTGTCAGTGGCATAAACAGAAATGCCAAGAGCTAAGATTTGAAGATTGCATATAACAGTTTGCATTAACTGGTATTTCTGTAGGCACTGCAGTGAGTTGAAAATGTGCACATTTTAAATAGGACTCGACCGCCTCCATTGGTGGTCTGTACATTGGTGGTCTGTACATTGGTGGTCTGTACATTGGTGGTCTGTACATTGGTGGTCTGTACATTGAATGATGTTCAACACTGAACTAACAAACAAACAGAACAGTATATTTGAAACTTTGCAGACACTTTACATTACACATTACATGCAAAACAGTGGTAAGGTAACTGTCTTGGTGAACAGCTACAGCATAGTTCTCAAGCATGAACACATACGATGACTGATAACGTTCTCGTATTTTCTATGTCGTTACATTGTTACTGTGTAAAAGTGATTGTGATTGTGACATGTCTGTGAGCAGTTATATGACTTCACGGCACCGCAGGACTGTCCAACTGTCATTGCGTATCATCCAACGCAGCAGGCTTTTGCCTGCGGCTTTGAGTCCGGTGTTCTGAGGGTTTTCAACGTCGCCACGACCACAATGCTTGTTGAACACAAGTACATGTCTTTAACTTACTACTCGTTTGAGTAGAATGTGTTTAGCATTAGTTTAGTAATTACTTTCTTGGTTTACTTTGCTTATGACCTTTGTGTTCTTAAATTCATTGCATGCTTCAGTGCACATGACATTAACATTGCAAAAACGTCCTTCCCGAGCCACATGGTACCATTGTGCAGTGCTGATCTCTGTTTCTTTAGTCCAGGGGTGCACAACATACAGCCCACGGGCCGTGGAAGCCATGTCTGCGGCCTGCGTGACTTGCCACAGTACTTTTTTTTAAATGGCTCATTTGATTTTTCAGGGACACTTTTTAAAAATTTATAGCAGCTTCTAATGGTTTTATTTCATTTCATTCTAAAATCAGGTATTTTCAGTGGTTTTCAATTATTAGGCACACTGGAAGTATAAGCATATTTCAAAATTAATCAAAGTGCATCATTTCCACTTTTTCAGCTGAAAAAATTATAATCGAAAAAGTTGCTGCCAGATGCGTTTTTCGAGCTCAAAATACACCAAAATGTGTTTGCGGACCCCACTGGGGAAGCTTATAGCGCTCCCTCAGACACCTTAGCAGCTGGTATAGAGGGGCTCGCTGCCCCGTCCTCCAAAACCCCACCCCCGCGAGTTTTCGGCCATTGGCCTCAAAGAAGTTGTGCATCCCTGCTTTAGTCCTAAACCAGACCTCAGCTCATATGCTGTGAGACCACTGGACTAGTGTATCCATTGCATGGTGTGCCTGTTTATTTCTCAGCTTTCACGGTGGGATGGCCAGGCTGAGTTTGATTTGTGGCTGATTGTGTATCGAGATTGGTTTACCTACGTTACTAACTAGGCGTGATGTAGAGCTACTAAAGACCAGAGTGCTACCACTAAGCCAAACCCTCACATTTCAACATCATTAACCTTTAGAAAATTTGTAATTAGCTAAATTACTGTTGTCTATTAGAATTTTTGGCATGATTTATGAAAATATAAAACTTGTTGAACAAAAACTTGTTGATGCTTTCAGCATTTTCGTTCAGTGTATGATTGATACAGCACTGTGTTGAGTTGTGTTTAGAGTATTTGTAACTAGTGATGTCTTTGCGGCACAAGAGCGGTAATATCGCGTTTGGGAAGAAAGTTTCTTTCTAGGTCCCAACAGACTACGGCTGCTGACAAAAACAACAAAATTTGATGTCGAATTCTGTACAAACTTATGCGTGATGCTCGCTTTTTTGGTTTTCTTGCACTGTGGTGATTCTTGCTGTCATAATTTACAATATCTACCTTACTGCTTGTGTACTTGGTAGGCAGCATCGCGGGAAAGTGACTGGTATAGTGTTCAATCCTGTCTCACCGCACCTGTACAGTTGCGGCTCAGTGGGTTCTCTGGCACTTCATGACACGCAGGATGACAAGTACCAGCTGATGCGGCTGCTGACCAATACAGTTGCCCGGGGTGATGCTCGCAGCCCAAACTCATTAACAATTAGTGACAATGGCCGACATATGGCATTTGTTGGTCCTACTGACTTTACCATCAGCGTCGTTGATGCCAAGTCATTAGACGAGGTACAGAATCTGTTTTTCCACTATCTACAGGGTTCCCACGGGTCTTGAAAAGTCCTGAAATTTGAGTTTGGATTTTTCAGGACCTGAAAGGTCCTGAAATTGGACAGAGGTGCCGAAAAAGTCCTGAATTTGGATAGTGTGTTCCTGAAAAAGCAAGTCAGTGATCGAGTAACTTTTGCAGTTTAATTTCCCTGCATTGATGATTATAATAAATCAGCAAAAAATGTTTCGGGTAACATTTTCCAAACCATGTTTTCTTATTAAAACTACATAGAAGGTCGTTAATGGTAAAACAGTAAGTCTGATTTTCTGGTGTTTATGGTGCTGAAAAGTCCTGAAATTTGCTTATGTCATTTGAGTGGGAACCCTGGATATATTATCTTTTTGGGCTTTTCTTTGTATTATTTATAGAGCTTTCTGAGATGGATTAATATGTGTATTTTGTGTAGAGTTATATTGTGTTGCTATTGTTATAGTTATTGCCATTAGTGTTATATCTTGGATATTTCTGTTATGTTTATAGAATTCCTTGCAGATTGTTGTGTCTTTGATGTTAATTCAGTTTCAATTACTAATCACCGTTAACCTATTTACTATGTTGTATACTGTAGCATCATTAATAGACATGTATGCTGTAACATATCTATGCATACTGAGTGGTAAAAGAGAAAAAAAAAACAAAAAAAACAATGTGGAAAATGTTCACAGTTAAAGGACACAACATTTTATTTAATCAAACAGTGATTACAGCTATGGAGAAGTTTTTTTACGAGCCATATTTGAATGTTGCCACTTGTCAGTCACGCTTTTGATAACCCACTGCTGTAGACAACCAACGCATTCACTTGACGCTTTCTCCAGGTATGGTGTGTACGCATTTAAGGTGACGTGGAACAGTTTACCGTGAGCGAGTGCGGAAATTATCCACAGTTAAACGATGCAAAACTTATTCAGATCTGTTAACATCTTGTAGAATTATCGTCAACAGTAAACTGCCAGGTCGTTTTTTATGGATCACTTTGTAGTTGTGCAAGATTAACGTGTGCAGGTGATGCGAATTGACATAACGAGCCTGAACACGGCCGACAACAGTCGTACGGTGATTGACAGTGCGTCCATTGTCAAGTACAGTCCTCGCAGCGTTAAACAGCTGCTGGTCACGACGTCCGCTAATAAACTACTGAAGTTTGACTCACGGACCGGCAGAATTCTCGCAGAGGTCAGCTGATAGTGTTTTGCTAGTACATGTAATAGAGCTTCACAAATTAATAATCGATTAAATTGCAATTAGTGGTAAAATATGTATCACTAAAAGTATTTCAGTCGTTAAAATCAAATTTTTGTGATCTTTGCTTTAAAGACAAGTCTAGATTGTGAAGGCCATTTTTCATTTTGCTGTGATTACAAAAAGTTAGGCAGACCTGTAACTGTTCATCTCTTCAAAAGACCCAGTTGTTCAGGTTATATTGGACATAAACAATTAGTTGTAATTTAATAAATCCATGATGTTTGGTTTTTGCCAAATATTGTAAAATTGAAATTAATGGCTAATTTTTCATTAATTTTTAATTGAAGGAAATGCTAATTATTATTATTGTTATTATTATTATTTCAGTGTATCCAACTATCCATTCAATACCAATCTAATGTTTACAAACTCTGGTGACAGGTTGAGTTGGTGTGAAACTATCTAGTTGATGCGTGTTAGATCGACAATATTCATCGTAGTGGTTGCTCGGCAGTTGATGTCAGCCAGGATGGCCGACATATAGTGACCGCTGGCGACAAGGTGGTCAAAGTCTGGGACTATCACATGAGACTAGACCTTAACTTTCAGGTATTTCCACTCTTGTGTCAATGCTTGTTCTTTAATTCATTCCTTTATAACATAAGATAAGACTTTGTTTATTGTCACTATCATATGCAGTGATCTCACAATGCACAAAATTAAGTATGAACATAACAGTTACAATAAAAACAGGAACTAGACCTATATGATATTACATATGCTGTTGTATTCTTGTTGTATGGTTTAAGTAAGTAGATAAGTACGAGAGTTTATACACGACACCTGAAAATAATGTTAAACGAGATTGAATGACGGGGAACATTTTTGATGCCACTTTGTGTTTTTTGACAGTTTCATAGAATCATTTTAGATGTTTATGAATTATCCGCTAATTTTGTTTGTTAGATGTCAAATTTTTATGGTATTTTAGTTTTTTTTGTAATTGTTTATAGTTATTATAGAAGATTATTAGAGGATAGTGAGGGTGATAGTAATGACAGTAAATGGTAGATACCTGTGATAGGTGATCAAGGGCTGTGAAGTGAGTTTGTCGTTGTTGTTGTTGTCTTGTGATATTTGATTGTATTTTAATCAATTAATTTTTCATTAACATCTCATTATCTCTCATTGAATTGCTTAAATCTTTAGATATTGTCTATCGTTATTACATTTATGGTTGTGATAGTAGCATGTGCCAATAATTTTGACGATATTTTGATGTGTGGTGGAAGGTGTTCATTGGCCACACTGAATCAATCAGCAGTGTCATTATGATGCCAGACTCCAAGTCTCTTGTCAGTTTCGGCGAGGCTATCTTTGTTTGGGATTTTCTGACATCGGAATCTGGCAGTTTTGTGCCGCCCGCTGCAGAGTGAGTTTTATGCTGTTCTTTAGTGGCTGTCAGTTTTATCAGAATACCGTATTTTCTGAATTTTGAGCTTCGACTTTTTAGTACAAAATGTGAATGGGTGCAGCGTGTAGAAAAGGGCACCTTGGAGTCAGAATTCTGCCCGGAATCTGGACAGCACATGTTATTATTTTTTATCATTATTAACACTTTTCGATAAATTTTGTGCTTTTTATATTGCTTTTATTGAAGTTCATTATCTCAGATCCCTGCACATGTGTGCTCATCCTCCCCACGTTAAACTGAATAGAACGGTCGTCTGTTTGTCAAAGTATTTACTGTTATTTTATCTGTTTTTTAAAACTGTAAATAGCTGGTCAATTTTTTAGGTTGACTCCGAAGAGTCGACCTAATAACATGGGTCAGATATCTGTCAGTCTGTCCACAAAAAGTTTTTCAGATTCCGATGAAATTTGGTATGTATGTAGAGGTCGATGAGTGATGCACGACGGTATGCCGTATGACCCGATCCAAGGTCAAGGTCACGAGACCTTTAAAGTTAGAAATTGTTCGATTTTCAAAATGTATCTCCTCCTCCATTTTTAATGTGAGCTGGCAAATGACCACTAATTCTGAAACTACGGAACAATATCTAACTTTTGTACGGAGCAGATTTTTTATATCTGTCCTAGTTATTGGGATTACTGCAGATAAAAATCACATCATATTCGCATCGCCGGCGACACGCCTTACGTACTTAGTCCAGTGTTGCCACTGTGATTTTGCAAAATAAACTCAGATTTGTTGGAGAAAAACCCAGAAACCCAGACGAGACCAAAAAAAAACCCAGATCTAGTGGAAAAACCTGCTATTACAATACCATTCGCCAGGTGGCGGCGGCATTCTGGAGAGTTGACCGTCAACCCCATTGTTGTTGTTGTTGTTGTTGTTGTTATTTAGTGCTATTAATTAATTAATACTGTTTCTGATTCATTATTATAGTGTTTGTTGTCATATTTGTACACTGTAATTTTTATGATTCCAGCCTAACTATGTTAATTACTTCATGTCATTTTTGTCAGTGTGTACGTGCAGTGTGTATTTGTTTCAGAGGGCGAACGAAGGTCAAAAACTATTACACTGGCGATGGTGAGAGCGTTTCTCTCACTTTTGAGTTGTTTTCTGTCAGTATTTTAACAGTTGAATTTTTTAAATTGTTGCCGGCGTGTTTAACGCGATCTCGTACTGTTTTCAGTTTTCGTGGAAGCTGTGAGCAAACTTGGTAAAATTGATGAAGAATTGACATTGCTTTGCTACAGTTCAACTTTCTCAGTTTTTTTACACGTTCATTTTGCAGATGCTGCTTTATGTTGACGAAGTAATCAATATCGTGTTGTGTTACGCGGCGGAAGCTGCTTAAAAGTGGGCGAGCAAAACCGTACCTCTTTTCCTCCACTTCTCCCTTAACCAATACCCACTTCTCCTCAATCCATCCCTCCCCATTTTACCCATCCCGTTTCCTCTCCTTCCCAACCCACCTTCCACGCCTTTCTCCTCCCATTGCCTCCCCTCCTATGGTGAAGTGGTGATCCAGCTGTGCTCTCCCAGTGGGATCCGAGGCAGAGCCCTGGGTGCAAATGCATTTTCGTGCATTTTCAGGTTGTAAATGCATCTGGTGATAACAAATTTTCCTCATTGCTATGCAGTGTAAATGATAAAGCTGAAGCAAATAGCTGGCAGCTGATTTTTTTAATTTTCCTTTTTTTAATTTTCCAGCAGCAAAAAGTGGTAGGGCAATATGGCTTGCCCATTAGGACCAAAAAGTTGGCAGACAACTGCCGGCCCTGCCCATTAGGCTCTGCCACCAACAGTTGTACCTAATACCAAGTTTGACATACTTGTATGTATGAACTTCGTTCGTCATATTTTAAGAGTGAGACTTGACCAATTTCCATTGGTGGTCTGTACACTCTGAGTGCTCTATGCCGGATTGCACTGAACTAACAAATGAAATACACTGGACTTTCGTTATAACGTGGTAATCCGGCGCCATTGCCTACACCGCGTTATAATGAGGACCGTGTTATACTGAAATGAATGCTCTGTGTAGGAGAAACAACGCTGTTTTGTCTCACACGGTCACACCATAAGCATTCAGTTCATTTAACACCCATATGAATGACTCTCTGCTAGGTTTAACAGCTGGGCTTAACCTATGGGATGCATCACATGCTTTCTCTGTTAGGAGTATCAGATTTCAGCACTGTGTACCGCGCTGAGCGTACCATGGCGGGTGTGTGCTTGTTTAAGCTGTTCATCCACCTGCTAACATACCGCCCTACACCGTTCCCTTCCCCATCCTAGTGTATTACATATATTACGATTAGATCTATTACTGGACCGAGTGGACTAGCGCTGAGTGCGTCAGCTTTGGTCAGGATCCATGACATCAACCGCGTTGTAACCGAATCTGCGTTATACCGAGACACGTTATAGTGTGGGTCCAGTGCATAAGAAATTATTTGTCACCCAATGCGGGCTGCGGGAGCTGTGGTATTTTATTAGAATAAGCCAAATCCGTTTCCTGGCTGGATGTTGTAAAAGCCGACTAAACTGATGTTAGTTTGATTTTCTTAGATTTAGTTTTTGGGGTTTCTTGTTTATTTTGGGTGTTGTAGGTTTGTTTTGTCAGTACCACAGCCAAGTGATTGGCTGGAAAGACTCGTCCCTGAAATGACCTGTTATGTGTCGAGTGGGACGTTAAACTCTA
>Ga0209145_1000278_pt1 | contig 10570 bp, 6 predicted proteins | sample WorMetfiPIANOSA2_FD_187396 | JGI IMG/M metagenome (GOLD analysis project Ga0209145, IMG submission 187396) | Marine gutless worms symbiont microbial communities from Max Planck institute for Marine Microbiology, Germany - Olavius filocauda... | ecosystem: Host-associated > Annelida > Digestive... | reverse complement strand
TGTCAACTGTCACAATGTGCTGGTGTCAACTGTCACAGTGTGTTGACAGTGTGCTAGTGTCAACACTCAACAGTTACAGCATGATAATGTCAACTGTCAGTGTGCTAGTGTCAACTGTCACAGTGTGTTGACAGTGTGCTAGTGTCAAAACTCAACAGTAACAGCATGATAATGTCAACTGCCACAGTGTGCTAGTGTCAACTGTCACGGCCAACGTTCCCTCTAAGCTGCGCGGGCACACAGCTGGAAAACAATCGCCGCTCAGCAGTTTCAAAGTTTCGCGCACTAATTTTTATCTAGGTTTTATTTGGCAAGCGCTCTGGGAGACGAGTTTGCAAGAGTTGAGTCACTGATCTCTTGGAAACGCCACAGGAACACACATGGCTAAGTGCACATACATTAATGGTATACAGATAGAGGGATGCTGGTTGTGGCTGGCTGCAGCTGTGCGTCGTAGCTGCAGCCCGCAGGGTGGAGGGTGAGGAACCCATGTTCAGCAGCTGAGCTGTTGGTGTCCATGGCTGAACTTAGGTACTAATTGCTCCAGTGCACGTAGAAGAAAAAAAGATAATGAGGATAGCATTATGATTCAGCGACTGCTGAAAGAACAGGCGGCAAAAAGCTGTAGTGATGTAGCCTACATGCTGTTACAGCTATGTAGGCATAATTTACGGGAATGCGAGAGTACCGGTACCAACACCCCACTTTTTTTGGACTGTGGTACCGCATCTTCACTTTTCAGGATGAAAAGGTGAAGAATCTGCTGTCATCTGGTGTCACCAGAGGCAATCTGCAGAGATTAAATTACAATAAAACCGTTTTTCGCCTGGGCTCTGCCCTGGTCCCTGCTGGGAGAGCTCACGACGCTCTCCCAGACCCCCAACTCGGATGGGATATCTCCTCAGAATCCTCCCCATTCTCCTGTCCTCTCGCCTCGGGACCAAAGAGCGCTTCATTCTCCTGAATTCGTACCCCCTTTTTAGACCAAAGTTACGCACCTGGTTACATTTAACTTGTAGGACCTACATTAAAGCACAAAGTCTCGTGCTTTAATGTTAATAACTATAAAAAGGAAAGTTGAATATAATACAGCTAACAGAAAATTAAATTCACTTTTAAACAGCGCATTATACACGTGCACTCACGCAGTTCTCCATTTTCACTGCTCAGGCAACCAGATGTTCCGTGCACACGAGAAAAAATTAGAGGGAACATTGGTCACGGCATTCTAGTGTCAATTAGCATTAAGAAAAAACGCAAAGACGTAAAGAATAAAGTTGACAAAGACTATGCAGTTTTGTGACTTAGATACACCAAGTAAATTGACTCTTCTCTCTCTTTCATTTGAGCATCAGCATGAACTCAATTCTTTGCTGTGAATTGTGCAGTATTTAGCATTAGTTAAAGAAAATTAGTGCGCAATAACGATGCAACAAAATGTGAAATTTTCACTATTAATTTTTTCCAAATAAAAGAACTAACAACAAGCTTACTGGTAATAATAGCATTACATATATTTGCATTAGAATGGTAACAGACAATAATTACGGTACTTTAAAAACACATCTAAGCTGTGGTAAAAACAAATCTATCAAATATGAATGCTTATAGCAGCATAACAGAGATGGCATACTTCTTGAAGTGCAAGAAGGACATGAGACAATGCAAACAAGCAAGGGAGACAGCAATAATGATGTAGCCAAGCAACGTCGTCAACAGTCCTTCGAACTGTGTTGATGCCATCTGATAACACAGTCACACCACACAGCTGTAGTTCTTTACTAATCATCATGACAAAAAATGCATCTATTCCTGCAAAATTGCAGCATCTGAATTTCTAGATAAACTAGAAGGCGCTCATAGAGTTCAAACCCATGATGTATTGCTGAACTCTAATCCTAAACTGTGACCCTGAAACCCTCAAAACCATGTCATTTCTAGGATATCCCAAGGTCATTCCCTATTCCAAGTTTGAACAAGTGAAAAATGCACTTATTGACCCTGTGACCTTGACGTTTGACCTTTCAACCCCAAAACCATATCACTTGTAGGATATCCCAAGATCATTCTGTAAAACTGAATGATCGCAAAGTGTTCAAAATTATGCTCCGGAACAAACTGACAAACAAACAGACTCGAACATCCTACCCACACCGACCGTTCACACTCCACATGTATATCTAACAATAACTTTGTACACTGAACACTGTCTTAAAACAGGATTACAGTGCATGCAAGTAAATTATGCACAATACACAAATTTGTACTCTGTGCAACATGTCTGCTATCCAAACCACATTCTAATACAATTTTACTAACAACAACTAGCAGCCTTCACTAACCAATTCTTGGGCTTGCAGTCCGGTCACTGCAAAGTTACCAATGTGAAATGGACTGAAAGCTGTAGCACAGTACAACAAATAACTGAAATACCACTGCATCATACTCAACCATAATGTTCTACATATATTCTTCTAACAATGACTCTTGTCTCGGAAAAGACAGTATCAAATTCAACTTCACGGACCAATCATAATGAACAACTAAAAGGTACTGCAATGAAAAAAGCACATCACTATGACATATAAGAGCTATGAGACATCAAGCTGTGCACAATATCACATCCAATGTGTAAAGCAGAAAGCTGCTTATACAGCAGCCAACAGGAGCAACATCCTATGATAACTGTACACACTGCATAAGTCAAGTGTCTTAAAGACACTATGTATTCACTATCCAGTAAGTTTCTAAACATTTAATATCTTCTGTATAATGGCAACTGACTATATGTTGCACACTAACAAAGCCCATTCAAACTGGCATAAGTAAGTAAAACAATAATTTGTATAGCACATCGGTAAAGGTCCATGGTGTATGCGATGAACAGGTGTGAACCCAGAACTAAGCCTTATGGAACTCAGCATCTTGACATCCAGTATGGTCAGACATGACACCTGCTAACATACCGGATACTAATGTCTGACCCTGCTAACATAACTGCACAGTGCACAGTGGATGGTAAATCACACCTACTATCAGCAGCCAGGTTTCAATCTATCTCGTCACACGTGGTCAATTGTTAGTATCAACTAATGAAAACCAGTAAGCTCAAAACCATGCACTGTGTGTTAATGCATAATTAATTTTTTAAATGTTGTCGAAAAAAGTAATTCACTTACCAAACACCATGATGAAGAGTGTATTAAGTGAAACGACCCAGAACACGTGCTCCTGGTGACAGACACGACTCAGTACAGAGCAAGCACTTGACAGTTCACACAACTACGGTACTACTCCATACACACTACAACTGCCACTACATGCCTTCATCTACAACTCATTCAGACACTTGTAATAACAAACAATGACAACAGCTCATACAATCTGGCTCCATATAATCATGCAGAAATGAATTCTCAAACAAGATATAAGAACACAGTACAGTACATCATCATTAGCACTGAGCAATATTTACTGTCAACTGCACATTTAGTGTGTCACAGTGCAGCGTGCTAGGTCCATCGCTGTTGCTATATACACTAGCACTGTCAGCAAAAGCCTTCGCATTGGTGCTTCTTCGGTGTAGAACTGTCAGCTTTTGATATGCACTTTAAAAACCACACTGTTTGACGCTGCCCACTATAAGCATAACACTTGGCCTGTCTCTGTAATTATGTGCCTCTGAATCACCTGCGACACATAGCACTACACTGTATCCGGAAAAGTGCCCCCTACAACTTTTGTCAATAACAACTTTAAATCTTAAACAACTGTAAAAATATTTTACATACAAAATCAGCAGAACTTTACTGAAATTATACTAGATTTTGTTTAATAATAATTTTTCGTTTTCTTCCACTGGTAAGTTGTCTGTTGACCATTCCACGGTGTCATCGATCTTCCGCTGCAAACGCTTCACAGGTGTGAGTGGCAAATGTTTTATTGAGGAACTCTGCAAGCAATCTCTTCGTACTATACCTCTTTTCTTGTCGCAATATTTTTTAGCGATATTATCTTTTGACTTCATTTTGCAAATTCTTTGCATTTTTTTCTGTAAACAAAATTGGACGTCACATCTATATAAACTGTCAGTACACAACTTGGGCGACAGACTTAATTTTCGATTCCGACTTCCATATTAAACAATGAAGCCCCGATTTCGATGTACGAGTAAATTGACACAATCATTGCAGACAGATGTCGAATCATGCTGCTAAAAGATTATTAATTTTCTTAGGAATTAAAATAGTTATTGACAAAATTTTAGGGGCCATTTTTCCCGGCCTGCATCTGCAGCGGAAGATCAATGACACAGCAGAACGGTCAACAGACAATTTGGCAGTGAAAGAAAATGAACAGTTGAACAGAAATGGAGTATAATTTCAGTAATGTTCTGTTAATTTTGCATGTAAAATATTTTTACAATCGGTTACGATTTAAAGTTGTTATTGACAAAAGTTGTAGGGGGCCACTTTTTTCCAGACACAGTGTATATATCTGTGTTTTGGCTGATTCACTGAAACACAAACAGCAAAACTTTAATATCCACGAATGAATAAGATTGTATTAATGTTAAAATGAATGAAAAGACATTACTGGGTACATACCATGAACAAGAGTGATCCATCTAGTCCCAGCAGCTACAACAAATTATTACAACTCTATATACAAATGAATGACACAGCAATCAGCACTGTAAGTACGATCATCTTGCTATATATTGCCTGCCATATTCCTTTCCCAGTTTCTTCTATTGTACCTTCTATCACTACATTCACATGCATCTGTAAATGATGAGAAAAACTAAATCTCTATCATTAAAATAAATATCCTCAATTTAAAGTCCATGTCAGCGTGTGGTAGACACAAAAAACAAGGACTCATGAGTTATGAGCAAGTAGATGGTAATATGCCGTACTCTTTCCCAGGTCAGCTCTTCCGCAGCACGATCCCAGTCCATTGGATTCCAGTTGACATCATCTGTGTGTCATCAAATACACACATGTGCATCTGTCACAAAATGGGCTTTTATGGTTAATACACACACATACATAACATACATAATCAGCAGATTTGCAAGTTCTCTCCTACAACAAAATCATCGTGTCTGTCTAGTTGTCACCGAGGTCCTCATCCAAGCACAGCTTAAGGATTGTATTTAGACTTTTTATCACCTGTACTCTAACACAATGGACCACTGCTAGCTTACAATATAGATAGATTACTTAATGCTGCAACTGATTCAGGTTTCCACAAAAATGTAATCTAAAGTAAGTTTTTCAACAAAAATAAAATTTTACAGTTAATTTTTTTAATTTTCTGCAAATAACAGAAGTTATTTACAATTCTTCATGTTATATTATTTTACATCTCGCAGGACATATGGCACCATCTAGCAAAATCAAATTATTACCGGTACATTAATTGCATTTTTTTTATTTTTTCGTGATTCACAGAAGATTTTTCGGATAAGAAATAGAAAAACAGATCAAACTGCATCAGCCACATCTCTAACCTTGTCCACCATCATTGTTATCATTGTCATCATCATCATGCTCATCATCAGCATCATCATCATCTCTGTCATCAGCTGCCGCATCATCATGACCTGCATCAGCAGCACCTGGCTCTTCAACATTATCACCAGCAACTCTAGCATTGTTGTCTGCACCAGCATCGTTCTACACACACCAGTCAGATTAACAACACAGTCACCCACTAATCACAGAGTCAGCAGTAAATTATCACAGCTTTATACACGTGCAACATCATCATTTTTTCCACTCGAGTTCATGATACTTTAGTAACAAAAAGTGACACAAACTCACACAAAAATGACTAAACATTCTCATTCCATTGTGCAACTACAAGCAACCCTCTATCCACCACTGCACTTGTTTAGGTTCAGCAACGGTTTAAATTAATTATTTCTATAGCACTGTGTAGTCTGAGCACAGGTATGTCAAGTTGTCAACAGTAACTTCACCGGCTGCAGTAGTCAAATCACAAATCAATGTCAACATTGCACCACTGAACCATAGCAATTTAGCACCTCAACTGGCACATTATAACTCATTTCAAACACAAATCAGCCTCTTGTTACGTGGAAATTATACGATATTTTTGTATAACAGCTCATGACAGATATCTGTTTAACTCTCTGGAAAAATGGATCGCTAAAATATCAGGTTGTCTCAATTACAAAGTTATAACTTAAAAAGTGATAACGTATCAGTATTCTGCTGCAAACACGACCATGTAAATGCAAAACAGCACTGACCTGTCTGTGATTGGCTAGTGCTGGCTCCTCATCCAACCAATCAGGGCCACCTCCATGCAGGATCTGCTCTCGTAACCAAACCAGACTAATGAATGTACAGAGTGTACAAGTTACAATGAAGCAACCTTGAAAGCAATCCGACACAATGTTTTCTCTGTAACACAGAAATAACACACACACACACACACACACCAAGCTTGTCACACTACATTCTAACAGTATTCTTTGCATTCTAACAGTATTCTTCATACAAATAAATATAAAATTTGTGCATACAATTGTTTCAAATGCACATTCATGCTGGAAAATGGAATACAACAGACACATACAGATCTCCTAGCTTAGCTGTTCAATGACCAACAATTACATATAAGTGACTTAAATAATAAATATCTATTAATCAACAAAGACAAGCACAATGTCTTACGTTGAGAGTAAATCAAGAGGCAAAGTCAAGACTGAACTGAATGAGCCACTAAACAGGCACCGATAAATACGACCTGTCAACAACAAAAGTAGCAATAGTAGTGTCTACACTTACACTCACTCACATACCATACTTCAAATAAAATTCATGTACAATATGGACAGAAAGCTCTATATTAAAGTTAGAAAATTTCTCAATATGTAACACAGCACAGTGACTGGTTTTTTGTGCGTTACAAATACTCTTACTTACTTACTTACAGCTGTTAAAACATCTATTTTGCCTAGGTGGTATATTTTTATAATGCACCAATTACAGTTCATGTTTGGTTTACTTGCTAAAGACCTTGGTGATGACTAGACACCTTGCTTTTTACTCACGACGACGACGACAGTCACGGGAGTAAAGCGTTTAGTGGCGTCTGTGACTGTGTCTGTCCACAAGATAAAATCAAAATGACTGAAACTAAAATCACCAAACTTGCCACTTGTCCATCACAAGTCCTTGCCCACCACTTAATATTAGGTCAAAGGTCAAGGTCACAAAGTCCAAAAACTTATTGAAGGTCATCGAGTGGCCGGCGTGAGTTATGCACTCTAGTTATTATTATTATAATTATTATCAGGTGTATTTGCGAACATCCAACTGAAATCAATAATTTGACTTATGTATTTGTGCTCGCTGAATATCGGCTATGGTGAACACACGATTCTGGCTTGTCCGTTTTTTGCGGCCGCTAAATGTCGGCAATTACGATAATATGATCTGATTAAACTAAAACAGATTTTTTTTTTAAATTTTCACTTTAAAAATCACGATTTTTATCCACCTGCTGACTTAACATTTTCCCATAATACGTACATCAATGGTGTCATCAAGAGGAGGGCATGCCTGTACATACAGTACAGCTTAGTAATCATTGCACTATAATGTAGAACAACTATGTCTGAGCACTACAAAATATACCACAATAACAAATTTAATTTAAAATCAACTATTAGCATCTTCTTTGATTCCAACAGCTCAGAGCCCGTAGTGATGTTATACTTACAAGCAGTAAGTGGTACAATGCCAAGCCATGCAAGTGCAACCAGTGTGTAGTGTAGCCAGTAGCGAACAGCTCTGAGAATGCCACGCAGCAAGCCAATGACAAGGTCTTGTATTGGCAACCTCTTTGGCATGTCAGGTGCATAAACTGTACACAGCAACACCATACTACTAACTAGCAGTGTATCTTTTCAGCATAGTATGCAATATCGGCCTACACAACTTCAATTTTTGTTTCATCTTGTTTATTTAACCTCTGAAAAACAGTGAACTTGCAACTTTAATACTAAAAAGATTTGTACTCCCTTGGTCACACCCACGTGTAAGGTAGCAGATCAGTGCAATTTTGCATCACTGCCCAGTCTGAAGTCAATAATGATTCAATGATTCATACATGTGTCACTGTGAATAAAACCTGGGTTGCCCTGTGAGAGTCAGTCACCTTAATCACTCAGCTTATGGTTACTCACATTATTACAACAAGTAACATATCAGTACCATTAGTCTCTAGAACAAACTAATCACAGTCATTTATCTGTACTATCAACTGTGAAGTGAGCGACATCAGCTGCATTGCAATTTGCAACATTGCTGTACTTGTTCTAAAACAAGCCCAGAATAGTCACTTTAACTTCCTGTGTTTTTAAATAAAAAATTATAAAATATGGGACTGCAGTGTTCTTGTAGTACTCTTGCTGTGTTACAGCAACTTATCAAGTGCATGCTGTTGACTTTATAAAAACCCTTCTTGGCTCTTGCTATAGTTTTTGTCTGGTGCATGCTGTTCATGAAACTAATCTTGTACAGTGAGTGCACAAATATTTTTAGTGGAGTTTTGATTCCTCAAAATACAGCATCGCCTATTTGCCCTGAATACTGACCTATGATCTGAATACACACTACACTACACTACATAGCTCACAAAAAGAACACAATGCGATTTTGACTCGCAGGGGGCTATAACAACATTCACATCCTAGTACTAGACTATGCAAGAACACTACAAAAGCCAAAATGCAAGTGAATGCTAGAAACACTGCACAACTTTCTCCAGCAAAAATGTGAAAAATGACGAACAGAAGTAAACAATTAAAATAATACTTACTGGGTGTAAATATATATCGATGTTTACAGAGTTCACAATATTCTTTTTTACTATACTTCAGCCACTGCACCAAGCTAGCACACAAAACATGTCCATATCAAATCCTGCACTGGACATAAGTCATCAATAAACATCAAACACACAAACGTAGCAAAGCAAAGTGTTCTCAGACTCCCAAGGGGTCTATAGTGCAGTGCTCATCTCCACCTCTTGAGATTCTGAGCCAGCACTGAGCCAAAGCTCAAGTGTTGTTTGTGGTAGACCAAACCTCCCCAGCAACCTGTTTGCAGCCTTCACAGCCTCCGAGCATCATCATCCATGTCAGTACCAAATTAGCTGCTTTTGACACAGGCACTGTGGTGTAAGAAACTTGCTTAAGGTTTTACTCAGCTGAGAGTCGAACCCGAGACGTGTGCATTGCAAATCCAACACTATCTTTGGCTGGCATTGTGGAGTAACTGTGAAATAAGTTAACGTCAATTTCATAGTAGTGTACACATGAAAAAGCATGCGATGTTAAGTAATTATCCTGCCGCTGCCACCAGTAGGCAAGCGAGGCGGGACTTGGCAGTGTGTGGCTCCATACATAAATCTGTGTGTATGTGTGTGTGTATGTACAGATGAAATGTGCTCACCTATATTTCATTAGACTACTAACATATAGGCCTAGCGGCTGGCTATTGTAATAGAATAGCACCTTAGCTGGTTGGCAGTATTAGTTGGCCTTGCGGCACGCATGCAGGCACGCAGATATTGCAATAACGATTGCAGCATCAAGTGAATGAAAGATCTGTCGACATTATCGGACACTGATAAAGCGTTAGCTAATTGTTTCAGTGATGGCGATGTCGGCCAATCAACGTCCTAATTGGTGTGATGTCACGACGTGTTAACCAATGAGGAGGAGTTCGCTAGAAGTTTACAAAGTAACTTCAGTTGTATTTGAATTAATTGAGTAAAAGTCACTCTAATGTCAGTAAGTCTTCGACGAAGACATTGTGAATGGTTGCGGAAAACAGATCCGAACTGGATGATCGTCTGGGTAAAGCGATTCGTCAGAAACCGAATTCAAGGAGAAGCCAGCGGATGTTCTACGAACGGACCTTCGATGGGGAGAAAACTGTGTTACCGACAGGGAAAAGTCTACGACACAGATCGACTACGGGTGCGACTGGTAGACGACAGAGTTCCCGCCGATCGTGAACGAGTTCCTCCACATCACTGAGAAATTGACAGTTCAATCAACCGAAGAATAGCGTTCCACCAAACCAGTGAGACAAGCCTATATTGTTGCTAGAAGAAACAGCTCGACGACTTTGCAAGCTTGCATTCAATAGATCGATTAGTACAGTATAGTATTCAGATAAATTAGGCACCCTTTTTATTTTTGCAATAACTTTTTTTATTTGTGAACCAATTTTCATAATTTTTGACAATAACGTGCGTGAGAAAGTTTGCAACAAAACGTATATTGTATTTCCCACCACACCTAATTTGTATGCTCCTATTCTACCTTGTAACACAGTTGCCGTAGTGAGTTGCTGCGCACGCCGTTTCTTCAGAGATGAATAATGCTGTACACTGTCGGGTGATGAATGCCGGTCTCCCTTGCAATTTGACGCATGGTTTGATACATTTTAATGCACCTTTATGGCTCAGAACCAAGTCATTCACAGTATCAACGTTTTCCACTGTATGCGCACTCTGACAT
>Ga0209145_1000277_pt1 | contig 10575 bp, 10 predicted proteins | sample WorMetfiPIANOSA2_FD_187396 | JGI IMG/M metagenome (GOLD analysis project Ga0209145, IMG submission 187396) | Marine gutless worms symbiont microbial communities from Max Planck institute for Marine Microbiology, Germany - Olavius filocauda... | ecosystem: Host-associated > Annelida > Digestive... | reverse complement strand
GAATAATCAACAGTTAGAAAAATAAAAGTGAGATGTAAAGTCTAGGCTATTTAGCCACAGTAAAATGAAATCAACAAACGCGAAAGTTGGTTATAGAAAGGGTTTTCTTTAATAGATTGACGATGTTGTGATTGTCGATGTTTTCAAGCAAGTTGAAACATGAAACCATAGTTGTTCTATATCTTCATGATTATAAAATTTGTTAAAATTCGCAATTTTTCCCAAAATGTAAAATTCATTAAAATACGTTAAAATACATTAAAAAGTTCGTCATCTGACGTCATCATGTGTACAGAGTAGACATACATCGCCTACCAGTTGGGTTTACCAGACTGTCTCATGAACCAGTGGCTTACTCCTTTGCCCTGAGTAGTTCTTGCACAATACCAGGCAAATTTTGGCAACTATAATAAGTAATATAGGATTGTAACATTTTTACAAGAAATTAAAATTTCGTGCTGCAACATATAATATTCATTCACACTATATAATTCATTAAAATTCGTACATTTTTCCTAAACGTATAATACATTATATGTACAGAACAACTATGCATGAAACAAAAGATGCAATCATCAACCATTTAACTCACGTGATGGATGCATTAATGTGTCGTTCACAGTGACGCCGCCACTTGACGTATCTGTCAGTATTCTGTCCACAACTGGTTTGTGTTTGGAGAATATGTACAGAGCCAGCGGCTTTTCCCTACAAGCCGGCAACAACATTTACGCAGTAGAACTCGCGTTTTATACTGCGCATACTTTATTTTTTTGTTTTACTACTCACAACCTACAGTACCAGAGAAAGAAGCTGCTTCTGCTCCTTCCAGATGTGATCAGAAGCACTGGCATGTGCTATGGCAGATGCCGCTTCAGTGCATAGCCTTGGGACCACCAGGCTGAAAGTATGCACACAACTGATGCGGACAAGTGATATGTACACGAGAGTGCTATTCATACACTGCTGCACTGGTCCAATGTCGAATTCTGGTAAGAGTAGAGACTTGATGCAAAGCCATGCTCACTGCATACAACCAACTCTGCATGAACTTTTAAACTTTTTAAAACCAAACAGTTTTTTGCAATTAAATCGGTGAGTACTGTGTACCTGTCATTTATAATGTTGATGACTTCATCGACATCCTTGACACTGAAAAATGGCAGGACTGGACCAAAGATCTGTAGACGTACAAATGATCATGTTGGTAGCTTAATATTATTCAATGTGGGCAATAACTGTCTTCAATGCATATAACATCAAACTAAGAACCCCACGAGTGACTGTAACCAGTTTTGCCACCAACAGCCACTGTTACCTTAGTCAGTACACATTCTGTCAATTTGCAATATCTGTACACAATCAATCAATCAATCAATCAATCAATCAATCAATCAATCAGTCTGTCAATCAGTCAATGACTGTCTTATGTGTGGACCAAACAGGCTCTTACACCACGCAATCCAACATGACAAACTTTGCAGAAGGCGCAAATAAATCCAGGAAAGATCACTCTCAGCAATCTAACAATCAAAAATTTTTCAAACGTGATTTGTAAAGTAACAGCAAATTAAAAAAAATAATTCAAAAGCACCACCTAGCGAATGTCATTGCAATGCCATAACCTATACACTGTGCTGACAAATAAGTAAAAAAACTGCTTTCTAGCTGCAAGACTACCAGTGTTGTAACAAATACTCGATGAAAGTATTTAAATCCTTAGCAAATACTTGTAGTGTGAAAAGTATTTAAATACTGCACAAATACTCTAATACTTAGCAAGTAATTAAATACTGTGGAATAAGTATTTAAATACTTAGAACATTGTTTGACAAAAACCGATCGATTTAGAACAAATCGAATCACTTCTAGACATAACAGTTGAATTAAGACGAAAATGTCTAATTACTGTCTGATTTCAAAAATTTCTCAAACATAAAACTAAAAGGGCACTCACTAGAGCACATACAACTAAACACCGACATAATTTATGTGCATGGGATGATACTAGTATTGACGTCTGAAGTATTTAGTACGTCATACTGCAAATACTGCCTTAAAAGTATTTAAATACTGCTTCAAATACTGAATGTGTGAAAGTATTTAAATACAAATACTAAATACTCGGAAAGTATTTAAATACTTTACAACACTGAAGACTACAGCTAAAGATAGCACAGTTCGCTCACTGGAATTACAGGCACTGTACAAGTTTAAATTATCAGAAATTGCCCGAGCAACACCAAACACAAATGCTAGCATGTAATACAGTGAATAGCAAATGCTAAATAATATATGCCTCGTGACAAACAGGCAGTGAACAGTATCACAGGCACACAGACCTCGTCCTTCATGATGGAGTCCGACAGGTCAACGTCAACAAGCAGCGTCGGTGAAATGTACTTACTTTCTTCATCAGTTTTACCACCAACAGCCACTTTACCACTAGTGCTGTCCAACAGCGACTTCACGCGACTGTCATCACAAACAACATATCTATGAATTAACAAAATTTCATTGGGCCAAAAATAACAATTTCACGTGTTAACTTGATAGACCACATAATACGAATGTGAAATGACAGTTCAAGGCAAGACGACACAGCAGTACTACATTACATTACATTAGTTTTTTGAAAGTGGCCTAAGTAGAAAACTTCAGTGAACCACTATGGCACAATGTCTTGGTAAGACTGGTACATTACCTCAAAATAATCAACAGAAATACTTAACCTGCAGAACTGCACAATGCTTCTATGAAAAAAAAACGTCTTTTAATGCTGTGCACTCCCTCATTTCAGGCACATGCCAGCTGTAAGGTAAGCTGTATGGTGCAACTTTCTGAGGGATCATTTAAGCAATTTCTGCTGGATACTGACACCAGCAGTGACTTGTACAGGTAATCAGTGAGAACTGAACCCAAACCACCGAAGCACAATGCCTTAACCACGAGTCATGGCTGCTGCTACACTGTTTCTGAAGTACTATTAAACAATGACAGTCCTGAGATACAAAACACAAGTAGCATGAAGGGTATCATGTTTCAATAACTGCAACACATTTAGATTCTAGAACATGAGCTTCGTCAAGTCTCGTAGCTAGCCAAGAACAGTTCAGTTTTTAATCTACTTCAAAAAGTCAGGACAGTTTCAGCTGAGCAAGTGTTTATGTGCAGAGATTTTCAGAAAGTAGCAGCCATGACCAGAAAGGCACAAGAGGAAACAGACATTATGCAAAGTTACTGACAGACATAATTCATATAAAACATACAAAACAAAACAAAATAAAAAAACATGTAAATATAAATGGCTATCTAAATGCATGACATACTTGAAATGGTGGCTATTAACCATACGTCCATAGCTATCAGATGCTTGTGGGTCATCTCCATAGAATGAATTCAGTGTGTTCTTGCAATGCTCCACAAGTGGACCCTGTATTTCATTCATCACTCCATCACACATTACTCATTATATTATTATAAAAATAAATAATCACAGATAACTGTACATGTGACAAAGAGTTGTAAAAACATAAACGTGACAAACACTTTACTCAAAAGCTGATACACTGGATTCTATCATGCACACAAGTACAAGTTTGGCAACCTTTCACAAACTTTAACACAACCACAAACCATAAATTTGCAAATATCACACAACACGGTACACTGCTGCAATAAATGAATATAAAATGCATGCCTTTCAGACTTGTACGATTTATTAAAACCAATTCTGAAAAATAATATGAGTAATCCTCATTATGCTCTGTTTAGCAGATCACTATGTAAATTATGAATAAAAGAATGAACACCGGTAGTAGTAGTTGTAGTAGTAGAGTAGGGTTTAACGTCCTACCAAACACATTACAGGTCATATTGAGGACGATTTCTACGGGTCAGATAACCCAACCAACAATGTCAAGCACTGAAGGACAATAGTTGGTCAGTCCACCAGGTCAAGGGCCAATCCCACCAGTCCAAGCCCTCTACAAGGTAAAGCGAAGTAAGTATAATTTTTTTTAAACACTTACTTAGCACCATAAAGTCCGAAGATACAGAGGTGCTTGGAGGATACAGAGCTAGGCCCAATGAGATCAAAGCCCGATCCAGTAGACCAACCTGAAAGAACTGTGCAACGTGCATTGCTGAAATGCTACACAATACTAGTGCAGAGACAGTTCTGTTAATATTTCCCTTCCTCCAGACCAACATCACTGTTCAGATTAGGCCAAGTGGAGGATAGGGGTCGAATGAACACCGAATAAGCCGGTGCTCTCACAAAGAAGAGACTTACTGGAACAACCACTGGATTTTTATGAGCCGAATGTGATTCCTGCTGCTTCACTATGTAAGTTATGACAAGAACTAAAAACAACACAGGCAGAGCTGCACTGGATGCATTACTGCCGGTAAAGACATACACAGAGTACACACAGTTATTACTAGCCTGTACTTCCGGTGAACATAGCACATAGTCGGGTGCAATACATGTCTGACCGCAGTTTGCAAACTTTCCCCACATCAGCCGTCGTGCCACCAGCTCCAGGTCACTGGTGCTGTCAACGTACACTGGGCTGAACAAACAAACATACATATACAGTGAACGTAACATGCAACGGCATCCATAAAACAGCATGCAAATGACTTCACAACAATAACAATATTACAATCTGTAGTGCCAGCCACTTTTAGGATCAGCAGGACTGGCTTCTGGTATGTTTCTTGCTCTCTCAGTTAATATGCTACCACGATAATTTTCATTCATAAGACCGATAAAAAACACAAAAAATGTTCTGACCTTTTACCACCAAGCTCCAAAGTAACAGGTGTAAGGTGCTTTGCGGCAGCCTCATAGACAACCTTGCCGACCTGGGCATTACCGGTGTACAAGATGTAGTCGAAACGTTCTTTCAGTAACTCAGATGTTTCCGGCACTCCTCCGTTGACAATACGTATGCAGTCCTGTATAACAGCATAGACAGTGTGCTTTGGTAACTACCGGTAATATCAGAAAATGATTTAATGTAGTAAAATAAAAACACGTTATACATACATAATTACTTCATATTATGAACAAGCTGACAAAAATGTAAAGGTACCGGTAGTCCCTTACTTGAGACAAGCATTCAGGCGGGAGCTAAGTCTCTAGGAAGTCAGCCTATAACTGATTTGTGAATAAATCTGGCTGTCATTACTTTCTGCAAGGCCCGCAGTTACGTTCCCAGCTACACCGTGTGTATGACGTGGTGGTATAATAGTTAAGACATCGCAGCTGCAATCTATTCTCTTCCACTCCATTTTCATGTAATGACTCTGTACAAGCGACTCACACACATGTGCATCGGTCACTGAGCAGTATAATTTGGTACTGGCCAAACGGCCGTGACGTTCTGCAGCTGGAAAGGTAACCACGGGTCTGGCAGAAAGTGATGGCATCCTACCACTATGTTTATGACTGAATCACTTGTGGACTGACTGCCTAGACACCGGGATAAGTCCAAACACTCACATAAAGTATAAAATTAATTTAACTTCACTTTTAAAAAATAATTAAAACAAAAACTCATTGCTGCTGATAACAGCACCATCAGCAGCAGCAACATGTGACTATCATTATCAGTTCTGTTATTTGTATCCAGTCACCAAATGTTAAGTTATTAAAAACAAAATCACGAAAAGTTACTACAAAGATACAGAATTACTGTGTCACTTTGGTAACCACACGGTTTCTGACCAAGGCTTCATCAAGAAACAATTATGCACCAAACACTGATAGAAAATGTTCAAAGAAAAACTGTGTTTAAAAGTGTAGCTAGAACAGAAGTAACAGGAAAAGTAAAGGACATTTGTAAATATTTGTGTACAGTGAAAACTTAAACAAAGTTCTATCAAATAAATACTACCAAGCTCTGATATCAGCCAGTTGCAATAACACTTTACAACACTACAAATTTATCAGCAAGAGAACTGTAAAGTGCAAACCTTGTCGAGATACTGTGAACAAACTTTTTCAAGAAGCAATGCTGTCTGTTCGGAGACTTCAGACGGCTTCAACACAATGCAGTTACCTATTAACAAACAGACATACATTCATCGAATCACTTACCTTGCACCAGCCATAGAACTTCACATCACGTACTTACATTTCATTAACTGGCGCTACTTTTTGTACTCATCCCTGCACATTTTGTCTCTCACTCATTTTCATTAAAATACTGCATATTTATTGGTGTTATTTGTAAATATTTGTACACAGAACGCATACATTCAGCAATTGTACTATACAAAGCAAACATATCGCGAAGAGAGCACCATAAACATCGTCTGGGTATTATTATTATTATTATTATTATTATCAATAACAGGGTCAGACTTTGTACCTGCTGCTATAGCACCAACCACTGGACCAAGCGTCAGCTGTACTGGATAGTTCCAAGCCCCAATTATCAGCACCACACCAAATGGCTCAGGTTTGATGTATGCTTCATCCATCATTGTCACCAGGTCTTTACTCACCTACAAACAGTCAGTGACATTGTCATGCAGGTCATAAATAAATCAACTATGTGGAGCATCTGTCTACAGTACGATTTAGAGATTTTTAACCCAACCATACAACTAAACGCAGTAGAAGGACAATTATGCATCTACAGTACAGAATTTTCATTGCTCACTATATGTCACCATAATAACTCAACATCTCAACAATTATAGAACATTGCAGAATAGTTCACGGAATGAAAAGCATAATTTTTATTACTTCAGTACTAAATGACTAATAGAATTTAACATCCCACTCGACACATAATAATATGACACATAATAATATATCATTTTGGAGACGAGTCAGAGCAATCGAATACAGCACTGGTACTAACAACCAAACAACCAAAAATACACAGAGAAAAACTAATTCAACTAGATGTTGGCCACTTGATAGAGTGCAAATTCATGCCGGCCACTCAATCACCTTCAACTGAAATAATGTTTCTGCACTTTGTGACCTGAGACGATGACCTTTAACCTTCTGACCTAATATTAACTGGGTAACCAGGACTCATGATGGACTATAACTGTGGCAAGTTTGATGACTGTAGTTTCAGCCATTTTGGTTCTATTGTGCGGACATACAGATGCACACACACAGACACGGACAAACGCTTCACTTTAGCGAATTTCATCGGTCCTAGTTAACAAAAAAACACACAAAAGCCTAAAGTAACAGGGCTAGTTCACTTGAAAGAACTGCTGATATAAGTGTGCATATGACTGGGCACAATTATGGTACACAATACAGCTCAAAAAAGCTCTGATAATCTTTCCTCTTATACTCCAGACAATCATTACTGCTTATATATTGTCTATTGGAAGGAAGGAGAAATGAATGGTAGGTACAGTGGTAACAAAATAGCCAAAAAGAAAAATGAAAATATACAATCAACTGCAGATTGCAGTACAGTACTACACCTGGCACACAAGCCAGCACGTCCATGAGTTTGTGAATGAACAAGTCTACAATTATAGATGTTATGGCAAAATTGTCAAACAGATGTATAAAAATACCTTTTGTGGCTTCATCCATTCATTGATATTATTCAATGCATGTATAACTTCATTGCGGACAAAGTTTAGTTCCATCACAAATACTTCAGCTTTTGGCTAAACATAAAAAAGACATAAAACAACAGAAAACAATGGTACTGCAGAAACTACAGCAAGGAAATAATCCTCAAGCATTCTCCTCATTCAATATGGTAACGTAACTTGCTCTACTGTATAGAGTAGTGCCTGTAATTGGCTGGCACTAGTAAGTTGTCTTACAGCATGCATGCAAGTACTGCAGTACTTAATAATTACAATATTTATATTTCTATAGCGCTGTAAGGTTGTGTATGAACTGGAGATCCATTTCATCATTATATGAACTCTGACCATATACTAACGGAATACTGGCTGACTACTGGGCATATGCTAATCTGCGTCGGACCTACACGATGTAAACCAGACAAAAATTTGATAGGTGCTGACTGACTAAATTGGCTGTCCGTGTTAATTAGGGTGATAGTCAACAAAAGTAAAGTTATTCTTCAAGGAAGGTAACTAGAACAGGACGTTTGGATGTTTTGATCTGATACAGCTCTGCACATTTTGTCCCTCACAGAGGCTCACTCATTACTGGTAGCAATCTTTTACTTCCCATATATAACAATGCATGTAATTTACAGCCATAAATAAAATATAAAAATTGGCATACCTGGAAACGGCAGTCCCAAATTAAAAATTTAAACTTAATTTGGGCAATACGTTGTTGCCATGTACGATAATGTATAAACTTCTGTATCCTAGCATTAGGGTCAGGACAGCGCCTCCTGTATCGGTTAGGGTCAGGGTTAGGGTTAGTGTTAGTTATATGCAACGCTACTGCACATACTGTTCTTGAATTTGGGACCGCTGTTTCCAGGTTTGCCTAAAAATTATACTGCTTGACACTAGGGACCTGCGAATCGGAAATTTTAGTTCGAATCAAATCACAAATCGAATCGGCAGCTACAATTCGAATTCGAATCTCATCAGGGTGTATCGTTTACGTGTTCAATGCTGATTAAATGATGAAATAATAATTATTATTACAGACGAACAGAGATGTGCACATTGTGCGGATTCTCCTGGTTCCTCAAACAATATTGCACCATCGCTTCTACAGTGCTAGCGAGTGTGTATGTTCTTGCTACATAAACATAAAATCATAAACATAAAATAAATCTCAGTTACACGGCGCAACGGTTGAAGTGTTTTTGTTAAACAGTGAGCGTGGTTTGTGGTAAGATGGCAGGTGCGGCTGATTCGAAAATTTTGAATCAGCCCATCACTTTCGAATTGAATCAGAATTGTCCGATTTGAATTCGAATCTCAAAGCTTTGCAGGTCCCTACTTGACACCTGCATTTGCTCTTAGATTCAAAATATAGTAAACAAACTTACTTTATTGAGGTCCTGTTTCATGGCTGCTGTTAATGATTCGCACTGTTCATCAAGCAGTCGCAACATTGCATTCAGCTGCTGAACACGCCATTCGGCAGGCAATGTGCGACCACTGCGGAAAATCGTCCGAACGTCTTGCACAAGCTGCGATACAGAACCACAAAGACATCAGTTAATACTGAGACAGCGCATTACAGGTATATGACAAGTAGGCTATCGTGCTTGAAGAGATTACTTTAAAAGTAAACGATGACAGGTTTTTAAGATACATAAGCGTTACGATAGCACAGGCACTGGCAGTGAAATATTCTATAGTAAAAATGCATCTAATTTGCGTGCTCATACAATGAAGGTAACTAAAAAGGTTTTTAGATTGGATGTTGGTACATTTTCATTCAGCATTAAAGTGGTAAATAAGTGGAATGTGTTGAGTGCAGAAATTATCCAGAGTGAGTAAATCGTTGGCAGGTTCTAAAAACAGGATTGATTATATCTAGGATTCATCGGTGGATTTATATAAGATCCATTTGAGTTTTTCCTCTTATTCGTTGAGATTATTTATAATTTTTTTAATTAAATCAACGATATTCAAGTTCAAGTTATTTATATAAGGCAATTTTTGAGGTCTGGCCTAAAAGCCGGTCCGGCCCGGCCCAGTGACCTAAATACTGTCCCGGCCAGGCCTAAAATTCGTCCCGGCCGGATCGAACCGCGGCGGCAGCAGCAAGCAATTAACTCGTCGTCAAAGGCGGCCACCGCAGCCGTTAAAAAGTAACAAGTGTGTCATCCGTCCGTGAGTAAATACTGTCACAGCCGCTTATCAAGCAATCTACCATCAAGATTAACCGCAGACAAGACAATATTGCTTGCATTAAGCGCATAGTCTAAGCTGTAACGACTTTAAGATACATATTATTATTATTATTATTAAGATCTATGATAGGCCAGTGTTTTCATGGCAGTGAGGTGGGCGTCACCTATGCCTATATAAGACTAGTAAGACGTGAGTTCAATAACGACTTTACGTTATTTTTCTCTTCTCTCGCTATCTTATTATTGGCTAACCTATAACTGCGTAGCTTATATGGACAACGACAACTCGGTTTTTGTACCTCTTTATTTTGTACCTCAACTGTCTTTACATAAACGCACATTATACAACAAACAACGTGTATTATATTCTGTTGATAGGTATTTCTCTTCATGTTAACGTGCAACATATACAGAACGAAATGCATCAATGTACAGCTATACAGTGGTGCCGAAGTGTCTCATACAAATCGGTGCCGAAGTGTCCGGACACTTCGTAGACGTAGACGTAGTATGCAGGCTCTATAATTTAGTGCCGAAGTGTCCTGGTGCCAAAGTGTCCCGAGAGCATTTGTATGGTTAATGCGCGGTTCGCATTATTGCAGTTCGCAAATTACCGCTGAGTGCGTGCGGCCGACTCGGTGGTAATCTGCGAATTGTCTAAAAGGTAATCCTCCGGTTTAGCGTCCCAAATTCATACCGCCAAAAATAAGCCAAATCACCTATCTGTAAGCAATCACACGTGAAATACCAAGACAACGTGTTGAAATTCACCATGTTTCCA
>Ga0209145_1000276_pt1 | contig 10585 bp, 6 predicted proteins | sample WorMetfiPIANOSA2_FD_187396 | JGI IMG/M metagenome (GOLD analysis project Ga0209145, IMG submission 187396) | Marine gutless worms symbiont microbial communities from Max Planck institute for Marine Microbiology, Germany - Olavius filocauda... | ecosystem: Host-associated > Annelida > Digestive... | reverse complement strand
AATGGCTTTGTTTTTAGTTTTTTCCATTAACCCTTTAGTTTGGTTCGTGCAGTAGACTAAACTGACTTCCAGTTGGTTTTTGATTGCACGTTAAACATTCACATTCTGATTCTGATTCTGATATAGTGAAACGTCGCCAACAGCAAGTTGCAGACTGAAGGCAATAATAAAGATGTCACACTCTTGACACGACACAAATCTGTGTCCAGACAGCTCCGAGTTTCTCAGTGAGAGTCTACACGTTACTGTGTCAATTACATCCGCGAGTTAGGGTTGATAATGCACATGATGCACCGGCCAAGCGTACGGAGCAAGAAGCTCAGCTGTCGCAGAGATACCGCGCGACGCTCTGTGTCATGTGAATCAGGATTACGGGTCGCTTAAGGTAAGGTCACTGGAAATAGTACCGATGAGTAAGGCGGATACGAGTTCCTATTAAAGTTCTATACTAATTTTGTCTCTATATTTTACGGTTTATGAGGTATAACTACATATTTGTGTGACACCGTAACTTTTCTACAGGTAAAGGTAAAGGTAAAGGTAAAGGTACCATACTCCACTGGGGAGCGTAGGCAGGGTGCTCACCTCAATTTCCTAGGCTGTTGAGCCCGTAGTTGGGCATACCACTAAGTCTGTGACGCATGGCCATGCAACGCCAGACCTACGATTACCTTCCCAGCCTCATCGCGTGTTTTGGTTGCATTTAGGCCTACGGATAATTATGGAAATTGTGAAATGCATAAAAATAATAGTTCCAGGGCTTAGAACCAAAAGTGCTAAGAAGCACATTGTAGCACATATTATCAGGAAAACAATTGCAGGCGCGTCAGCGTTTGGGAGCGTAGCCTTCCAAATCCTCGCCTATGCCTATTTAACGCCCCGCTGAGAAGATTCACTAAAGATAGCCTATACAGGGTGGGCCAAATTAAACTGGCCAACTTTCATTTTTGTTCGTAACAACTGAATGCATCCATAACATTTTATTATTTTTGGCACATATAAACTACATAAAGCAACAAGTGGCATAGGCTAATGATAATTTTATCTCACTGAAAGCGTAAGCCGCTAGAGGGCGCCACGAGTGAACTCTGCTGCAGGACTGTGCGCAGTTGTACACTGCGCGAAACTCTATCGCCTATAGATGCGTTCAGTTATTAAAAGCAAAAATGTAAGTTGGCCCCGTTTAGTGCCAACACTGTACGCTCCATGTTTGGTGTCCGTAAACTTGAGTCTCTATAGTCTGTACAGTACGATGCTAATTGCTTGATGATAAGCTCTGTTGTTTCGACACAATTATATAACGCTAGTGTTGACAGACGGACAGACACCGCGCCACAGCATAAACCGCACTATGCATAGGGCTATGCGTCGCGCGATAAAAAAATGGCTAGATATGCGAGCCATATTTCTTTCAGGAATGTGCAAATATACTGTCTATCCGGTTCCCACGCCTTTTTCTGTGCATATAATCTGTCTCTGCTCCAATTCCTCGCAGGTTTCGTGCGATTGAGTTTATGTCGACGCGTAGAAGCTGTACAACAGCACTAATCCGCTCGTTGCCTGAGTAATTCACTAATACGCTTGTATATGGCCGTCATCGCTCACGTCATGCCTGTGCCGTCTGAGTTATCGAAGACCACTGGAGACGCGATACGGTCATCTTTTATACTCGCACGCGGTAAGCCTGCAAACTAGCCTCGCTACTATTCTCGTCCGACAGTAGACATCTGTCATACAAGCTGTTCGATACTTATTACACCTTACCTCGATACATCTTACGTTCTCCAACCAATCTCAGCACTGTCTAAATCTTTCCGTTGTCATATTCGTAAACTTCGCTGCATCGGTCCTTACCTTGATTTCAATACAATCCGCAAACTTGTTCACTCCAAACTTGACTACTGTAGTCTGTAATTCTACTGTACTACAATATTCAAAACTCTCAGATTCAGAACTATATTGCTCGTGTTGTTGTTGAGGCCCCTAAATTTACTTATATCACTTCCATTCTTGAATCTCATCACTGGCTTAAAATTAATGAACCTATTCAACATACAAGTTTCCTACTCTTAGGTACACCATTTTACTACTACTCAACTTACCTCTTAAACCCCTAGCAGTACTCGCTCCTCAATTGTTGTCACCCTTGCTCTGCTGCTCGATTATTTAGGCTATGTATTTCAATTAAATATGCGATAGGCCTGCATGCTTGAAATCTGTTGCAAATAGCATAAGTGATTAATCCAGAAACGTAGGCCCTACTCCGATAATTTTAGCCAAACGTGACCACGTTACGTTTGGCTATATTGCATGGCAAATCCGTGCGTCTGTCTGTCGTCTGTGACGTGCGTGCACCCTACTCAGGGGGTTTAACTTTTAGGGGATATTTTTGCACCATATGGCCTGGCCATCTGGCAACTCATCCACCAAAAATCAAGAAGATCGTCCAAGGGGATCACCCCCTCCGAGAGGGTTAATCAGGAAGGGGGTGGTCTTTGGCTATCCCATCTCATGATGAGTTTCTTGTAGTAAATGGAAAGGCGACACGTTGTTTCATCATTTCTGGCCGAAATATCAACGGATTTAGGACGCAATGGTAATTTTCCTGTCAAATACTATTATGATAGAGTGTTTGTTGATTGAAAGAATCACTGTTTCTGATGTAGGATGGTGTTTGAGGCAGCTGGGTAGTGAAGCTACGTGGCGCGAGAACGAGGACAGCGCCAAGAAAGCGATTCTGATCGTTGACCCGACGCAGCAAGTGACTGACGACGGCTTCGTCATTGGCTGGCATGTCTACACGACTCGCGGCCGTCGATCACAAACTGTTCACCTGCAGATCTGGCGACCTGTCGACGTCGCCAATCACAGGTACCAGTAGCCTACTGAAATCAAACTTGGTGTACGTACTGTCAAACTAATTACTGACGCCGACAGTATACGCGTCAGTATAGCGATTATCCGCATTTGTGATTCTGTGATTCTGTCTGCGTGTCTGTCTGTCCGCACGTTAAAAACAAAACGGCTGAAACTAAAATCGCCAAACTTGGTACATGGATAGCCAATCATGATACCTCGCTCACACATGAATACTAGGTCAAAAGGACAAAGGTCAAGGTCACAGGGTCAAAAATTCAACCACATATTTAAGGCGATAAAACCAAAACGGCTGAAAGCACAATGACCAAACTTGGCGTAAGAATAGTCCATCACTATATCTCGCCCACCAATGAATATTAGGTCAAAAGGTCAAAGGTCTCGTTGCGGTTTTGTCGTCATGCAACGAGACGGTCCCGCATGGCTGTCTCGTCGCTCGACGACAACCGCGCAGGACTGTCCTATTCAAGCGATTGAGTGGCCGGCGTCTGTTATGCACTCTATCGAGTGCCAAGCCTTTAGTTAACATGTGGAACTCATTTGGCTAAAAGTCACAGGTTAGGTCATGAGGTAAACATGTCGATGTCTGTTTGTTTATTAGTCTGAGCTTACTAATAGAAAAAGCGGAAGGTGGTAAAAAGTTTGGTTCACTGCATATTAAGACCTAGGGGCCTATTCTTTTGTTATAACAGCCGCAGTGTGCATTACAAACAACGAAATAAATAGAGTTGATATTTCACGTTCATAATTATATTAACTTACATATATATTACTTTTTTGAACATTTTACATTTGAATATTTATTTTTCACCGTATTTTTCAGGTTTATGTTTAACCGACTTATCATTTACTGTGCTAAAAATATCTTATGCCGCATCCCAAGTTCTTCAAGGAAACCTCTGTAAACTGTTAGAGCAAAAAAAAATTTGCAGACCGGATGACCTGTCGGACACACGATCAATGTTGTCTCAGTAGAATATCGTACAGGCCAGAATGTAAACGCGTCACATTTGTTCATATTCTGACTGACCAGTACGATGTCTCTCGTCAGACAATACTTATAGCTCATATTCATCGCCTCATCTTCCACAGTCTGAATGTCCATCGCCGTTCACTTAAGCCCGGTTTCCATCCAAACGCAATCGCTTGCGTTGGAAAGCAGCCAATCAAGGTTGCCACTGCTTCGACCGAGCATCCTATTCCTATTGGCAGCCAATAGGATGCTCGGTCGAAGCAGTGGCAACCATGATTGGCTGCTTTCCAACGCAAGCGCTTGCGTTTAGACCGGTTTCCATCCAAACGCAACGCACGCAACGCACGCAACGCAAGCGATTGCGTTTGGATGGAAACCGGGCTTTACTCTTTCCTGCACAGGTCTGTGTCTGTACCACATGGTTCACATATCGTGGCGGGTGACTTTGGTTGCAGGTACGGGTTGGTTGGCGAGACGGTGGTTGTAGCACTGTGGATCGGTCACAGCTATTTCGCGCTCTATCCTGAAGATCGCATCGTCGTCCGTCGAGGTGACGTCATCGGCATCTACTTCCCGCGCTACAACCCGATACCTTGGTCGGCGGTAGAGTGTCGTCATGGCAACGAGCACCTGTACAAATACAATCCGTACTCAGTGACAATGATTCTGTCCGGGGAGCGTGACGTCATGTTCGATACCGGCCGCAAAGACTGGAATCCGTGCCGCGCCTACTCAGTCAACGCCACCGTCATGGATGAGCGTGGTCAATATTGCCAGCATTGATAATTATTATAGACATCTGAAGGATGCTGTTGCTTCAGCAGCGGCAGAATCGTCGCTGCAACTTATTTTTGTTCTAACGCTAAATGTCATGGCATCACGTTTAAATGCCAAAACGCTGTTTAATGATTAACACGGTTTATTTTTGCCGTGACTTGCGTGTTTGCTGACTCAACTAAGTACACGTAGTCTGATTTCGAGTTGAGTCAATTCGAAATCATCTGCTGAAATATAGGTTGAAACGATTAGTTCTATTCTGATAATAATCCGTTTGATCACTTATTTCGCCATCGTATGATAACTGAACTTGCCGGCATACAAAGTATATTTTTTTGCCATTGATGCTGCTAAATAAAGTAAGTGACGATCTACAACTAATCACCAAAATAATTTTAACCGTTAAAAGTTTTTAACTGCAAAAATTGCATAACGCTTAGCCACAGCCAATTGCAATATCTCGTTACTTTAATTATTATACGACCGACCTCCGTATGGAGGGGGCATTATATGTCTCTTTGTCCGTCCGTCTGATCGCTCAAGCTGTTAGTGTTACGTTGCAGAGATGTCTCATTACGACTCCGACTACGAGGAGACAACGGACGGCCGCTACGAACAACGACCGTACGGACCACATCTGCCAAGACGAAGCCGCAGCTGCAGCAACCTGCCTGTCAGCTTTCAACCAGCGGCACTAGCGACCGCCGCTCTCGTCATCCGGCGTCTCAGCTACCGTCGTCTTTGACACTGAAAAACTACCAAATTCTTTCATCTGAAGCGTCTTAGAAACAGCAGCGATGAACCGCCTCTGTGATCAGATCATGTCACGTTGTAAAATTAGTCAACATGAATGACGACTAGTCACTGATCACATCTCGAAATTTACCGTCGAGAGACCATGTTTAATTATCGTCGACACATTTGTCCGCGAATTAAATTATGTCTTTCTAGTTAAGAACTTAAGACGAGCCTCGACTCACACGAGTCGGTTTGAGTAAGACGATGACCAGCGAAGAGTCAACGAAAACTGCCGAGACTACCACTCCACTGGTATTGGAGCTAACAGACAAGTCGCATTGTCAGTATTGACAGCAGAATAAACATCATTTTGTTTTAGTGTGCCAAATTCCAATATTTTGATCAATATCCCAAAGTCTATTCAACAATAACTTAACGGTATTTCGTCATCTAACTAACAGGACAGTGCCATTAATGATACACGAACTGCTGAGCGTATATCACTTATTTTTCTGCAAGACTTACTTTTAACTTGTTAAATGTGTATTTTCTTTACTTTTTTCTATGCGCGTTCCATATTTATTGCAATGACTCTTCGGTATAAGAAACGAACTGCAAAAGACGTGTTTAAACAAAGCAGTAGTAACCTTTTCGCCTGTTGTAAGAGACTAGTTGCAAATATGTAGCCTAAGTATTTAAGTCAAGCAATAAACGACCCACAGTCAAATTGAACAGAAATTTATTCGAGCGTGTTTGTATGATTTACAACTTCGGTAATGATGCAAAGCAATAATCATAGCTCCCACACCGGTATCAAGCATTGGCCATGTTTGTTCCTCTATGCTTGTAACTCAGTTATATTAAAACTTCGTACGTTGGTACGTTGGTTCCTATAACAAACCTATACCATGCCATTTTGAGGTCAAGAAGCCGAAGGTGACTGTCAACAAACTTATACAAAGTTAAGGCAAAAAATGTGCCATAACTAATGACAGGACAGTATTTTCATTTTCAAACGCTGTGGTGATGCAGACCCATTAGGTAGGCCTATCACATATAAAATTTGCACTGTTACTTAGTCAAAGATCAAAGTCTGTGTAATCATTTGTTGATGCTTATAGCTTAAAATGGAAGGTGACAAACCCAGTTTTGGTAAGTTTCTTATAGCACGCATAACTCGATGTCTTTTAGGAAAGAATCGCACAGTCAACAGCAGTCAGAATGGATTCACAATAAAAACAACATCAACTGTCATCAAAAGTCGATGAAGATGACAATTACATGCAAGCTTTGTACAAAAAAAGAACAAAAAAGCAACAATATGAACATAATGTCACTGTCCTCGCCAACAGTCCAATCGCGTAGTAATCATGTCTTGTATTCAACAAATACCGTATCATCGATCGACAGTCGACACAACGCACTTGGTGATGAAAGTCATAGAATTCACTGCAACTGACGCCGTGAAACAGCAACGATCTTCCATTTCAAACACCAGTAACACTACACTCGGTTGCCACAACATTCGCTAGAAATCCTCACAATTAGCCTATTTTAAATTTTTTCGCACCAGTTTTTTGGTTTTCAAGCTAAGAACAACTGTCTTCTCGATGTCTGTTTACTCTGTGACAGAACATTAACAATTGCTTACTTGTATAAACCCGTACCTTAAATTAGCTTACATCTGGGTTGAGCAATTATTTCTGACTGCTAGTGCTCGGTGTTCAGAAAATTATGTTAGATCCATGCGGTGAAAACATCAGCAAAACAGCACTAAAAGCATTCGATTACTGACCAAAACATAGCAGCATAGCAAACTGCCAACAGGCGGCACAGTAACAATACATTTATACAAATGAAATTCACCCTCTATAATGTCGTTCAATGCAGTTAAGACAGTAAACATAAGTACAGATGACATCTGGCAATGCGGTCTACAGTCCAAAAAACTTCCCTACGCTGTGAATGTACCGCGAACTAACGGGATAAACGTTTTCCCAACTAAGTAACTGTTGCAGTGTCACTTTTACAATTTCACAATCTTGAGCGACAATCACAGCGCTGGTGACGACGTGAAACAGAAGTAACAACACAACAGCTGTGCTGCGAGTCACACCAGCGAGCTGTGCTGAACGCCCAAGACTCGTTCTGTTTAGGTCTACAGTAGAATCACAATAGAATCCCGTGAACTTGTTGTATTCAGAAGATGACTTCATAGAGCGTTGCTTTCTTGTCTCCGGACCCGGTCACAATGTACTTGTCGTCGTTTGAGATGTCGCTACACAGTACTGACGACGATTCCTTTGACTACAACAGGCAAACAAACAAACACGTGTGTTACTGTATACTGAATTCTGTGTCTGAGCTGTCGAGTCCAGTCCTGCAAGCAAGATGTGATATAGATCATGAAATGTAGAGAAAATGTTATTTTTGGATGAAATTGAGCAGATGCGGACAAAACAACAAGGCTTCAGGTTTATATCTAAGTATCACTAATGAAACTGTGAAGACAAACACCAGAAAAATCGTATTACTCCACTGTACAGTGGCTGTGCAGTGTTCAGTTTGTTTAGTTTACATGCAAACAATCACAAAAATGACCATTTTCGTAAAATGTATAATATAATATAAGCTTGAAAATCATGAATTAAATTAACAGCTTAACTGTAGAGTGTTTGCTGACGTGTAAATAATAATGTATGTACTGTATCAGATAATAATAAATAACTAATTTCAAGATATGTATGTTCAAATGCAGCCTATTTCCTATTATGAGTTACTGATGACGACAAAAATGGCATCCGTCCGTCCAAAGTTGGTTGCATGTGAGAAAAGAAATCCCATTTCACACGTGGGAATGCATGAGCCCTAACGGGCGAGTGCACGAGGCATGCGTCCTTCTCTACCTGAAAGATGCTAGCTCCATACGGCGTCCGCCAGGCATTCAGCAGATTGTCTTTGCCGGTGCTCACAAACCACTTGCCGCAGTAGGCGAATTTGAGAGACAGGACGCAGCTTTCATGTAAATGAAGCTGGTACTTGTCAGGCTTCGACGAATGAAGAACTTCAACGTTACTGCTCTCCATCCTGACAACGCAATAATCTAATTGTATAACCCACCACAAATGGGTAATACAAATGCATAATACAGCTAACCCACCACATGAACTCTCAGTACAATGATGTACGATACAATTAAATGTCTCAGTACAATGATGGAGACATTTCATGTGCATTCATTTATACTGAGTAACGGTACTGGAAAACAACTAATTTCATAAATAAAGACGCAGTCACAGAAGAGTGGTTAAGGCGATACTCTCACGCAGGTGATCGATTCCCTCTGAAAATCAGTAATCTGCTTAATTTGCCCAAACTCCATCTAGCGGATTTGTCTCTTGTTTCCAAAGCTCCAGAAAAAAAGTCCCATCGTACACGTGCGCATGTCCTAGTCCGTGAATGAGGATTGCATTAAGTTAAATCGTTAAATCGTGTTTTATGTACTGTACAAAGTTACGTTCTTTTGTCAGCTTTTATTTAACGAATATGAATGAATGAATGTATGAATGAATGATTTTTAAGAAGATTCGAGTTCTAAATTAAATGCTATGGAAACTGTTACCGCCATGTAAGTACGACTTAATTACAAATATTTCTAGGATAAATGATACAAATAAATGCTACTCAGCCATACCCGACTGCCAACCACTCGCCAGTCGGACAGTAGCCGAGGGAGAAGATCTGTGATGCGAAGTCATGCTGCTGCAGCTGGCGTCCTTCACGCAAGTCCCATGAACGCACAGTGTTGTCAAGTCCACCGGTCCACAGCTTGGTACCGTCCGGAGCAATATCTATGCAACTTGCACCGTCCGTGTGACCCTGAAATTGTCTGTAAACAAAATTCGTGTATAAAACAGAATTAAAATGAAGCACTGATCCGAACTACGAAAACAATGCAATCAACGAAAGTGACAGCATTACTTGAATGTGACTGATGCTAAGAAAAGCAGAGCTTGACGTCAAATAAAATTTTCATGTCACTATTACTATTACAAAGAGGAGCAGCAGCAGTGGTCAAGAAAATGGACTCTGATCCGACTGGCAAACCAAGGTTCAATTCCCGCCGAAACCCTTATAATTAATTGATAGCATAAGACATCCAACCAAAATTGCTACATTATTCCGGAAGAAGTCCCGCGAGATGCGTGACACTAAGATACATCTTTTTACCACTGCTAAGATCTTTGCGATTTTTTATCAAGAAGTCTACAGATTGCGACTGTTTACTTTAAATTTTGTACAGTGCCCCTGCAGCAGTTTTCTATGACAGCGTCACTTTAATCTTTTCATTTTTACATTACATTACATTATACGTCAGTGCAGAACGGTGAACTTTGACGAAAGTGGTCAATTATCTAAATCAAATAAAACAACTAACTTCACAAATAGCACATCTGGGACACGCACCTGACAAGCGTCTGATTGTGGAGATCCCAGACAGCGATGTTACCATCACTGCAGCAGCTAAAGCAGACCTTGGAGTCCGGACTGATGGCGAGCGCATAGCACGCAGCTGCAGTTGAAGCCAGTTCAGCTTTCACACGTGGTGTCGGCTGCAATTCAACACCATGTCCACATTCATCCGAGACACATCATCAATACAGCTAAAACTCTGTCTATGTGCTTAGGCTATCCACGGAAATATTAGCAACTAATAATCAAAATCAGGTACAAATACAGATGAAGTTCAAACATTTGCAGCAAACAGACAAAACACAACTAAATTTTGATGTTCTTTTGGAGCCTAATTGAAAGTCTTGGTCAGTTTGCACACACAGCTGATTACAATTTGGCACTCACAGAATGTAAAACATACTGAATAGCTCTTACTTCCTATCTTTTCACACACGTTCCTCTAATTTTATCAAATACCTGTAAGAGTCATCAACTGCAAACTATAACTACAAAGTTGGTCGGGTGGCTCAGTGGTAGAACGTCGGTCTCTGACCGGCGAACTTTCACTGGTCTGCATCGGACCTGCAGCTGACGGGTAACCATTTATATGGTTAGCATAGGTGGCTCGGTGGCTTACTGGTAGAGCGTCGGACTAGTGTATCACAAATACGCGGTTCGATTCCCGGCCAGGTCGCTGCTGTGTAAAAACCTTGGGCAAGTTTCTCACACCTAGCTGCAATGTAGTCTTATATAATATTATATAAG